>Ga0307947_1002759_pt1 | contig 14106 bp, 12 predicted proteins | sample OrgLakmetagen232_FD_201840 | JGI IMG/M metagenome (GOLD analysis project Ga0307947, IMG submission 201840) | Saline water microbial communities from Organic Lake, Antarctica - #232 | ecosystem: Environmental > Aquatic > Non-marine Saline and Alkaline > Saline | place: Antarctica: Organic Lake...
TGCAGCTGTCGATCTTTTTGATTGATTTATTTGTTGGGACCTATAGGTTGAGCAGCCATGCCAGGCTGGAGGCCTTTGTAATCCAAACTAAACTAAAAATGCCATGCTTCCCATCTTGTAGTACGAGCAAAAGAAGACGGATTTAATACAGAAACATGAAGGGACATCGCTGCCATTAGCGACAAGTCCAAAATAATCAGTGAATGAACAAATTAAAAAACATGTGCCAAAAGTTACAGTCAACATTACAGTCAACATTACAGTCTCTAAAGCCTTGCCTAATCTTTGCTGCACAGATTTGCATGTATAGTATAGCTTAATCATTGCTGGCTCGCCGCATGTTCACTCGCGTGGCAACATTTTGTACGGGTTGAGAATGCCATTTGGGTCCAGCATTTGTTTGATGCCTGCAATGGCAGGCAAAAAATAGCACATGATAGTGAACATGGGGGAAAAAATCACTGCTGAATCCTGCTGATTTGATACAAATACCCACTTACATCATTAAACAATTGCTACTAACCTCGTGAGGGCGGAAAGTGCGCTTGAGCATCGCTTAAACATGAGTCAGGAACCTCAGCTTTGCGTGTGTCAAGGTAATTTAGAAAGCAGGTGTCGAACCTGCTATAGACTGCAAGCTCTCATCGTTACCTCTCATCATTTGGACGGCTGGGGCTGGCTGCGTGTAGTGGATTGCGTTTGCCTTCATCTGGCCTGCAGAGATCACCAATTAGAGGATGCGTATAGGTATAGGTATTTTGTGCTGGTTTTACAAATGTTGGGTGTGGGTGTCTGTATTGCTACGCTTATAGGTGTAGGTAATACATGTAGGTATAGGTATATAAATTATACGCATATTGTATTGGTATATGGTACATAGGTTGTAATGCTGTGCTTACGCGACATCATTGATTCTCACAAAGTCTGAAGCGGTGCTAGGGAATCACCTTGTGAACTTTGACGAGTTGTAATTAAATATGTCAGGGAAAGTGCGTCATGTCCTCCTAATTTGCTGCGACAAACCTATAAAAGGCAGAAAACAGAGTGCATACAGCCAATTCAGCAACATACACAGCCGCATGCCTTACAACGCAAATCATGTCTACCACGCATCACAAGCAGCTGCGACAAAAGCAGTCAAGGGCCATTTAATCAATCGAAAGTTGCAGAGCAAGCAGCGCATAAGTATTATTTCAATTGCCTCGACCCTTAAACTCAATCACCTTAACCTGAACTTACTGATTCACGCTCCTCACCTAAGCCGTGCTCGGCCGAAATACTCCCTTTGGCTTCTGCAACCCACTCAAAAATGAATGGCTCTATCTTTGCTTTAAGGTCAGGAGAACGCTCAGCAGAGGTGACGGTGAGGTGCAGGTTGCCATCCCCCACATGCCCATACCCCAGGGCGGTTGCGTCAGGCCACCACTGTGTGAGGAATGCGAGCACACAAGTCACGTGAGCGTGAATTTGTGTTAGTGTTTAAATAAGAGGTGCCTGTGAAGTTCAGGGTACAATCCCCACAGACGTATATTTCATTACAGCCTTCACAGGCCTTCATATCTACTGTATGTCCGTCCATCCGGTTGTGAATGCACCACTGTTCTGTGGGAGCAAATGCGAGCGTGCGATCACACCTAGACGTGTGAGCGTGAGTAGGAAGCACCCCTGCCGAAAAGTAAAGGTGCATGCATCCGGAACTGGCCACACCTGGATGAGCTATTTATACCATGCAGTGCACGCACACTCTCATTTGCTATACATGGAGCAGCATGGACAGACACAAATTAGAAGTGTACCACGCGCCCTGTCCCTTAAGCACTTTCAAAAATACGGCAGCCTTTTACCTAAACAATCCAATTCCACGGGATTCCGAGGGAATTTCAGATCAACCCCGCACACTGTGCTTCAATTTACACCGTGCTTCAATTTACCGGGCCATCCCAACACCTGTGCAAGCTACTCATTAACTTCCTCCACAAGGCGATGCATCAGAATTGCCGGCAGGGATAGATCGTATTTACTGTGCTTTAATTTACACTCCCGGGCTGTCCCAACACCTGTGCAAGCTGCCCATTAACTTCCTCCACAAGGCGATGCATCAGATTTGCCGGCAGGGATACATCGTATTTGTACATAGCACCTGTGCACAGCAGCCAAGCAAGGAAGGGGCGATGTACACACAGAAAATAAAAACATACACAACACAGAGACATATACACACAGAAACATACACACATATATACATACAACATACACACACATACACACACAGACGTGCAATTTTATGACCTCTGTTCCTCTGTATAAACACAAATCAAAATTTCAAATTTGTCTTCAGGTGGAATCGTAGTCAGGCATGAGCTTCTCTGAAAGCATGAATCAATGAACTTTATGCATGTCGTACTGATAATGCTTGCCTGTGGAATTGCTTACATAGCAGCGTCTTTGCCCAGAACTTCTTAAACCCAGTTTTTCTGTCGTGAGGCTCTCGCTCCTAGAGGAGTGGCTCAACCTTGCAAACACCTTTGCTTACTGCAAGATTTTATGTTCCCTTTCTCTTCCAGTGGAAAGCGCAGCAATGCCAGAACCTTTTTCCTCAAACCTTTGGCGCTACCACATGTGTGAGTTTTGTCTGTGCACCTTCCAGCGCGCTGTGCCGCCACACCCCTTTGCACCTAGGTAATCACCTTTGGAGTGTGCCAGCGCCAAATAAATGCCTTCTCAAACCTCCCCCAGATGCCAGTGGCTACATGAATACATGCCTGTGTAATTTCCTTCTATGAAAGCACCTAGTCACCTTTGGAGTGTGCCAGCGCCAAATAAATGCCTGATCAAACCTCCCCCAGATGCCAGTGGCTACATGAATGCCTGTGTGATTCTCCCCCTATGAAAGCACCTAGTCACCTTTGGAGTGTGCCAGCGCCAAATAAATGCCTTAGTAAACCTCCCCCAGATGCCAGTGGCTACATGAATGCCTGTGTGATTCTCCCCCTATGAAAGCACCTAGTCACCTTTGGAGTGTGCCAGCGCCAAATAAATGCCTTCTCAAACCTCCCCCAGATGCCAGTGGCTACATGAATGCCTGTGTGATTCTCCCCCTATGAAAGCACCTAGTCGCCTTTAAAGTGTGCCAGCGCCAAATAAATGCCTTATCAAACCTCCCCCAGATGCCAGTGGCTACAAGAATGCATGCCTGTGTAATTCTCCTTCTATGAAAGCACGCACCTAGTCGCCTTTGGAGTGTGCCAGCGCCAAATAAATGCCTTCTCAAACCTCCCCCAGATGCCATTGGCTACATGAGTGCCTGTGTAATTCTCCCCCTATGAAAGCACCTAGTCACCTTTGGAGTGTGCCAGCGCCAAATAAATGCTTTATCAAACCTTCCCAGATGCCAGTGGCTACATGAATGCCTGTGTAATTCTCCCCCTATGTATGCACCTAGTCACTTTTAAAGTGTCCCAGCGCCAAATAAATGCCTTATCAAACCTCCCCCAGATGCCAGTGGCTACATGAATGCCTGTGTAATTCCCCCCCATGTATGCACCTAGTGTTGAGGAATGGGTACATGATCAACTTGATGATGAGCTTTACTAGCATTTATGATGGCATTTTTTTGGAGGTCAATTTGTGGCGGCAGTTTACTTTTGATTGTGCCCTTTTTCAGGATCGCTCCAAAAATGAATCGTTCTCTGCACAACACCTATAGTCACCTTTTCTCTGCATTTGTGGCGGCAGTTAACTTTTCTCTGCACAACACCTATAGTCACCTTTTCTCTGCATTTGTGGCGGCAGTTAACTTTTCTCTGCACAACACCTATAGTCACCTTTTCTCTGCATTTGTGGCGGCAGTTAACTTTTCTCTGCACAACACCTATAGTCACCTTTGGAGTGCGCCAACGCCAAAGGAATGCCTTCTCGGACCTCCCAGATGCTGTTGGCCTGCTCAAGGCTTTGGGCGACCGTACCGTCCACTGCTTTGCCCTCAGTCATGACTTCCTGGACACAGAGACAATAAACAAACTTGGTGGAGTTGACGACAGCCGTGTGGGGTCACTACACACATGGCCATGGAGAGTATGGTGCTTACAATCCATAGACGTCCACCATACAAATACGAATTTGGCAATGGCCCCACCAACTTGGTACAGTTCAGATTTAAGCACTTGGCAAGGGAAGAACCTGCTTAGTTTCAGGATGGCAAGGTAGACTCGTCAATCTATAAAGTGCACACGATTAAGCCCCTGCCCTCAGGCAGGCGCCAGTGGTTTCTAGAAATGCACAATGACAATGGAATCTCCAACAATAGGAGATCTTTCTCTATACCTTCCTTTGCCCATTACTGAGGCTCAACTGACCAAACTTGTCAACTCTTATAAGTAACCCAGATTCCCCTGGTCAAAGTGCTCCTCAATTCGCCTTGCCCTACATACCAACCCAGCTTCACCCTTCACCTAATCGTGCTGCTCTGCCAGTTAGGTATCTCACCACTAAAGTACAGCTCAGCTTATCCTAGTTGTGCGGCTCAACTGGCCAGACTTCTCACCTTCGAGAAGTAACCCAGATCCTCCTGGTCATAGTACTCCTCGATTAACCGATCTTGTCACCACCTAAATATAAGCCAGCTTCTTGAGGTCCTGCTGCTCTGCCAGTCAAAAACCCTCACCTCTAGGAAAAGGAAAGAGAAGGAAAAAGCTACGCAGGCAAACCCTCACCTCTAGAAATTGGCCCAGCTTCTCCTGGTCGTGCTGTTCATTGCTGCCATGTGTCTCTATGAGGACATAGAATGGCTGCACCTCAGCCCCTAATTGTGTGTGTGTGTGTGTGTGTGTGCGTGTGTGTGTGTGTGCGCGTGTGTGTGTGTGTGTGTGTGTGTGTGTGCGTGTGTGTGCGTGTGTGTGTGTGTTTGTGCGTGTGTGTGTGTGTGTGTCATGCGTTAGATTTAGCTATCGAGCGTGGGTGCAGACAAAGGGGCAAATTAGTCTTGCAGCAATGCCATGACGTACTTTTGAGTGGACGCCCAGACGTTCTGGTTTGTGGTGTTGACACTAAAGTAGGCAGCTGGACAGTTTTACTGGCCAGACAGGCAATCCTTCAAAAGGACATATAAACTTAGCGGCTGATCAGTTTTACTGGCCAGACAGGCAATTTCAAATCACGAAGAAGCTTCCTTCAAAAGGACATATAAATTTGGCGGCTGGACAGTTATACTGGCCAGGCATGCAATTTCAAATCACTGGAAGAAGCTTCCTTCAAAAGGACTTATGAATTTGACGGCTGGACAGTTATACTGGCCAGGCATGCAAACTCACATCATTAGAAGAAGCTCCTTCAAAAGGACATGGAAAATAAGCGACTAGATATTTACAGGCCAGGCATGCGAGCTCACATTGCTGGTAGAAGCTAACAGCTGTGTTAAACAAAATTGCTGTATTTGAGGCTTGAAACGGCAGGTGTGAGGCTCGCTAATCCTGCAGTATCTTTGTTAGATCTTGAAGCAGTCTTTACTCATGAAAAAATGAAGTATCGGTTGTTATAATTAATAAGCCTGCTGGTGCTCAGGCGATATAGCACTGTAGGAAAAGCTCAGAGAAGCAAATTTTACATCAGTATTAATTGTGTGACGAGGAATCGTTTTTGTTCCCACCTCAAGACTTCCCCCCTCGTACTTTTTCCCGCACTTTCAATCAGAGATCTCCATTCCTTTTTCTGAGCTGTATATCTTTCCCTTACACCTAACAATCACCCAATTCTTTAAATTACCTGGTACCAAAGTAGCTCCTTTTTCTTAATTTATGTGGGGAGTGGTTTTTCACTGCCTGCGTAGTTTTTTCTTGCTTCTTGCTTCTTTGAACTCACCTGATTCAGGCGCGAGAGGGTTGCGAACTCCATAGCGTGTTGCCACGTGCATGCAGTCTGCGTCTAGGTACTCAAATGCTGAAAGAATCTGCACAGACAATTATGTGGACAACTCAGTCCATCCTTTGTTTCAAAGAGAATGCCGTAGCGTGTTGCCACGCGCATGCAGTCTGCGTCTAGGTACTCAAATGCTGAAAGAATCTGCAGACAATTATGTGGACAACTCAGTCCATCCTTTGTTTCAAAGAGAATGCCGTAGCGTGTTGCCTCGCGCATGCAGTCTGCGTCTAGGTACTCAAATGCTGAAAGAATCTGCACAGACAATTATGTGGACAACTCAGTCCATCATTTGTTTCAAAGAGAATGCCGTAGCGTGTTGCCACGTGCATGCAGTCTGCGTCTAGGTACTCAAATGCTGAAAGAATCTGCACAGACAATTGTGTGGAAAACTCAGTCCATCCTTTGTTTCAAAGAGAATGCCGTAGCGTGTCGCCACGCGCATGCAGTCTGAGTCTAGGTACTCAAAATGCTGAAAGAATCCGCACAGACAATTGTGTGGAAAACTCAGTCCATCCTTTGTTTCAAAGAGAATGCCGTAGCGTGTCGCCACGCGCATGCAGTCTGCGTCTAGGTACTCAAATGCTGAAAGAATCTGCACAGACAATTGTGTGGAAAACTCAGTCCATCCTTTGTTTCAAAGAGAATGCCGTAGTGTGTCGCCACGCGCATGCAGTCTGCGTCTAGGTACTCAAAATGCTGAAAGAATCTGCACAGACAATTGTGTGGAAAACTCAGTCCATCCTTTGTTTCAAAGAGAATGCCGTAGTGTGTCGCCACGCGCATGCAGTCTGCGTCTAGGTACTCAAAATGCTGAAAGAATCTGCACAGACAATTGTGTGGACAACTCAGTCCATCCTTTGTTTCAAAAGAAAGGTCGTAGTGTGTCGCCAAGCGCATGCAGTCTGCCTCTAGGTATTCAAATGCCAACAGAACCTGTACAGACAACTTGGCGAGCCCTCTATAAAAGAATATGCTGTGGTGAGTTGCTACGCACATACAGCAATAACTTAAATGCTAGTAGGGTCTGTGCAGACGTTTGTGTGGGCAAATCAGTGAGTGCAAATTTGCCACATGAGAAAATGACGTATGCTTGTGCTAGCATTAATAAACTGCGGTGGGCAGTGGAAAATACTGGTCCCGCATTCAGCAACTTGTGACTCACAGGAATATCCTGCAAAACACTTGGCAATTATAAGATGCTATGTTACACACACACACACACACACACACACACACACACACACACACAAGCACACACACACACATGCAATAAAATAGGCACGTTAACAAACACACACACACGCAAATACAAACATGCACGTACCTCCCCCAGCATAATCCTTGCCCTTGAGAGAACAGCCGTAACTGCCTCATAGCTTTCAAGTGCTAGCAGCACGACCTGCACGGAAGAGGGCCTTGTTGCGCACTGTATGGACACTGCCGTCACAACTCCTGTGTGCATGTTTGTGTGTATGTACTTGCAAGTGTGCCTGTATCTGTGTTTTTTTTGCGTGCGTGTGCATTTGCGTGTGCGTGTGTGCGTGTGTGTGTGTGTGTTCGTTTGCGTGTGTGTGTGTGTGTGTGTGTGTGTGTGTTGGGTGTATGCAAGTTTTGCCGTGTGTGTGTATGCAGTGTGCGTGCATGTGGGTATGTGTATGTGCGTGTGGGAGAAAAAGTCTGTGTGTGTGCTTGTGTAGGTGACACGTGCATATGGATGCGTCAGGGCCTCTGCACTCTGTACAAAAGCAAGAGTCACGACACACGTGCTGTGTTACAAAATACAACTCTTCCACGCGATGAGGTTAAGAAATAGTCACGCACGATTCTAGCTAACACAAAGTAACTTGAGAAGATACGAAGGAGTCTCGATGGTATGGCACCTGTCATTCATAACTCGCAATTTACTTAGTTTATACTTGATTGAGTGATACAACATGCATGTGTGCCTTCTTAAAAACTACTTACTGTCACTCTCTTCTGTCGATGCTTAAGAAAAGAGTCATTCCTTCAAAGAATGGGGCGTCATCACATCATAACAGCAGCACATGCAATACAATCTTAAAAGATGTTTGCTTAGCCCCCCTCACATAGCGTCATAATGGAACAAAAGAACAAAACAAAAAAGAATAAAGTACGCCTACAGTGATGTGATGAGCTTATATAGCAGCATCCTGCCATGTATTCCTAGACTTGTTCTAGAGAAAACGTGCTCTTGAGTTGCTCTATTACGTTTGCATTGTGAGATGGCGGTGAAATATTTACAAGTAAATAAAAAGATGAGTGATACGAGAAGTTTATCACTTTGCTTCACTCCAAGAACTGGAGTTCAAGTGTTACACACGGAACTCAGCAGTGTATTCAGCAAGTAAGAGCATTTCACTTTGTGTATAGTTACACAACAACTCGGGAACTTGATCCGACTGAGAAATTGCATAACATGAGACTTCTCCTGTGCGTATTGATCAACAGGAATGTGGTCAGCATGCACACCAGTTTGAGTCCTGTGTTTTTGTTATGCACTGACCTCACCTTAGCACACATTATGCTGAGTCGTGCCTTCCCTTTAGCACACATTATGCTGAGTCGTGCATTCCCTTTAGCACACGTTATGCTGAGTCGTGCATTCCCCTTAGCACACATTATGCTGAGTCGTGCATTCCCCTTAGCACACATTATGCTGAGTCGTGCCTTTCCCCTTAGCACACATTATGCTGAGTCGTGCATTCCCCTTAGCACACATTATGTTGAGTCGTGCCTTTCCCCTTAGCACACGTTATGCTGAGTCGTGCATTCCCCTTAGCACACATTATGCTGAGTCGTGCCTTCCCTTTAGCACACATTATGCTGAGTCAAGCATTCCCCTTAGCACACATTATGCTGAGTCGTGCCTTCCCTTGGCCTCTAATAATGGAAAATACATTTGCTGTTGCTCTATTTTTGACCTCTGTAATTTTTGCTGTGCACTACTTTCACCTCAGTGTTGTGCACTAGTCTCACCTCAGTGTTGTGCACTAGTTTCGCCTCAGTGTTGTTAGCCTCAGTGTGCACTAGTCTCGCCTCAGTGTTGTGCACTAGTCTCGCTTCAGCAAACATTATACAGAGTCGTTCTTTCCCTTGATATTTGGTGATGAAAATATGGTTCACGGCCTGCGTACTTCATTCTTTTTTCGTTTTGTTACTATGACGCTATGTGAGGGGGGCTAAGCACACATCTTGAGATCGTGTTGGACTCACTCAGCTTGCAGCAGGGCAACAAACTGAAAAAGAAGGCGCCGTGCAGCACGTACAGAAGGCACTATATACATAGCTCTGTAGTGTGAAGCCTCCAAGTAAGGCAAGAACCACAGACCATGCACAGCTTTTGTAGACAACACTGCAAAACAGAACGCTGTGAGCATGCACATAATTTGCAGACAGGACTGCAAAACTATACGCCGTGAGCACGCGCAAATCCTCATGCAGGAGTTCAAAAGGTAGATCAGCACACACACACTCACTCACCGAGTGTGCCCTCACTCCCAATGAAGAGATGCTTTAGATCAATGCCAGTGTTGTCCTTACGGAGGGTGCGCAGCATGTCAATGACCTGCATGTGTGCGCACGTGCACGTGTGCGTGGGCTTGCGTGTGTGCATCCATGTGCATACATACGTACTTCATCAATGACAGCAGCACAAAACGCATTATGAAATGTCTAGCATCTGGCTAAGGAAAAAAGAAAGGGATGCACAACAGCTTTCAATTTTGGGTGGCCTGCATTTTCACTCTGCAGAGCAGGAAGAGGCACACAGCATGTACGGATAGGTACCTACAAATTTAGTTCTCTCTGCATGTAGATATAAAATATTACGAGATCTATTTTTTTTGTCTCGGCAAAGCAGAAGTGGCATGCAGCATGAATAGACAGGTACCTACTCGTTTTATTCTCTCTACAGAGCAGGAATGGCGTACACCACGAAGTGACAGGTACCTTTCTTGCACCCTTCGGCAAGTAACCAAAACAAAGCAGTCTAGGAAGCCGCCAAGGAAGCTGTAATTTCCATGCAGTACGCTGGCAGTAACTGACAGCGCACAAAAAGCAGCACACGGATGTGACCTTTCGGTAGGATCCTGTGCACTTCTCTAGCTTAATGCCCTTCCTTAGTGCACGCCTATTTGCTTCAGCGTGAGCTATATTTGCCTTTGCACAAGAAGCAGCAGCAGCAGCAGCAGCGAGCATTGCACAAGCAGCAGCACCTATCTCGGAAACACACCTTTCTTGGAGACACACCAGCAGCAGCACCCGTCTCGAAGACACACCATTCTTGGAGACACACCTTTCTTGGAGACACTCCTTTCTTGGAGACACACCAGCAGCAGCACCCCCTCGGAGACACACCTTTCTCGGACAAACACCAGCAGCAGCACCTATGTCGGAGACATACCTGCCCTGAGGCTAGCACAACTTCTAGGCCAAGCACACTTCCATGCAGAGAGCCATAACGAAGTAATCGGAGGCCGCCTGCATTATGTAAATGGCGTACTTTATGTTTGGGCGACTTGCGTGTGAGCACATATTCATGCACACAAACACACACAAACATTTTACACACGCACACTTATGCACAAACAAACATGCACATGCACTGACAATGTGTGACAGCCTAGTCAGTAATCGTGGCCAAACCTTGAGGATGCATGCTTGACATGACAGTATTGTGCGCAGCACTTGGTACAAAAAGTATGATAAAGCCCACAAAGAGCGGATTCAGAAGGCCACATGTAGTCCAAGAACTTAGAAGAGCATATAGTCCAAGAACTTGAACGACAATACATACTGAGAACAAAGCACATTTGGCAACACATAAACAGCAGGCAATGGGTAGCCTCTAAGCCCCCCAGCATGCGAGAGATGTTGTCTGTGGCCCTAGAACTTGATGTATATGATGCCAACACACACGTTTCACAACAATAAGCGACAGAAGAGGCATACGCGCACCCAAGCATGCAGGAGAGGTAATCTGTAGTAAGGAATCACGACCATAGCTCACTGACAGAGAAATATACTGGGATTGTAAGCAGTAAGTAGCCATAATCCTCGCGCGGTGCATGAGAGGTCTGTGGCATGAAAACAGGTCACCATGAAACCAAAACAACAGCTGTACAAGAAAGCCAAAATGAAAGCAATAAGGAATAAGGAATTCTATAATAGATTGGGTGGGCCTAACTTGAACAGACTTGCAGAGGTGGACCTAACTATAACAGACCTGCAGATAAGTGCTCACACACAATAACATTGACATAACTGAAAAGTCATACACAGCAATAACAACCTTGCAGTTGAGCGCACACACACCTACACCGGTGCTAATTATTGGGTGGAATTAACCAGCCAGCGTCAAATCAGGCACCAAATTGGCTACGTCATCATCCTTTATTGTTAGGATTAGCCAGAGCGGTATATACTCACCGCATACGGCTGTATGTACGGAGACTTCCCTGCTGAAATTACCGTTTATACACGGTTTATAATGTGTACATCCAACATCCATAGTCTTAGTCAACCCTCGTTATTGTACGACAGGGTCATCTTACATACCTCACAGATGCTTGCCTTATATATAATTAAGTATGTAGGGTCACCTTTTATATAATTAATTATGTATAACAACCTTAAAAATTGAGCACACACATCCAGAAGTGACCTCCCAAATATTTGCTCACACAGGGCCGTAAAAAACATTCGTACATGTATATACTTATGTAGGGATGGCCAGAACCATCTATATAAGGTGTACATACGGCATTTGTGGCAGAAAAATCACCAAATATACGGTCATATACGGTGTACTTATACGGTTCTGGCCAACCTTATACATATGAATGCGTATATTTACATATAAGCGTGGCGTAGCCCACCTCTTTGAACCAGCAATTTTCTGTAGTGATCATTGCCATAGCAGTTCGCGCGCACCTGCATTGGTGCTGATGTTGCCGCCTATCTGGCAGGACCCTTTTGCTCCCAGGTCCTGCAATGCAAAGAAAATATTAAATTTCTAGCAAGATTAATTTGCTTTCGGATCCTGCACAGCAAAGCCTGACCAATTATCGCCCTGACAGAGAGCATGGTATAATCTGGCAGCAGTTACTCCAACACAACAAAGCGCACGTGACCTTTCTGGTAGGATCTCAAAGCTCACAGCTCCTACAGTAAGAGAGGGTGGTGTCATTTTGGCAGGAGCCAGTTCCTCCAACACAACAAGGCAACGGAACCTTTTTCCTTCTACATCCTGCACAATAAAGAGGAAGTTGTTCCTTTTGCTGGAAGGATCTCAACGCTCCTTGGTCATGCAGAAAGCAGAGAGTATGGTGCACACAAGAGGTGCACCGTATGCGGAAAAAGACTTCCGTTATCTGTAGACATTGTACGACGCCTTAAACTTGTACTTACGAACTTGTATTTACAACCTCTTTACGTTTTGTCCCTTGCCTTCAGGCTGTCTTTGCGCTTGGGGCAATGCACAATCAATGATATCTAACCGAGACGTGACAATTGACCTTGGGTTTGCCCTCGAAGTTGAAGATGCCCAAGGATCCATACATGGTCATAGATTTTATCGAGAAAAACCTCAGAGATCCGGAGCTACTTGTGTGGATTGACTTGAAGATGAATGTGTCTATGGGCATGTTCGCACACGCGTGTATTTCCAGAAAATCGTGGTTGGCCAAGGTGATAAACGCAACGGCAGCTTCAATCTCGCTGGTTGAAACATTACATCTTTGCCTTTGACTGCAGGCCTGTCTGAAGGCTCTGCCGATCAAAAACCTCTTTACAGGGGTACAATTCTGGCACATTCTGACCAACCCTGGGCATTAATTAGCATATGTCAAGAAAGGTGTGGATTCCCAGCTGCGAAAAGGAGGAACGAGCAACATTTACAAACAATTAATTAGGCTTAATACGCACATTTCAGGTTAAACAAAATAAATAATGACAGCGTTGCTGTAAGCAAAATCTTACTTCAAAATCAAACAAGAATGCATATTTCACACAAGTGGAGCATAATCTGGCAAGTGGCTCATGACATTTTCTTGCTTTCTTGCATTGAAGGCAGCAGAGTTGCAAGAAGGACAGCACATTGCACTGAATTGAAGGCTTCTGCTGAAATGAGGTAACGTGTGCTGGGTTTTAGAAGGAAGGACCCACAGCTGACTTCTTCTATAAAAGGCTGCTAACATGCAACTCTTTTATTTATCAGGCAAGTAATTTATACAAGACTGCGCTGAAACAAATCAACGTTCAATTTGGAAAGGACCTAAAGATGGTCAATATAGGCTGTCCCCCCCATGAGTTTTGCAAGCCAAACAGTCCCATTAAGCCAAATTTGGCTTTATCTCCCCTTTCCTTCACCAATATTTAATAAACAAATTTTAATAAACAAATTTTAATAACCTTGATAATCCACCAATTCACCAATTCACCCCGCAACTCTGGTGTAAAATTGAGGATGTGAATTGGAGCCGAAAAAAAGCTCCAGCTGCTTGCATGTAACGCTGCAAAATAATTCCCAAATTCTGACCAGGCCGTCGATTGGCTCCATTTTAATTTTGTATTAGCTACATTTAACCCCGCAATTCTGGTAATAAACTGGGCTGAAACTCGTAGCAGGTGTGGAGTGACAGATTTTTTTTATCTTTTCCCCCTGTGTCCCTTGTGTGGCCTCCCACTCACCGGCATTCCCAGTACCCCTGTCCCAAATTCGACATCGCAGCATTGTTATAATGCTTTTATCATGAAGTAGAGGTCGATCGGGGCAACTTCAGAAATGCATCTTTTCCCTGCCAAAGTAGGTGCAAAATACGCACCGGGCCCCACAGAACCCCCCAGAATGCCGAAATTCCAGCAAATGTCAATGATATAGATAAAACATCAAGTGTCTTGCATTCAGATGAGGTATAGGGGGCTTTGAATTGGGTTGAGAGCTAAGTGAGACTGGTTGGGGGGGGTTGTTCATGGGGACAACCCAAATTAAGCAGGCACTCGTCCAAGCAATCCATTGTTTAATCGTTTAGTCCATAGTCATAGGTGTGCTAGTAATTCACATTGCTTTGTGACACATAAGCCAACATGCTATACAGTGAGGATGGCCATATGGCCATACATCATTGTAGCATACATACGATATTGCTTCATACAATTATGACTTGTACA
>Ga0307947_1002762_pt1 | contig 14102 bp, 17 predicted proteins | sample OrgLakmetagen232_FD_201840 | JGI IMG/M metagenome (GOLD analysis project Ga0307947, IMG submission 201840) | Saline water microbial communities from Organic Lake, Antarctica - #232 | ecosystem: Environmental > Aquatic > Non-marine Saline and Alkaline > Saline | place: Antarctica: Organic Lake...
TTGGCCTGTTCCTTCCTGTTTTGTGTGGTTCCAGAGTGTCTGTTTCTCCTGCCCCTTTTTGTGTGGCAAGCTCAGTTTTTGTTGGCAGGTATGGGTGTCAACGGCCCAGATATATATATATATTTTTTTTTTTTTTTTGCTGCTGCTGCTCTTCCTCCTGCCGCAGGGCGGCCGCGGGGGGCAGGGCCGCGGGCGGGGGCTGGGCTGCGGGCGCTTAAGGGGGCGACTTTTGCTGCAGCTCCCTTTCTCGTACTTATTTCCCATCTTAAAACTAAGCTGCCAACTATCTAAGGCACAAGCATAAAAAGGATCCTTTTTATACTTGGTATTGGGCACAAGTGTAAAAATCCCCCTCCAGCAGTTCGGTGGACACGAGCCGGAATAGAACCCTGGAAACATGCTTTCTGGCCACCACCTGGGTGTCGGGAGTCCTTCAGTATGCTCCCAGGGCATGCCCTGTCAAGTATTATGGTCTGGAATGCTGGAGATGGGCCGTGGGGGGTAGCAACAGCTGAGATTTTCAAAGGCTATGAATTCAAATATCACTGCCTGCCCACCTGGGCACCTCCTGCCGCAAAGTAAGTGTGCAGGGGTGCTTAAATGTGTCTAACTAAGGCTCCTGACTACTTAAAAGTGTAAAAGCGTGCAGGTTCATTATATCAAACAGGAATGGTGGATCTGATTATAAGTAAACTCCAGAAAAAAATTCGGCTCAATCCGCGCAAGTTTCAGAAAGTAGTTTTCTAACCGTAATGCACCAACTAGGGCCTATATTGACAAGCCTTGCCCTTGACGACGCTCGTCGAGCCTTCCTGGCAAAAATCATACACCCTAGTTACCCATGCTTGATTATGTATAATTCCGGGGTCAGTGCGGGGATGCTTAATAGTTTAATACTTTTAATACTTATAACATGTTTAAAAACATTTGGTATTACTCTTTTAATTTGCAAGCGCCTTCTTTAGGGCACACACACAGACAGCACACACAGACAGACATACATACAATTAACCTGCATCGCAAGCAAGCAACAGACCTCCTGCACTTATATTCACACACAGAGACACCAGGGTACGCATACATCGCTGTTCAGCAGGAAGTTGATCCTTTCTAGCACATGTATTGAGCGACTGGAGGACGAAGGTACCCAGCAGGTGAGAGTAGGCAAGTAAAAAACCTGTATTTATCACTTTTAGCAGCAAGGATAGGGGTTGTAACAGGTATGTGCACGTTGTAGGCGTATGAAAGGCAAATTTCAAAACCGTGTTAATTACGTCACTTTGACTTTAGCTTCAGTTAATCAGCTTTAAATTATGTATAAGCTGATTTGGCTGGAGCAAGGCGACAACTTGGCCATATCAGTTTGCAGTGATTTGACAGTCAATGTTGTTGCTGCTTTGCCACTGCAGACGCAAGAGTGCTATCTTGCCCGTGCCCATCCTTCCTCGTTAGTGCACAATTATGTGGCACAGTTAAATGCTGATTTGAACAGCAATGATGCTAGCTTGGGAGGAAGTACCTACAGGCAGTCAAGGTCGTTCGGCAGGTCCGATTTGAAATCTGGTGCTCCTTCCCCTGCTAGCCGTCTGGCGTCCAACATCTTGAATAGCAGCACCTACAATGTCCTGGATATATCAAACAGTGATCGTGGTAGGAAGCATTTGCTAGTGCCCTCCTGCAGAAATACCATGCAAGTGACCTCCATGGAAGGCCTGAATGACAATGATTTTTTAGGCTAGTATCAGGCCAAGTTTTTAATTCCAACTTCAAATTGTAAGGCAGGTTTTGCACCCTGCATACAAGTAATAGTAGGAAGCTTTTTAAACAGTTATAGAAGACGATTGTTGACTTTTTTGTACAGCATCATAGACGACGGAGTTGTTCAGCGTTCCTGCTCTAGGCTGCCACGCTGAGGGTTGCTATGCATGGAGATTTGGACTGTAAAATATAAAATATTAACGTATTTTTTCTTCGTGCGCGTTGTAAACAAGCAAGAAATTTCTGTCTCTGTTGCTCCTGCCATGTTGCTCCGGTCAAAAGGTGTACAAATTTTACAAAGGGGGTAACCGGAGATAATAATGCCTGTGGGGGGCATCTGAGCGGAAGCTTGGGAAAAGCCTGAAATCAAACCCAAATAGGCACAAGAAAAAATCGAGGGAAAAGGGCTAGGCACTCAGCCACAAAAGAGGCGACACTAGACACACCTGGTTGGTTCAAAAAGATCCTCAAACGAGTTGGGCTATCCGCATACGCACTGAGGTGGGAAAACAAGCTGGTGATGGGTGCAGAAGTTGACCAGATGTTCTAGCGGACAGTCCAGCATAATATGTTCCTCATCCTGAACAGTGTGCCAGTCACTTTTTGCACAAATTCTGAGCTCACAAGGCACCTTCTATTCCTGTCATGATGCATTCTTTGGACCAGAAAGTTGTGGCAAGAAAAGCGAAGGCGAGAAAGTGCACGGCTGAGATTGCTGGAAATGCCCAAGCGAAGATAGAGAGATACTAACGTAGGCTTTTATTTTCTTCTTCTGTCACCCCACCAGCCAGGAGCAATTCCCAAAGGTACACCAAAATATGTGTGGTAAGTCCTCATAATTTTACTGGAATGATGAGTGTCATGTGGTGTCAAATTGTCAAGTTCTCTCCAACCCCCCCAAAAGGTATGTTCGTGCAAAGTGAGCTCAAACTGTCAGATCAAATCACCGTCACTGCAAAGTATAAGACTCAGCACATCAACTAATTATATTTGGGGAGCCTTCGGACCAAGAAAAACCTCGAAGGTGGAAAAGTAATCCATCAGAGGAGTGAGTTGTTTGCTTCGCAATAGTCCCTAAACCCTAATGCTTCTACCAGTTCTGTACATCCACGCCTGTGCGCTCTCTGCTCGTACTCGTGTGTCTATCTCTGCTTCTCATCTTTGGTTGGCTGCCACACCATTGTCCCTTCCTGGCGCTGGGACCGTTTACTCAGACATTCTCGGTCTCATCGTGTTACACTTTATATGACTAGGCAAACAAATATAATCAGATAACTTGCACAGTACAGGGTCTCTTGAGGATCCCTTCTATGGTACCGCTTAAAATGCTCACATGTTGTCGATTGATTACCAAAAAATTTAAACTAGAAGATAAAGGTTATCAATAAGACTGGCACGTCCAACTTTCTTAAACAAGACACACAGAAACTCTCAACTGTCAACCAACTAACTGCTCTGTCATAAGATTTGTCGCTGCCACTGATTGGGCGTGACACAACTTTCAAATTGATAGATTCAGAGATCGTATGGCAACCAAAAGCTGTTGAGACGCAGGGAAATCTTGGAGCACTTGCAGAACCTACTGATGAGTCCATATATCACTTCTGCTAGCAAGAAGAAGGTCAGCCCGCACAACTTTCTCCGGAAGGATTGTTTGTGCAGAAGAAAATGGGCATCTGATCTGTTTCGTGGAGCACGCAGTGAGTATCAGTACCTTTCTTGATACCCAGGAGTTGTTAAAGAAGCCAAGATAAAAGATGTGCGCAGGGGTGGCTTTTGAGGAATTATGTCAGGGAAGAAGTGATCCAAGTATACTTGACAACCGTACAGAACTTATAGACCAGCAGTCAAAAGCAAAGACCTGGAAAAGCCGCAGCATTTTTTCTCCGGTCACGCCTTAAGTCTGGCAGAGGCATATTTCTGGTTCAGGGTAGTTTGGTCGGTTAACGATAGGATACTTTTCCATGATTTCTACTGGCGTAGCCAGTTGTTGTTTTTGCCAGCTTCTGGACTTGATATTGGACAAGAAGAACAATTGAAGACCCCTCTCAGTGTAATTGTATGTGCTCAGACAGCATGTCTGAGTAGTTTCCCCTAGCTCTGGGGAGGCAAAGGCGTGGCAGTCTGTCTAGCAGTGTTTTTGTAGTTGTGTCAGAATTTGCAAAATACCATTCGGTTTGAGTATGGGGAGAGAAAGCATACATTAAAAACACCCCTAGAAGAAGATATGGATCATTGCATAAGACATCTGCTGCTCACTCACACGGAGTTGGAGACCGCCTTTTCTCGCAAAGAACAGATGTATTTGTGCACCATCCAGCAAGAAGAGGGAATTACTCAGGCCACAGTTCCTGGAGAAATCCAAGCTGTTTTGGATAATTATGCAGATGTTCTCAGAGGGCTACCCTCAGGTTTGCCTCCAACCAGAGCGGTTGCTCACTCTATTGAGTTGGAGCCTGGCCACGCTCCTCCTCTTTGAGGCATTTACCCACCATCCTCTGTAGAATTAGAAGAATTGCGGAAACAGATTGAGGAGTTGATCAAAAATGGGTACATCAGGCCCTCAGTTTCACCTTATGGTGCACCCGTTCTCATCGTAAAGAAGAAGAGTGGAGAACTCTGAATGTGCGTTGATTCGCATGCTCAGCAAGATCACCATCAAGAACAGGTACCACTTCCACGCATAGATGAAATGCTGGACCTCCTCAATGGTACCAAATACTTCACAAGAATGGATCTTGCAAGCGGATATCATTAAATGCGCATCAAGGAAGAGGATATTCCGAAGACAGCGTTCCGCACCCGTCATGGCCACTATGAGTACACTGTGATGCCTTTTGGCCTCTGCAACGCTCCTGCTACCTTCCAAAGGCTCATGAATGATACTTTCAAGCCTTATCTAGATGATTTTGTAATGAATTACCTAGACGACATATTGATTTACTCCAAGAACCTCAAGGCGCACAGCGAGCATGTGCAGAAAATTTAAGAACTGTTGCGCGCACACAAGCTATATGCCAAACGCAGCAAATGCGCATTTGCTCAAACTAAGGTGGAATTGTTGGGTCACATCCTGTCGCAAGAAGGGATCTCAACCGACCCAAGGAAAATAGAGGCAATCAAGCTCTGGCCACAATTAAAGACAGTGCACGATGTCCGAAGCTTCCTAGGCTTGACAAACTACTATAGACGTTTTGTCCCTCACTTCTCTACCATTGCTGCGCCACTATCTCGATTGCCCAGTGGCAAGGCATCGGTTGCAATCAACTGGGGTGAGGCTGAACAAAAAGCCTTTGATGAGCTGAAACTGCGGTTATGCTCAACACCCATTCTTATTGCACCACATCCAGACGCACTCCTCATCCTACATACTGATTCGTCAGGAGTGGGTGTTGGCGCAGTGCGGATGCAGAAAATTGAGAAATCCCATCGTGTGATTGCTTATCACTCACGCAAGCTGAATGATGCAGAGAGACGCTACCCTGCACATGAACAAGAACTCCTCAGCTTTGTGGAGGCAGCCAGAGTGTGGCACCATTACCTTTATGGCAAACACTTCGCAGTACGCACTGATAACTGGGCAAACACACATGTGCAGACACAGTCCAGGTTAGATGAAAAGCGCCAGGCACGGTGGATGGAAAGGTTGGCACCCTTTATCTTCACAATTGAACACATACCTGGCCGCCAGAAAGTGGTGGCAGATGCCCTGAGCAGAAGACCTGATTACTTGATTACATCACTGGTGGTCAAAGATGACACCGACCTCCTCAAAGCAGTACGGCAGGATGCCTTGCATGATGGTCAGTACCAGCGCTTTATGAAAGCAGCTGAGATAAGGCGTCGGCGTGAGGTGCACATGAGCGACGGCCTACTATGGTATTTACCTGGGTGCAGTCAAGCGTCCTTGACCGGCGGGACAGCTCGGCTTTATATTTCCTAGGGGAACTCACGCCGCCGGCTCATGCATGAGGCTCATGGCATCCCTATTGCTGGGCATTTGGGGAGAGCCAAGACTCTTGAGCGCCTGGCTAGGCAGTACTTCTGGCCCAAGATAAGTGCGGATGTGCATCACTACAAAAGCACATGTCTGACTTTCCAGAAAACTAAGACCGGTACCTCCAAGCCCATTAGATTACTGCACCCTTTACCGCCCCCATCACAAAAAGTGGGAGCAGGTAACTCTGGATCTGATCACGCAATTGCCACCAACCAAATGCACAAACTATGATGCCATTGTGGTATTTGTAGACAGGCTGACAAAACGCATTCATGTGGCCCCCACATTTACCAGCATGACTGCTGAGGGCATGGCACAGTTATTCTTTGATCACCTGTTTCGATACCATGGACTGCCACGTGTCCTGGTCTCTGATCGTGATCCGCGCTTCACTAGTGTATTCTGGAAACAACTCACCAGCCTTGTGGGAACCAATTTGGCCATATCTACTGCATACCACCCTGAGACAGACGGCCAGACCGAGCGTGCAAACCGCACTCTTAAGGGCATGCTCCGTGCTTTTGTGGGACCACACCATGATGACTGGGACAAATAATTGACCAGTGTGGAATTTGCCAACAATGAATCACAACAGGCAAGCACCGGCGATACTCCATTCTTTTTGGAATATGGGCAGCATTTACATACGCCACTTTCTCACAAACCCACGCACACGACTTCAAAAAGAGTCTGCTGAAAATTTTGCTGCTCGCATGACCAAAGTCCTGGAGGAAGCTAAGGAGTTTGATGAACCAAAGCTGCACAAGAGCGACAGACAAAGTACGCCAACAAAGGCAGGCGATTCCATAGTTTTGCTCCTGGAGACAAGGTCCTCCTTTTCAGCATGTTCGTATCCAACCTTCCTTCCGCACGACAATTCACTGGATCAGGAAGAAAATTCGCAGCACGATGCTGGGGATCATTCAAGGTGCTCTTCAAGAAGTCATTAATGAAGTTGCACTCCAAATGAAACTTCCTGCTACATGGACCCTGTGGTATGCGCCCCTTCCTTACACCCTGGAAAGATGGCTCTGCTACCTTCCCTGAACATGAGCCTCCACCACCCAATCCAGAGGTGTTTGATGGAGAGGAACACTTTCATGTCGAGGCTTTTAGAGCCAAGCGTGTATGCAGGGGAATACTAGAACACCTAGTTAAATGGAACGGATTTTATGAGGAAGATAATGTGTTTATTCAGCTAAGCGGCTGCAGGAAGACACGAGTGCAGATGCCTCTCAGAAAAATTTGGATGATTTTAACCGGCAAAAAAATCAGCCGTGTGATAGATGCCTACAGCAGCAGCGCCTGATCAACGCCGCAGCACAAGGAAACGTCAACGGCGCTGTGTGAGTCAGACCTGCTGTCATTATGGTGGATAATGGTTCGTGCTTTCTAGGTCTCCGTTGCGAACATATCTTGAGTTTGGTCGATCTGCTGGCACAGACCACCCCAATGTTTCATACTCAGGTACATCTGATCTGATCAGTTTGGTTCTCATAGATAGCTTTGGGGACAAAGCTCAGTGGCCAAGGGAGAAGGTTAGATAGTGAAGACGAGAGTCTGATACATGTAATGTAAGAATAGATCGTGAAGACGAGAGTCTGAGGCATGCATGCAGGGAACACATGGCCATCTCGCCAGAACTGCATCCTACTTATGGCGGTTCTCACCTTCAGGTGTCCGGTGGCGGGTCGTAAAAAGAGAAAAAGACCAAAAGACCAGAAAGATTCCAGTCAGTCAGATTAAGTGATTGGGCTGAGAAGCGGGCGATTTGCACACGGCCAAGAAGCTCTCCTTATCGGGGGAGGTGTATTTTCGACCCACCACCGGACACCTGAAGTGAGATTCACCATAACGGACATGTGCATGTTTTGTTTTATTTTGCTTTAATATTACAAATTATGCTAACGGGACCATAGTGGGACTACTAAGCGTACAACGTACAGGCCTACCGGTTTCTCGTTACTTTTAATACAAGGGCTCCGCCTGCCCAAATTTCTACCTGCAAAACGTTTCGCCTTTTTGTGTGTTCGTTTTCGGATATCCGTTCCTGCAAGACGGAAACAGACTTAGCATGTCATCTGCTTCTTAGATTCACAGGTGAATCTGCAGTCTGCCAATGGCATTCAGTACTGTACAGGCCTACCATCTCTAGATTTCTCGTTACTTTTAATTATTGTAACGACGCAGGTCGTAATAAAATCAGAAAGTGTATCAGATATAATCAGATATAATCAGATGTACCCAGCATCCGTGCTTGCAACACGTCCGAGCGCTGTCAATCCGATGAAAACCTAACTGAAAGGTACAATTACTCAGATTTCGGGGTTGTCAGTTGTCAGTATTCTATTTTAATCCGACGAAGATCTTCAAGACGTAAAGCACGTAAAGCTTTGAAACCAAATTCGTTTCCTACAATTGAATTAAATAAGTTCGTCACTGAACCTTCTTCAAATAAATCGATGGGGTAAGCTACGTAAGCGATATACTGATGAAACTAGGCACATATCCTTTACGAGTACGACGGATGATCCCTGATCATCCCCAGGGTCGGAATCCCCCCGGGGGACCAAAGGAGAAGGTCTGCTGTGCGATGATAGTTCGTTGTGATGGCGCAGCGGAACAAAAGATTTGAGCACATCAACAGAACAATGTCTTGTACAATCCTGGCACTTTAAATAAATCTTTTTTCCGCTGCGCCATCACAACTTTGCGATGGCATTTGGGGTGTCAAAAGGCCCGTTCTGGCCCGTTCCTGCACCAACCGCCAAGATTTTTGAAGCAGTATGCAGCTGAGAATAAGTTATGACATCCTGCGTCAAGCGCAGGGCAATCCGTGGACTGGGTGCGGAGACATTGGCCAGGAAAGACGGGAGCAATCTGAGAGGGTGGAAATTGGCATCAAATTGAGGTTTTGTAGGGCTTGGAGACCTCCTGCTGTCTGCAGTGCTGGAGATAGTGGCTTTCCCTTATCTTTTGCTGTGAAGCGGCGGAAGCAGAGGAGGCAGGTGTCTCAACCTGCCGCCATGATGCCACTCCGCTACGTTTCAGTCTCCTGCGGCCCACACAGCCAACGAAAGCTGCTGCCGAAACTTTGACATTATTTAGATGTATATACAATATATGTATATTAAAGTCCAGAGCTAACGGGCATGTATGAGCCGCAATAACATCGCACAGCACGAATTTAACTTTTTCCTGTGAGGGTTCAGTCAGGGGAGTGTGCACACTTCCTGCTCAAAAGGAACACCGGGAACACCCGAACACCTGCCTACAGCGGCAGAGAACCAGGAGCAGCCAAGTTCCCCCAGCAACAGGCTGGAGTACCTGTCCCTTGCTCACCAAGGAGGCAGCGCCAAGACATCATAAGCAAAAGCAGGTAGCCAGCAGCAAACGAACTAGGGAAGATATAAAAAGACCCATGCACCATGCACGCAGTATGTACATGGAGTGTCCTTGTAAGCCATTTATGTCCTTGTAAGCCATATATTATAGAAAGCTCAGCCATAGAAAGGACTAGAAGACTTCCTTAAGGAAAGAGCAGCCAAATTTGTCGTCCTGTTGCAGTCGTCTTGTTGCAGTCGTCTCGTTGCTGTCGTCCTGTTGCAGTCGTCCTGTTGCAGTTGTACCCATGTTACATACGATGCGTGCGTACAGGAGCAACTCTTTGAGCAGCGTTTATGAAGCAAGGAATGTAATCGATTTATTGGAATACAAATCCAAATTGAACATCTTGGGTATGCCTTTTACTTTTGGAGTAGGTTTGCAGGTCTGGTTAACATACGTCTGTCAGTACAAGTTGTTAAAGCTTGTATGTACGTGTATGCAAATAGTGCAACACGTACCCACTTTAAGCACTCAGCAAAACTTATTGCTATTTCCGCAGTCCAAAACACAGCACATGTGTGTGAAACTGAGCGCATTGTTAACAAACGCGATATAACTTGCGTTATGTTTAAGCCTTTCTAAAGTTATGACAACTTGATGGCTTCTTTACAGCATAGCTTGCTCATTACATATGGCTAGTCCTTCAGGTAAGTTTGAAGGCATGGCTAGGAAGCCGAGAGCGTATTTGATGTGACAGTATGGTTTGAAACCATCCTCGTGCTTAAAGGCAAAGTCTGAGACGAGGCAAGAGCACTTGGTGGGGAATGCCCCTTTTATCAAGAGACTTTACGCACCCAAAATAAAGTTGTGATAGAGGCATCATCAACTCATACATTCTTTTTGATGGAGCAGCCAGCAAGCATGTCTAGACGCTATGTTACTAGACAAGTGAATTGCTCTTGATTGGCTTTGCGTGCGTGAAGATACGCGTATGCAAGGATTTGGAGGTCCTTTAGGGATTGTTTCCGTTGCAAAACGCATGGTGTACATTCCTGGGCATGCCCTGGGTAGTGAGTCAATGAATTTTAATTCCTTTGCATCAGTGCACTTAGGCGCGTGTGCTGTATATCAGGTAAGGACAACAATGGTGTCATTTTACGTATTCTAGATGTAAATTTCGTGATGCAAACACTAGCTTGCATTGAACCTCAATATGTTTTAAGCTTGCACCTTGCAGATCAAAACACCATCACCTGAATCAGCAGAAATTTAGGAGCAGCAGGGTGCGCGCGGCCTGAGTTTTGAAGCCCTGTAAAGCCTGCTTTAAAGCCTGATTTACATATCCTATAGGTTGCCACACCTCCAACGTAGAACCGTACTTTCACTGCAGGCACATGGCGCATAGCTAGTGTAGTCTGCCATGCCTTGACTTTCTATCATTGAGGCTATCAATCAGAGCAGGTCGCCCCCGTGGAAAATCCACCCTACCAGTCTCACTTAGCTCTCCACCCAATCCAAAGCCCCCTATACTTCATCTGAATGCAAGGTACTTGATTTTATATCTAAACCATTGACATTTGCTGGGAATTCGGCATTCTGGGGGGCTGTGTGGGGCCCGGTGCATATTTTGCACCCACTTTGGCAGGGAAAAGGTGCATTTCTAAACTTGCCCCGATCGACCTCTGCTTCAGGATATAAGCATTATAAATGTCGTATAATAATGCTGCAATGTCGAATACGGGGCAGGGGTACTGGGAAAGCCGGCGAGTGGGAGGCACTCACACAAGGGACACAGGGGAAAAGGAGAAAAATCTGTTGCTCCTTACCTACTGCGAGCTTCAGCCCAGTTTTTGCTCTCAGAGTTGCGGCCAAATTATATGACTTTACAAAAATTAAAATGGGGTCAATCGGTGGCCTGGCTGATTTTTTCCCACCTAACATTGGGGTTTCCAACTGTGCCTTCCCATTTAGCCCATGCCAAAGTTGTGTAAGTCTTCCTTGAGCATGGCTCCTGGAAAAGACCTAGGTAGCTTATTTTTTTGAATAGCACACGAGCAATCATTTGGTCCCAGAGATTAAGTTCTACGGCCGTGCATGCATGGCAGGAATGGAATATGCCAGGCCTGGTCAGATGCTTGATTGTAATTTACTGATTTTATTCAGTGCTGCAATGTCACAAACAGCATTGTGCCTTTTTTCCCTTTCCAAGGGTTTTTTTGTAGGTGCTACAACAACAATTATCACAATTTTTACATGTTTTACGCAGCCTAGCAGTCGCACGTTTTGACTGATGGCTTAACCTGTAAACCTGTAAACCTGTAAACCTGATAGCCTGTAAACCTGATTATGAATGACATTATAGGTTTGCCTTGATGAGGCGTATGATGCGCTTAGACCCTCGAGCCTTCTCTTGATTATTCCGTCAGGTGGATGTGTTGGTGTTTCCAATTTAGGTTCATGGTGAGCTGCACTCCCAGGTATGCAAAAGGCTCATTAGACCGGATAAATTGTGTCGCTTGTCCTTGGACGACAATTTTACCTTTGAGCTGCTTCTTTAGCATATCTTCTTTGTTCGTGTTCCCGTACTTGTCTGCATTGTGGATTAGGCCTGTCACCTTTGTCTTCTTCCCTGAGACAATGAGGGCAGGCCAGTCCGAGTAAAGGGATAGCTTTTCTGCTTGTGCGCGGAGATCTGCTATTTTGGTGCAAAACCAGATGAGGTTATCAGCAACGGCGGAGCAACACGGCTGCCCTCAGCATGGTAGCCGTGGCAGCAGTTATAATTAGGGCCCGGCTGTAGCTTGCGACCTGCTCCTGGCGAGTTAGGCACCGGCTCCCTTCGTGGCCAGGCATGCCCTGGCTCACGGTTTCAATTGGCAAGTTGTGGAGGACAGCATCGGACTGGTCTGCTGTAGCTGGGTGAGCTGGTGGGGTGGGCAGCTAGAGAGGAGAGAGAGGAGCTGTTTTTGGGGGCTGCATGCGTCCTTTGTTCTCTCGTCTGCTCCGCTGCACTTGTTCTCTTGGCACTCCTGGTTTTGTGAGGCTCTCTCAGCCTCTTGTTTCCTGTTTCTGACTGAGGCTTCTTAATAAGAAGTTCTTATACACACATCCTGAGACATATCAGCAACTTTTTTCTCGTTCTCCTTGATGCTTTCTCTTCGCGCTTCTTCAAAACAAACGTTCTCTTTTCTCATTATACTTTTCTCTTCTACAATATTATAGGTACGCGATTTAATTATCATATCTATGGTCATAGGTCCAGAATAATACATCAGTTTCATGTTTCCTCTAGCTTCTGTTTTTTTTATTTAGCCAGGTGTAGTTTCAGGCTTTTTCCAAACTTCCGCTGAGATGCCCTTTGAGGCATATATAGTGATGTAACCTTACCTTACCTTACCTTACCTTATCAGCAAAGGCTCCGCTGCTATATAGATCAGAAAAAGAGGGGTAGTCCTATTTTTGTACAGGCTTCCATGTAGAGATATTTTACCACATCTATGGCATCTGTTGGGAACTTAAGGTCATACATGATCCATAGCAGCTTGTTGTGGTATGTTGTGTTAAATGCCGATGTGAATTCTACTATGAGTGCATGTATGTATGTCTTGCTTGAAGAGCTTGGCATCTTCCAGAGCCTTTTGTATTTGATGAATGCAGCCTTTTTGCTTTCGAAATCCTGCGTGTGCATTACTTACAATTAAATTGCACTCAGCATAAATCATACAGTGCATTAGTTATCATGCATGTACATGGTATTGGCCAGTCCCACTGGCCTGTACAAATTTATGTCCGTTTCTGGTCCTTTGTTAATGTCGATGAGCACCGTGTCACTCACTTTCTAGTCTTTGGGTGTGATTCCTGTTGCCCACATGACAGTGAAAAGCATGTGGATGGTGTTTCGCATATCAAAAGGAAGCATTTTGAGGACCCCATTTGCTATATATGGAGTCAGATCCCAGGGATATTTAATGAGCTTAAACATTCTTGGAATCCGCATTTGCCTAGTATTGAGTCACGAAGCCATGTACGTTTCTTCAAACCTTGGTTTTCTGCTTTGGTCACGGGTGTCTCTAGCTTGAATTTATCTAAACTGCCTTCTTGATCCCATGGGTAGTGCCGTGGTACTTCTGTGGGCAGTTTTTTGCCTTTTTTGGGGCTGACAGCTGATAGCATTGTGGCTATGAATTCAGTGATAATTCTCGCCAACTTTGCGGGTTCTGTTTCTCCAACACCTGTACTCGGGTCTTTGAGGGCTTGAAGCCCAGCTCTCTGGGAGTTCCTTATTCCAAACATCTCAGCATGTGCGCGTTTGGGTTGTGTGCTGAGGAGTTTTTGCTGTCGTTTGCATGCTTTTTGCTTCATTTCTTTATTATGATTGAAGTCCAAAGCATGGATTTGTTTAGTGACGGTTGATTTGAGAGTGCAAAGCTGATCTATGGACTTCCCTTCATTGATTAGGAGGGGTTTGATAGAGGTTGCCATATTACAGAGTTTTGGGTGTGATAGGTTTTGAGAAATTGAACCCTCTATATTGTTTGCACTGCCAATAATTGGGCTGGCGAGGTGTAGGATGATGCGTCTGACATCCATAACCATATTTGAGTGGCAGCCCCTCAATTTCGTGGGGATCCTGAGCAGAGGCGCTCCTCAGGTGGAAAAGTCGCCTCAATCGGGCTTGCACAAACTCCCAGTCTGCGGGTGCCTGCGCAAGTCTCCTGCGCCATCAGCTGCTTTGTCATACATGCGTAGCGTGACAAAGCTAGTTTGATTTTTATTTTGACAGTGGTGTGTTGCGCAGGTAGAGAAAGCAAGCTCTACCTGCCTAATTAGGCAGCATTGGAGCAGGTCATCTTCAGAATGGGTCTTTTCAGGTCCACCGCTTTGAGTTCTATGTTTACCTCCCTTTTGAAGATACTGATATATTTATCAATAGTCTCAATGTGTATCCCTAGATCAGACACCGGTATGTTAACAAAAAGGGGAAGGTAATAGCTGAGCCACCCATTATCCTTTGTGA
>Ga0307947_1002765_pt1 | contig 14094 bp, 17 predicted proteins | sample OrgLakmetagen232_FD_201840 | JGI IMG/M metagenome (GOLD analysis project Ga0307947, IMG submission 201840) | Saline water microbial communities from Organic Lake, Antarctica - #232 | ecosystem: Environmental > Aquatic > Non-marine Saline and Alkaline > Saline | place: Antarctica: Organic Lake...
CTCACACTCTCACTCTCACTCTCACTCTCTCTCTCACACACTCTCTCTCTCACACACACACACACACACACACACACACACACACACACACACACACACACACACACACGCGCGCGCGCGCACACATACACACACACACACACACACACACACACGTACACACACATACAAATGCACACAACAAACAAACACACCCTCACACAAAAACACACGCACGCATACAAACACACACATACACACACACACACACACTCACACACACATTTTTACGATCACAAATACGCAAGCTCACACACACACATGTACACACGCACGCACGCACGCACACATACACACAGTGAAAGACACAGGAACCCCCACGCGGTGCAGCTTTTGATGGCAACAAAGAGCAATTGTTCCCATCTAGCGTAATGGACTGCTTGAATGGGTGCTTATGCTGCAAACCCAGAAAGTGGGAGGCGGAACTAAAAGTCAAGTTTGCCGTCAGCAAATATGCCTACTTTTTGGGTTTTCTCATCACAAGCGTTCTCACATGGGTCCTCAGGTAAAGCATCAGGGAACCACGTCCTTAATGTCTGTTGCTCACTCTCTTGACTGCCTAAAAAGCAGCTCTTACACATTCAACACACTATACACAACGCACACACACATACACACAAGCAAACACGCAAACATACACACATACACACACAAGCACGCACACTATGCCAACATGCAGGGATCATGCCAGTCTCTGGTTTGCACAAAATGCGGGTGCTGTGACGTTCTGTAGTGAGGGAGATGGTCAGACGGATGAGGCCCTAGCCAAGTCATGTGCTGGAGGGTAAGTGAACCAGACCCTGACCGCCTAAGTGTCTGTGCAGCTGGGGTTTAAACTGACCAACTCGTTATGCTTGTATGTACCCCTCTATGTGCTTTTGTGGGATTTTTAGCACGAATAGCAGCAAAGTGAACTGGTAACAAAGTTGTGTCTAGGCAGGAAAACCTGACTGACCTGTTTGTCTACCTGAGTGATCTAGGTGCCACAAGCGTGCACGTGATACTGTTGCTGCAGAGGCCTGCGCCCATAAATTCTTATTCCTGGTTCGGGCATTTCTGATCAGGACGCACAGTGGTTGAATGCAAGGCACCGCTTCTTCCAAAATATGTTGTGATTGCTGAGACAATCGGGTTATTGTGCGCTCGTGCTGCCGCTTGGGTATCCGGGCAAAGTTCCCAGCGGTTACTTTGTTCCCAAATTCGCCCTCCCACAAAATGTGTGTATGTGTGTGTTGTGTGTCATTACTCTACAGTAGATTGGAACCAGATAGGCTCTGCTGAGCTGGCCAGAACTGTACACACGAACGTGTGTTCAGGAATGTCAGATAAAATGGTGACATACCTATAGCCTACATCTATATGCCATATGACATAAATGTATTACTTAGTATCTTACCTGTACACCAGTCTACATACGGTAATTTTTGGCAGGGGCTCCCTACATGTACTTCCATTTAGGGTTTACATGCAAACAGGGATGTGTGTCATACGGTCTTGAGGGATGTGCCATGCAGTATATTACGTGATAAGTGCAGCACACCAGGTATTTCATTAGCAAATATGATTCACACATGGCGTCTTGACTGTTGGCCCCAAATGGGCTTGAATAAACCCCAAAATAACCTGAGAAACCCTCGCAAATCTTTCTGAATACTTTGTTTTGAGTCTGCAAGTGTCGACCTGGCGTTTGAAGCACGCTGAAACGTCACCTTCTTTGGGCAGAGATTTGCCGGAAACAATGCCAATCTTTGCTGATCATTCCTGCAGGCAAATCGCTCAAAGGATATCCTTTGCCAACTTTCTGTTCTTCGCGCTGCATGCTTTGGTGACGCTCCTTACGAGCAGCGAGTCAGATCCACGAATACATGTTCACACAAGCTTTTGGGCCTTTAAGCCACTTGTGTGGGTAGGTGCTCTCATAGGTGGGTCTGCTGGTGTGTGTGTTTTCACAGAATTTAAGCTTCCGTTGCCCACCACGGCCCACACCCAGCATTCCTAACCAGGCTTGGTAGGCACTTCTGGAAACAAGCAATGAGGCCCTGACACTCAAGTGGTGGTCACTCAGCTTGCCCCCGTTAGTGGTTCCCGAAAATACCAGAAATATGCCATATTTCTGTCAGGCCTACATTTCTGTCCTCATACCTTTATACTCAAGCTCAAGTTCTGACAGGATCACAGCACACTCACCCTGAAGCGCGCTCACTCAACCAACTCATGATATATGCAGAGGTGTTTTATGCATATTTTCCTCTGTTTGACCTTGGACGTGCATTTTGGGTTGTGCGTTGACTACCCATGCATTTGTCTTGGTCAACGGCCCTAACTTGTAGGCTCATATTCATACAGGTAAACAGCCTTGCACCAATAATAAGCGCAATTAACTTTCTTTTAAACCTTTCCTTACGTATGCCTATTCAAACATATCTTCTTTGCCGTGCATCCTTGTTAGGCGAAAACACACTCATATAATTATGTTGGCCTGTCACTGTGCCGCACTGCATACAGGCTTCTTTTTGGTGCCCACCCATGCCATACATGACTATGCTCGGGTTAAGGGGAGACTACTCATACAAATATGTTGGCTTGTCACTGTACCGCACTGCACACAGGATTCTTTTTTGTGCCCACCCCTGCCATTTATGGCTATGCTCAGGTGGGTACAGCAAGCACATGGTTGTGTGAAACTGTGTTACTCTTACAAAAAGGTCACCTCAGTAGGTGACTACAAATGCACAACTTTAAAGCGGAAATGACGTCCCTGTTTGAGCAAGTCCGACCTGCAGGCTCGTGTGCACTTGAAAAAACAATTTTACAAGCAGACCATACTTTCCTGATCTCTGACGTTGCTCGACTCATTTGTGTACATGTGTACTGATCTTCCTGTTCTGCAGTTTGCTCGGATTGCTTCGGGATTTTACTTGGTCCTTCAGGTATGAGTGCACACTTCCGTACTCAGCAAGACTGCGAATGTTACGCCTGCAGATGCGTTACTAAGTATCCGATGCTGCTGTTATCTCAAGCGTTAGGAACTGTCAGTGCCTCTTTCCCCTTGCATCAGACACATCAGACACCAATGAGGACACCTATCAATGTTTGTGTGTACATGTATCCGTGTGTGTGTATGTGTGTGTGCGTGTGTGTATGTGTTAGCATGAGTTATTTTTCCTTCTTCTGGTCCAGCCACAGGGTCCCCCTCCTCCCACCGCATGCACTTGATGCACTTTCGTCGCGCAATGCGTGATGCATTATTGTTACACATACACACATACACTTAACCATTTATAAAAACGGTGCACGCAGCCTAGATGTGTCTTGACCACCCGCTCCTGTGGCTGCTTGCAGAGTCTCTTTTTTTGCTTGCGTCGTTTTTTATTGCGATACTCCTACTACTCCTCACTTGTGACCTCACTTTTTGGTCCACTTGACCAAACCTATCCACAGATCGTCCTGCTGATCAATTTCATATACATGTTCAACGAGTTCTTGGTCGACAAGGACAACAAATTGGCTTGGACCCTCATCGTAATGGGAACAGTTGTGACCTTTGGCCTTGGATTGGTCCTCATCGGATTCTCATACCACCTGTATAGCCCTGAGTGAGTCTGGCACCGTATTAAAAGCAAAACTGTTCGATTTTATTGGAAAGACTGTCAAGGACACCCAATCGTGATTGCGTGCCGCAGTTGTTCCACATTCAAAGCCTTCTGCCTGCCTGTTTCCTCGCGTTTTGTCGCGGTGTATTATAAAACAAACAAGAAGCACCTGCTGCCAACTTGTGCCTTGACAAGGCAGGAAGTAGATGTCGTGAGGAAGGCATGCAAGCATGCGTCACACCCACAGCTACAAGCACAAGTATATAATTATACAACGACACAAATTATAAAACACACTCATGCAAAACTCATACACATACATACATATACCCACGATTTCTGCCAAACCGCTCTGCCTCTTGCAGTCCCAGCTGTCACCGCAATCTCTTCTTTAACACGTGGTCGCTTATTGTTGGCATCGCCCTCGTCACAATCCTTTTCCTCCCAAAAAGAGCACCGACTGCGGTACGTCTGTCGATGCAGCAGGAGGATAGATTGATGATAGACGCTTTTTGTGCTTCAGGAGTGCCAGGTTCTGCTCTGTACTTTGGGTTTAGTTCACCAGCAGTACCCATCCTGATGCAGATCAACTGGGCTTAGGAAGTTAGCCTGAAATGTGGCCTGCGTTTAGACCAGCTTCCTAAAGATTGCAAATTTTAGTCCGCTTCAGGCTGGTTTCAATGCCAGCAGGTAGCAGCGTTCTCTCTCAGACTTTTTGTAGTCAATGCTTGAAATTGTTGCGGTTTTAAACAGAAAGCAGAAAGGGGGCTTGCTTGCATGGCTAGATCGATTTTCTACTTTCTCTTTTCACACCCTCCTCCTCCGCTGGGCTTGCGTGCACGGCTAAATCTTTGCCTTTTTTCTCTCTCCACTCCCTCCTCTGCTAAACATACCTGCAGGGTCTCCTTACAAGCGGCTCTCTTTTCTTGTACACCTCCTACCTCCTCATCTCTAGCCTTACCTCGGACCCAGGGAGCTCTACATGCATACGTGGGGAAGGAACCAGCCCACGCTGGATTCAGGTGAGAGCTCAGATACCTGACTTTGCCTCATTTCTGTGTCAAGCAACAGGAAGCTCTACATGTATACGTGGGGAAGGAACCAGCCCACGGTGGATTCAGGTGAGAGCTCAGATACCTGACTTTGCCTCATTTCTGTGTCAAGCAAGAATGGCCGGCAGACTGAGAACCCATTAATGACGGAGAACTAAAAACGGAGAAGAAATTATGGTTGGAAAATCATTAATAATGGAGAAATAATGATGGAGAAGAATTCCTTGAAGACTGTTGCCTTCAGTAAAGTTGTACTGCACGGCTGACATGTATTCGGATTGGATTTTTGCCTAGAGGCAGCTTGAAAAGCAACTGTCCACACTCAGCATGTGCCAAGATGAAACTTGCACTGGCAAGAGCCCACCAAAAATACTTTATTGTAAGACATGGAGCAAAAAATTGCAACAAGTTATTGGCTATGGGCATGCCTGAGGTCCCTTTAAGTGTATTGCTCACTGTCATGACGCATTTTGATGCATCTGTAGGCTTGCTGAGATCAGAAGGTGCCTGCCAAAGTGGGGGGGCGTCTCCTTAATTGGCAATAAAACAGAGATAAGAGGTTATAGAAATGCATTAGGTCGCTTTCCCAGGAAAGACTCCTTGCCGAATCATTGCCGCCTTCCCTTAAGGTCGGCTGCCTACATTTTGGGAGCGAGTACAGCGGCACGGCAAAGCTCATAAATGGTGTAGGCAGCTGACTCCCCCTTGGCCAAGGCATGGGTTGGATTGCTCATTCATCTCTCTGGCAACTTAAAGCCCCTGAACTAGCTTGTACTTTTACGCACGCGTGTGTGTACTTGTGTGCGAAGAGAAAAGAATGAGAAGAGGCTTACCCATCAATGGACAAAAGACAAGTCCCAAGAAAGGATGCCACTTCCCAACCCTACCAAGACTGCCACTTCCCAACCCTACGCAAGCTCTGTTGCCACTTGCTTGTTACTGCTCATCAGGTTGTGGGCTTCTTCATTTCCCTTGCCGCTGTGATGTACAGCACCCAGTCAGCCGGGACTTCGGGCAAAAGCATGTTTAGCGGGACAGATAAATTGGAAACAGAGCTGCCCTACAGGTCTGTCTTCTTTGCCTTCTTCGGTGCTAGCTTCTTTCTTCAGTGTGTGCGCTGAGGATTGGATTGTGCCTGAGCGCAAAAGCAAGACTGCACTCGTTGCTGAGTGACACTTTTCTCGTAGAATCACTAATATTGACAACAGTCTTTGGACAGCACTTTGCGCTTTAAAACTCTCAACAATCGGCATAAAAATGAAGTCCAATCATCAGGAGGGAGCTAACAGAGTGTTTGGCCCCAGAAAACCAGCATGCTTTTTTAGGTCTGCTTTACAAGTCGTAAATTTGGAGAATGCTAATTGGAAAACGGCAGCCAAAGGGCATGCCCAAGAGCTTCAATCAATCCACCTTTTTCTGCCTATTAATCAATGAAAGTTAAAACCATTTCAAATTGCAGAGTCGACTTTTTCCATCTCGTTTTTGCACTGGCCTCAACCTACATAGCCATGTTATTCTCAAATTGGGAGGTGCGGGCGTGCGCGTGCAGTGCATTGTTGAGCACCTTGAATTTTTGGCACACCAGCTGTTCAATATTTTCAGCCCCCTCATGCGTAGGACTGCAAATTTAAATGCAGCATGCACCAGCTAACTTATGTAATCCACAGGTAGTTCATTATTTGCTACACTTTCTGCATGTCACACGTTTCTTGAAGCAATCGGCTTCTTGGCGCTCCCGTTCAACTGATCACTATGCATGCAGGTCTCACCCAACACTTCCCAATATGAAATAGATGTCGGCACCATCTCAGCTTGGGTGAAGATCGCTTCCAAGTGGATTGCTGAGGCAATATACATCTGGACCGTAATTGCGCCTGGAATTTTTCCTGGCCGAGACTTTGGATACGGGGTTTAATTTCGAAAAACTCTTTGCGTCTAAGGGATCCTCCTGCTGCCTCGAATACATACTTTATACTTTCCTACTCTGGCTGACATCAACGTACGGTGCCACATATTATTTGATGACATTTTCCCAGGTCGGCTCGATCTGTTTTATCCTCTTCTGTACATATTTGCTGGTGTATGGTGTACGGTGTACGCCTTCCCACTGTATGTTGTTGAACATTCTTCAACTTCAAATTTCCCCCCTGAACAAGCAGGTTTTGGCAGGTTTGCAGCAGTTGGCCTGAGCTCATTCTTGCATAAATAATCAGACCCCCCTGAAAAGTCGGTATGCTGTGCGATGCTCTTTGACCACTTTCGCAGTCCGGGCAATAAAATGCCTTTACATTAACGTTCCAAACTATTGTGGGGTCAATAAAATTTCAGTGGCCCGGACTGCGAACACAACGAAGTAGGCGCCTGGAAATGAGGCGTCAAAACAGATCGTTTGAACCCGTTGCTGTGCCGTTTGGTCTGATTTTTGTTGCACTGTATAGCTTGTATTAGTTTAGTTTGGATTATAGATTGCTGCGTTGTGTAGCTTGCATAATCCATGACATATTGCGTTAAAATGATAGCAATCCGTGTTCTGATTGGTGAGATATCAGTGGAGAAAGATCAATGCTTGCTTTGGTGCATCGATTAAGCTGCATTCCGAGCCCTGATGATCTGACAAAGCATGCCCCCTTTTCAAGCAATCAGGAGGGATGATCTTCCTCTTTCTGAAGCTGTGAAGCGGTAGGAGCACGGGAAGCAGGAATCTTGACCGGCCATCACAAGTAAGAGACCTCACTCTTTCACTCCATTGCGGCCCACAGAGTCCAAGTTAGAAGCTGAAATTTCACTCTGTTGTAGTTTTATGTTTAAATAAATACGTGTCGAATGTCAGGGCAATTTGGTGCAGTGTGCAGTGTGCGAGCCATAGTAGCATCTCACAGGTCAACGGTCACTTTTTTCGGCCTCCATTTTTCCTATCAGAGGGGGCTGATAAATAATCGAGGCTTTGCGGACTGGATTTGCATGTCAAAGGATACATGTAGGCACCACACTAATTTGGCAAATTGAGGCAAGTGACAGGACACGCCAGTGAAACCAATAATTGTAAAATTGTTTGTGTTCACTAAGAGAAATGCGGTTCACCAGCTTCGAATATTATGCAAAAATAAGCTGTGAAGTGCTCCCCTCCCACTTCAAGTAAAGGATGAGCACAGTTCTTTCCCTCCTAGCAGTTAACGGGAGGTGGGTGCTTATGCATTGCACATGCACATGCACACGCACACGCACACGTACACACACACACACACATACACACACACACAAACACACACACACACACACACACACACATGCACACGCACACGTAGACACACACACACACACACACACACACACACACACACACACATGTAGATGCACGCACATGTTGACACAGGCATACATCATGCACACACACAATTGTGCTTAAAGTGCATGTATGTATGTGCACACACATACGCAGGCCTGCTTCCTCCTCCGGGCACGTTTGCTCATCAGCCTTCCTGTCGTCCGAGCAACAGCAAGGAGAGAGGTTTGCCACCTCTGACCAGCTGTTGCAGCGGCTACGTGGGGATCGCTCTCCTCTTTTTGGCCCACCTGTCATAGCATCAGCACATACAAGGCCGCAAACAGAGTACGGGCGCCACTTCAACAGGTGGGTGTGTGTGCGTGTGTGTGCGCGTGTGCGTGTGCGTGTGCTTGTGTGTTGTGCAACCATGTCTGGGTACGTGCGTACACATGTGCGTTTATGTGTGTGTGACTGTGCATTTTGGCTTCGTGTGGCAGGACAGGTTCTATCTCCTGGACTGCTTGTAAGGAAGGGTCCTCTTTCCCTCATGAATAATTACTCCCTGAAAAACCTCAAAAATTGCAGATCTATCACCGGCCCTTCTCCAATCCATGCTCAAGACAATCCACGTCACACACTCTCATCTAGAGCCAGATCGCCACACACTCCTCCCCCCCCCTCTCCCCACGACAATTTTGGACACATGCGTGCCACCAGCGCTCAACCTCGTGTGCGTCCCCACGCGTGCAAGCCCCACCGCCCAGGGTCGATCCTAGTGCCTTCCACCGCACCCTCTTTGACTCAAGCCCCTGCACCCCAGCCCTGGTCTAGCGTGACAAGCCGCCGTGCAGCTGCAACAAGCCATGACAACCTCTCTAGGTCCAGTATTCCAAACTCCTCCAAGCCTCGGGATCTGCCACCTGATGTTCAACTTGTTCGTGGGGCTGCAGGTTCGTTCATTTAGGAAATGATAAGGTCAGGGCAAAAGGTTTAGGGTATTAATGCTATTTGGTTCTTGTTTCTTTGTTCCTTACTTCTCTCTGTCAGAGACCCGGGCAGCTTATGATATTGTGCTTGTGATCTTGTTGTGGCTTTTTCTCTCGCGACTTGGAGTGTGCATGTTTATTGACTTTCCATAGAGATATAGTGGCTTAGCCTCTTTTGGTGAGCATACATCTCAAAAGTGCCTAACTAGCAATTTGCTCAACAACCTGATGGAATTGATATCATTGCAGTCAAAATGCGCATTTTTGGACCCCATTGACAAAGTATCATACACACACACGCACACGACTTACACGCACATACACACGAGTGCGCGCACACACACACACACACACACACACACGCGCAGGAGTGTTGTTGCCCAGTAGAAGCTATGTTGGCGCACGGCGCCCTGCCACACCTCTAGCAGGGGCGAACATAAGCAAGCCCATGACGGCGCACAGCCCCATCACGCACTCCCTTCTTGAGTACGTGCCATCAGCTGCCGTGGTGAGTTATTTGTAGAGGAAGCCCTATGAGCATCCAGCAGTTAAAACGTTACCGTAACCTAGAATGCTGTCATGGAACCTAGAATCAATAAGGAAGACTCCACCTCATAGAGTGCTTTCTGGTACATCTATACCAAGCTAAGATTTTAACCAAGTATAAAATGTTGAAGGGATACTTGACCATGGTAATCTCAATATCTTTGTGAACAACTTTCAGGCTACAACCTGTACGCCTTTCTTGTCAGTTCCTGCTGCTTTCCTCTCAGTTTCTAATCCCATTCTGGATATACGGTTGTTATAGTTGTTAAAAGGTTTGCCAGAACATAAATGCACACCGCTTATGACCATATCTATAATGGTTTTTCTGCCAGAAATATTGTATACATCAAATATGCATGTATGGCCTTGGTCGATCACATTTTTATTGCGTGGAACAAGCCTTCTATCCTGCACTGTCCAAACCAACGCCATCCCTCAGCTTAACGCCTTGTCACACCTCATGCCATTTGTGCAGCCAAGCCCACAACAGCCCGGCAGCACTGTCCCCCTTGCGCCCTCTCGTACCTCATCCAGCAGCACAAACAGAGGTCCAGTCTTGCGTAGCACAAGCACCTACAGAACGGCCGGGCAAGGGCCCCAGGGCGCTGCCCACCTACCAAGCCGTGACAGCATGAGGAAGAGGGCAGTCACTGCTGCGGCGAGTGTCATAGGATCAGCTGCTGCAGCTGCAGTACCGACGCAATTGCACCACCACTACCAGGTGCAGCAAGCAGGGGGAGGGGATGAGGGCCGCAGTGCTCCTGCGACCAAGGTCAATCGGCATCAGCACCACCACTACCAGAGCCAGCAGCAGCTGCAGTGCCATGAGGACCAGCACGACAACCTACACCAACAGCAGCAGCAGCAGCATGACCGGCCGGATCATGAGGACCAGCAACCACATACACAGCAGTTTGTGCACAGCAGTGTGGCTCCCTCCCAAGCTTGCACTCAGTCTGGTAGCACAGCGCCAATGCACTATGCTTCATCAAAGTCCTCGCCAGACGTGTCTCAAGCACCTGCACCAATAGTGCTGCTGCCCCCACCCCATCAGCATGCCACAGCATCATACCAAACTCATGAGCCTCCACCCTTACCACAAGAGCAACCAGTAGGACCGCATGATGCACGCTGCAAATTACAGCAGCCGCCTCTTCTGTCACCCCAGCGTGCACATGGGGCAGCAAATTTTAGCTCAAGGCCTGCGAGCACAGCGAGCTCAACGTGGTCAACAGCTGTTAAGGTACGGTACAGACGTAGGCACGATTTGCGGTGTGCATGGTAGTAGTGCATCACTGTACTCAGCACCTTGTGTGTAAGTGTGTGTATGTGTGTAAGTGTGTGTGTCTGTGTGTGTGTTGCCACAGCAAGCGCAGTGGCTGACACCTGCCCTGAAAAGGTAGGATGTCTTGGCTCATAGCATGCAATCTGTACCAACTCACTTAAGCACACTGGCCCATGAGTACCAGCTAGCTTGTTACGGTCAACAGCTGCTTGTGTGAAGCTGTAATTTGAGCTCAGGCAAATGAGGAATGTATTCATGACCAGAGCTACAGTCTGTTGGCATTATTAGCCTAGACAAGCTTAGAAGAACACAGTTACCTAACAAATTGAATCCTTGAGCTTACAAACTAGTGCATGTGCAACCTAGACAGAGCAACATCAACGTGTGACGGTCACTAAGCTGATTCTTGGATTTCTTCATATTGACCCCTTGGTCCAAGAGGTGAGGTCCAAGAGGTGAGGTTATTATTTACAGCCTTAGCTTGTTCTTGTCCTCTCAACAGAGGGGGGCTGGTCCTGCGCACTGACTTTTTTTTTGGCAGCTCGAGAGCTACCAAGAAACGCAAGTCAGCCTGAGTCGCACACACATAAACGCCTAACGCAGTTTTGTCCCTGCTTGTAACCTGAATTTGTACTGTAGTGTAAAGAGGGGGCTGCTCTGCGCACCAGTTTGGCAGCGCAGGAGGCCGCTGCGCAAAGTCAGCTTGATGGAATGCTGCAGCTCAGGGGGGAAGGCAGCAATCATGGACTGCAGCAACCCAGCAAGTGCACGGAATCCCGTCCTGAGACTCCTTGGATGTTTCAGGTGTGTGTCACACTAGTATTATGCAAGCGGGCGCTGTTTTGCCTGTACACTAGTATGTGCATGCCGTTTTTGGGAACAAACCGCTCTTTCTCATACATACATTTGTTTGGACCCATTGCTATGCAGGACGACAATCAGAGCAATGGAGACTCCATCGATATCGTGAACACATCTGCATCTTCTTCGCGGCTTGGCACGCCTCTGTCCGTTTGCCTTGCCCCACAACCACGCTCCCCTCAGGGAGGCAGTAGACCATGGACGCCACTGCATTGTTTAAGTGGTGGCAGTAGTGCTGGTGATCAAGAATCTAAATTAACTATCAATCATGAGTTTTGGCCAAGTCATACTCCTTTCACGAGGCAAGCTGCCCCTATGGTGTTAAGTATTGATGATCCGACGCAGTCGACTGATGTGGTTTTGGGTTTGGAGCTTCAGAAGATGTCTCTGGAGCAATTAAGGCAATTGAACTCTATGTTGTAGTAACACTGTTCTTAAATATGATTTGTGCCACCTGCAGCGAGACTGCCAAATGATGCCTAATGAAACAGATATGCAAACTTCTCTTGCTTAATGACTTTGTCCCTACAAAAAGACAGTTTGATGCATGGAAAACTGTAAACAAAAAAGCTCTGCAGGCAGTGGAAACCACCCCCCACTTTAATGATTGGAAGGGTTATTAAAAACAAGCACAACCTCGGGCGCAGCACTCTAACGACCGTGATTCGTTATTGTGTACATAACTTAGGATTAGGCGCCCCCTCCATCTACGTATGTAGAATACCACAGACGCTTAGCAGTGGCACTTGTAACTAGCCTAGAGGACCCATCTGATCGTCACCGATCCATGACAATCAATCTCCTCACCGCCCACCAGATTTCCCACTTAAAACACCTTACCACCACATTCCTGTCCACAAGAGAAGAAGGAACGTTATTACCAATTAAGAGGCAACTCAACCTTCATATGCGAACGCGCCAACTAGCCTGCCTGCATCCACGCCAGTGACCTACACCTAGTTCTGAAAGGAAATTGTGTATTATCTCAGAAAAAGTCACTTCTGCCCGAACCCCCCCCCCAAAGATTGCCCTCACGCACTTACTGCATTACCAAACCGCTAATGAGCCTAAGCATTAATGGTTTTCACGATCTCACGTCAGCAAACGAAGGCCTCATCATCTTTGGAAAACGGCTTAAAAATAAGTATTCGCAAGTTTCCAAAAAGCACATTGTAGCACTGAACAGGCTTGCAGCCATTGCCAACATGCCAGAAACACAAGAGCTTAGCACTGCTGCCTCCATTACACAATTCCTTCTAGACATAAATACAAGTCAAAACACCCTGCTTGTCCACCGTAAAATAAGAAATTCCTCCTTCACAGGCCTCAGGATCCTGGACACATATATCAATACATTGGCTCATCATATGACGTGCCCCCTGATTTTGCAGGCACTCAACCTGCTCAACAGAGCGTGCCCACCCACGCAACACCTGCAACACAACCACGCTCAGCAACACACTATAGGCATCCTATAACTAATAACCTCATTAGACGGCCACCTCCCACACTCACAGATCTACTGACAGATACTAGGCAATTTAACCAGACTCCGTTCTGTGTTTGAATCTTGCTAGAACCACATACGTCCCTTTTTCGCGCTACAATAGCAGCCGTGTGTCTATCAGAACTCCAAAGACGTGCCACTCAAAACGCATTGACACCTTCGTCAATACAAACATTCCCTCCAGACGCCAATGCTCGGCCCAGAAAACGCACAGCATGCAACAACATACCCCACACGGGGCCCTCTCAGACACAACATCATCCCACCATAATGATGCCAGCTGCCCCTCCCATTACGAACCCCACGCTCACAACGCTACTCACAAACAAGCTCCAACCTAACAAAAAGAAGCCACTCTGTATGCTCAACGTCTATACCTACCATCCCCCAATCTGCCCAAACTACAGCCATTGAATGCCTGCCCTACTACCCAGCTTGCCGCTCCCTCACAAACCAGCCAGCAAAACGTGCACGGCAGACACAATCTGCTCCCCCAAATACCACGAGAAAGAGAAAACGCAGCCAGATAGTAAGCCAGCAACATCTCCCCCTCACGCAAAACTTAATCCCCTTTGCAGAACAACCAACCGATAGCCAACCCAACAAACGTGTAATACGTTCACATACCGCTCTCCACAATCAACCCGTAACACAGATGCTTTCACAGACAACTAACTCCTCCATCTTGCAAGACGATAGTACCAACCCGTTCACACAGCAGATAAATAACATGAACTCAATCTACCACATCCACAATAACTTAATCTCCATGTACAGCACAGACCCCAGAGATAAAGAAGATGTGAGCTCCTTGATGTAACCCAATGTCTACCTTGTCACGCCCAATCGTTGGCAGCGACGAATCGTGTGACAGAGCAGTTAAGTTGGTTGGCAGTTGAGAGTTTCTTTATGTCTTGTTCAATAAGCTGGATGGCCAGTCTTATTGATAACCTTTATCTT
>Ga0307947_1002766_pt1 | contig 14092 bp, 11 predicted proteins | sample OrgLakmetagen232_FD_201840 | JGI IMG/M metagenome (GOLD analysis project Ga0307947, IMG submission 201840) | Saline water microbial communities from Organic Lake, Antarctica - #232 | ecosystem: Environmental > Aquatic > Non-marine Saline and Alkaline > Saline | place: Antarctica: Organic Lake...
AGGATGCACAGACGGCGCAAAGTGAGCAGGTAGTTTGGAGTGTAGCTGGTGGTGGTGTGGATTGTGGGGAGGGGGCGGCACAGGAGGTGCAGGCAAGCAGGGAGAAAGCAGGCGGAGGAGAGGGAGGGGTGAAGAAGCTGAGCTGCCGCCGAGACCTGTTTTGTGAAGTTCCGACTGCGGACGAGGGTGAGTGGAGGGAAGAGTGCACTGCGTGTATGATGTTGACGCTTGTGTGTGTTATGCTGTGTGTGATGATAATAGCACAAGCTAGCTTTTACCCCGTGCAGTGGTGTTAGGGGAGGCAAACGCCTGCGTGCGGACAACTGGTGACATAGTACTACTGACTAGCACTACTGACTAGTACTGCATAGTATAGTAGCGATGAAGTACTTGGTCATGGTGACACACTCGCTCTCTCTTACACAACGTACCTCTCAGGGCCAGACCTTGCAACTTAGTGAGCAGTGTGACGTAAACGATTTGACATGAACAGCGTGACGTGAACAATTTGATGTGAACCATGTGACGTGAACGATTTGACGTGAACATGTGACGTGAACCATGTTTGTGACTTTGCAACTCGATACGTAAACAATGCTAAATGCGTGGAATATGTGCCCATATTTCAGTACAGGAGGTGATGGAAACAAGGAGGAGCATTGAGCTACTTCATTCTGATTGTGTTTGTGTGACAAGTGAAAAGTTGCATGCACTCAAAGGTGGTCATGATGCACTCAATATGGTAGTGATGCCATCAAGATGCTCGTGATGTACTCTAGATGGTCGTGATGCATTCAAGATGGTGATGATGCACTCAAGATGGTTGTGATGCAGTCAAGATGGTGATGATGCACTCACGATGGTCATGATGCACTCAAGATGGTATGCACTTGTTTCGTTTAGGTGATGATGGGGAGAGGGACGATGTGCATTGGCACGATCAGAGCCCTGCTTCCAGGGCCAAATCATCAAAAGGAGAAAAGCAAGGTGCGAATATCGCTAGTTTCGAGACTGTCGAAAATAGGTAGAGTAGATTAAGCCCATAATTGTAAGAAGCAAAAGTAGAGGGACTGGGTAGTATCTGATTGGAGCACAAGGAACATATCTGATTTCTCATCACGCAAGACCTGAGAGTACAAAGCCTGTTTTAAATAACAACTGCAACTATGCAGACTTTCAGCTCTTCCAAATCAAATCTTGACAGGAAGTTGATTGTGCATCATAAACCTTTCATTTTTTGCACTAAGGAAATGAATCCAGAACCTTACATAGCATAGCAGTTTGTTGTTTTTTTCCAGAAATATGTGTGCCTACTTTCCAACCGCGACAAGAATTTGTGGGTGCCGTCCCGTGTAGCGCCGCATCATAGTTACTGACAACGTGCACGCATTTGGGAAAGTCAAACTAGCGTTCAGTGAAATGTTTGATTGGCCTTTTCCTCCATACCCACTTCGTACACAATTCTTCCTGTTTTAACAGAGCCCATAGCTTGTGAGTGTGTGTGTGTGTGTGTGAAACTCCTACCAACACGCAGCAGTGAATTCATTCATGAGCATGCATGCAACATTTTCCAAAGAGGATGCTGTTAATTGGTGCGCACTAATAAGGATTCTGACAATAAGCAAAATTACCACTCAGAGAATCAGTACTACTTTTCTGAATCGTATTGCCTATGGAAATCTTCAGTTTTCCTGCCTTTTGCTTACACAGGCGTAACAGAGGACCTCATCCAATCCAGAAACACTCTCTTGTGAAGCAGAGCACGGTAAGCGCTTTCATTTGTAGGATGCACACATGCTTGCAGGCGTTTTCCGGGTTTTGTCATAAATCCAGCACACGTTGCTCAATGTTTTATGCTGTTCCATGAGTACTCAACGGCGTTAGGCAGATCTGAGCATTTGTACTTTGCATTTGTACTAATAAACATACTTATTCCAGGCAAATTTTATATTTGGTGAGCATTCATCATTTCCCTATGTTCCAAGCAAGCTGGAATTCATTCCTATAATTCATCGCTGCGCTGTATGCAGGCAACAGCAAAAATGTCTGAACGGATGGGGCACCGCCATTTACCTTCAAGCATTACCTCTTGCGATCAGGCTTTTAGATTGTCTGCTGCAAAGTATTCTACACTGGTCTCGTAACACTGTCAATTCGGTTGCTGTGTTGGCTGTTGCAACACGATTTGCTTGTTGCGTAATATGTTGACAGTATTGTAAAACATTGAGTGACCCTTTCACTAGTACCAATGATCAGACCCACTGACTTTTCTTGCTTCTTCAATCGTATATAGTCTGTACATAGTTTGATGCCAAATTTGCTGTTCTTATTTGCTTTTAAAAGGCTTCTCCTTGTCTTAGTATGTTGAATCAGACACATGTGGGAGAGTCAGATTTAGTCTGGATCACAAAGACCTCCAGCCTGCTGGCACAGCTGCTCAGAAGAACCTTTATGAGCAGCAAGGCAAACCAAATGTGACAAACCAGAGGATTTTTCGGAGGATGGGTCTTGACAATGCTTACAATGGAAAGTGACCTTCAGCCAGGTTGTTTTGTTGATCAGCTGCTGACTTGTCTCAACCAGCCCCAGAAAATCCCATAAGCTCATAAATGAAGAGAAAAGGTTTACAAGGTTAACAAGAAAGCAAGCTTCCTTCAGTCAAGAAGTATGACTGCTCGCCCGTTCATTAAGTCATATAGGCTCATGAAGGAAAGGGTGCGGTTTCAAATTGTTCTTTATTTGGTGCAAAAAAGCAGACACCTTGTCACAATCATGGTACCAGCTTAAGCATGGATTGCAAGTATAGGCCATAGAGATAATACTCAGACAAGCAAGTCTGAGAAAATAGCGAGTTTGATACAAGAGAACTAGCCAAACAACCAAAAAACCATAAAACTGTTGCTCACATTATAAATCCCAGGGGATGTCACACGATTCGTCCATGCCACTGATTTAGCATGACAACTGTCCTGCCTGGGAACCTGTGAAAATAAGAAAGCATGCTTCCTGCGGTGAGAAACCATCTGAGTACGTACAGTGGGAAGAAAAGAAGAAGAACGCAGGTAGCGTAATCACTACCGGCATGTATTAGGAAAGGATGTTGCAAATTGTGTTCTGCACCACCCAATGGATGCAAAGACATACAACATCCCACCTGCCAGTGGAAAGTACAAATAAGACAAAACCTCCTGTGGGGATCAGGTGAATGGGAGGCAGAAGCCTGCACACCACCAGGAGATTTGCTCAAATACTTGTGGGGTTGTGTTAAAAGTGTCGTATCAATGTATAGCCTCATCTGTATGATTTTTGTTGCGGATCTGTATGATATTTGTTGCATGTAGGCTAAATTTATGCGTGCTGTGGTATGTAAACCAGTAACTCCGAGACTGCGGAGTGGGTTTTTTGTGTGGCTGTTGTAGATGGTGCATGTTGCTCCTAGCAGGATGGTGTGGAGGATTGTGCGGTGTCCGAGTGAGCGAGGCATTAGCATGTTGTTCTCGTGCCTTTTCTGCTTGTTGGGTAGGGGAAGTGTCTACACAGTTCTGATTTTGATGAGGTATTTCGCGCTTGTTTGATTATGTGTCTCTTGGTTTCATAGCCAGGGAATATGGATTGGCAGGTCCATCTGCTAAATTATTGTGAACTAGCTCTTCTTACATTATTGGCAGACCTAGTTGATGCGTAATTGTTGGGTTTCGTTTGGAGCGTGGTTGCTGGGTCGGAGTAACTATAATTGCATCTGGCTTGCTAAATTTCCGCCACTGTTGCGCATTGAGATTGGAAGGTAAGAGCCAGGTTCAAAATCAGTCCTTGGAATTATCCAATTTATCAAATATGACAATTGCAATTTCTAGAATGATTGCAGCTCGGACGGAACCGGCCCAAAATCAGCCTTAGACTAGATGGGTCCAATAAAAAGCCTGTCAAAACAAATATTGTAAGATCAGGATGAAACTGTGCGTGCTTTAGTAAAGAAATCAGATTTGCAGATTAAGTCCACAACTTAATCACAGAAACATCATACAATCATACGCTACAACACTTTGGGCAACATTTGGCAGCCTTGGCATCCATCCTAACGGTGGTACTATTTTTGACAAAGTCCAACACAAAATCGCTGATGTCTGAGAAAACAACATGGAGTAGGTCAAAAATAACGTCAATGTCACACAGAGTAACTGCTACACAGTTATTTGCTATTCTACATTACTAGGAAAACCTAGTGTGGCACGCTTTTAAGGCGAACCTACTTTTAAGCTTCACCGCTACCGCTAGGTGCTAGTACCACATTAACAATTACAGTCATACTTTACAGGGCAAAGGAACCTAGGCCCTGCAAATAAAAGGGCATGACGGCAACAAGTGTTGTGGAGGCTGAAGATCAGAAGGAGTGAAGTGTAAACAAAATTTTGCAGGAGCCAGGCGGTGTGCAAGTGTGCGTAAATGTAAAATAACAGTGTTGCAAGTGTGTTGCAAGTGTGTGTAATTGTACAATAGCAGTGTTGCAAGTGTGTTGCAAGTGTGTGTATTAATAACAGCGTTGGCCTGACCAAGCCTGGCTTAACGCGCCTTGTAAAATATGCTATGCTTTTACGAGCTATGCTTTTACGAGCAGTGGAAAATAAGCGTCACAAGCACACACCTTCAGGGTCGGGACCTTGCCGCTTTTCTCCACTTTTACGTTGGAGATGCAGTGTGGAAACGGACTAAACAGCGACCCGAAGGGAGCATCTGGCCCCGCATCTGGCCACACAGGCAAAGACGCCTTTGCTGCCTTAGGCAAGGATGCTGTCGGGGGTAAGATAGGAGCCTCGTCCATACCTGCTGCCTCTTCCTGTGCGGTTTCCTCTCCCTTTCCTCCTTGCGTATCCAGCACACTGCCAGTGTCGGTCGCCTTGTCAATGCAGCAATGTAGTTTGTGATGTTTTGCAGGGACCTGGCCGGTATTTGTGTGTGTGTGTGTGTTTGAAAGCGCGCACATTTGTGTGTGTGTGTTAGTGTCTGAAAGCGCGTTCTTTTGTGTGTGTTATATGTGTGTACATGCAATGTATTGCATGAAGGTACGCATATGGGTGTAATGACTCCTGGTCTTTAGAAACATGATGCAACACTCCTTGGCAGGGAAAGTTTAAATGCAATCATACTCTGAGATGATTTGCAGGTCTGGCCAATTGTGACCTTAGGGCATTCAAGCAAAGGGACGAGCGAAAGCACCCAGGAGGAGCGTGAGTAAATGATTGGGGTGTTAGTAAGTGCTACTGAATATAGGCGCTGAAGTAACAGACCGTTATCTTGAAGTGCGGAGCCTTGTTACTGACATTTCAGCCGAACTCTAAAAGGCCGTAACCAAAACAATACAGTCACACCCATAGATGCGTCCTATGGCCATTAAATTTCAAAGTCACGTACATTTGCCTACCGTGTATACATAGATCTGGCCGAGCGCAACTTTGCAACTCTGTGTCCACCACTTACCAAGTGTGTGCTGGCCTCAGAGTCAGAGCTCTGGTAGGCTGATATCAGCGCTTGATGCACAGCAGCAGAGGACTCAAGCTGCTGGCACCACCCCTCTTCCAGCTGCAGCTCGATGGTGCTGCCTGGGCTGAGGTGCCTTACCTCCAGGCCACACACACACCACTGACTGGGCTTGCCTGGCATGGGGTACGCCAGGGCCACTGCGTGCGGAATGAGAAACGAGCAATATAAGAAATGAAGGCAGTGTACGCATGCACCACTGAATGGGTTTGCTAGGCATGGGGTGCGCCTGGGCCACTGCGTGCGGAATGAGGAACGAGCAAAATAAGAAATTAAGACAGTGCACACATGCACCAAGGACTGGGCTTGCCAGGCATGGGGCACGCCTGGGCCACTGCGTGCGGAATGAGGAATGAGAAACGAGCAAAATAAGAAATTAAGACAGTGTACGCATGCACCAAGGACTGGGCTTGCCAGGCAAGGGGTACGACAGGACCAACATGTAAGGAATGAAGAAAGGAGAATGTCAGGCACGTCCTGGTTTGGTTAAGATTTGGTTGAGGCGGAAAAAGCATGGCGGAGATTATTTAGCCGCGTACCAACTGCAGTTCATTCCAGCTTTGTTGTGTTTTGACAACGCTTGAACCGAGGCTAGAATGTGTGACGTGGAAAAGCAGTGGTGCAACTGATCTACAGCGTAGAACAATGCAATCGGGCAAAGGGCTATATGTTTTGCATCATCCTACGGCCATGCATGGGTGCCCCATAACACAGAACACTTAACGATCCAACAGGGCCAGGAGGCAGCTTTTAACCACATCCTACCAACTTGTTAATAAGGGGTAACCGTCAGTGGCTTCAACAGAGTCAGCCCAATTCATAGATGCACAGCAAAAGCAGACCAGGGCTTACACAGAGGTAGCAATAAGGATATATGCATGGTATACAGTGTTGTGCACATACGGCGTCATTCAAAGATGGCACCGTAAATAACGATCGTAAATAACGGCGTTACCGTCACTAAACTCAGGCGATCAACGGCGTAATTTACTATTTTCACCGTCAATTTGACATAAATTACGCCGTCAGCGTCATTTACCATTGACGCCGTCAAGCGTCAGGTGCACAACACTGATGGTATAGGAATAAGGATTTATGCATGGTGTAGTAACAAGGATTTGCGCATGGTGTAGCCAGCATTAATTGGGGCAAACAATCGCTGGTTGGAGCAAACAATCGCTGGTTGGAGCAAGCAATCGCTGGTTGGAGCAAACAATCGCTGGTTGGAGCAAACAATCGCTGTTACAAGGATTAAATTTGAGCATGCACAGCGGATAGGCACATTGACTGGAGTGCAAGCTTGGGTTCTTCTGTTACAAGGATTGAATTTGAGCATGCACAGCAGATAGGCACATTGACTGGAGTGCAAGCTTGGATTCAGCTGTTACAAGGTTTTAATTTGAGCATGCACAGCAGATAGGCACGTTGAATGGAGTGCAAGCTTGGATTCAGCTGTTACAAGGATTGTTTTGAGCATGCACAGCAGATAAGGCACGTTGACTAGAGTGCAAAGTTTGCACTGCAAACATATGAGCTTTGACGCAACCTAACCTTGTGCTTGCTTAGGTTGGCATCAGAACAAAAAGCCCACAGCAATAAGAAGCAGGAACTCGTCTGGCCTATACTATCGTCACCCACCGTCCAATTGTGACTGCTGGTGGTGCTGCCTCAGAATTTCCTCCTCAAGCTGGAGGAGTCCACCTGTGTGTATGTGGTTGGTGTGAGTGTTTGCATATTTGTGTGTGCGCACGTGTGTATGCATGTTTGTGTGTATGTGGGTGTGCATGTGCGCACCTTCCCGCTGCATGAAGAACATATCTTCATCTGTGCTTCTGCTGCCTCCAGCACAGTCTAGCTGCACAAAGACTGATTTGGCGGGGTTTAGTGCTCCCTGTCGACTGCGCTGCACACGTTTATGCTTGCCCGCACACACGTTGGCGCGTACAAGCAGTTTCTGTGGGAGGCCTTGGAGGCCGCACACCGGCAGCTCCAGCTTTGCACCATCCAAAGCAAAAAGCGCATCCTGGTATTGTGTGTGTGTATGTGGGTGTGTATGTGGGTGTGTATGTGGGTGTGTTGTGTTGTGTGTATGTGTGTGTGTATGTGTGTGTTGTGTTGTGTTGTGTTGTAGTGTGTTGTGTTGTGTTGTGTTGTGTTGTGTTGTGTGTGTGTGTGTGTAGCGGGTGGGGGGTTAGGTGAGTGTGATGGTGCAACGTGGATTTGTGTGCAAGGGCGGTTCGTAAATAAGACAAGGTTTAATCACACAAGTGCTCTCTGTTTAGGTAGTAGAGGAAGGAGACAAACATGTGACCACTGTGACTTTTATCTTATGCAATAGGTGATCGCAAAGCTTACATACAACGCAGATGTCCCTGTATATGTAAAGACACACATATAAATAGGGTTGGCCAAATTTGTATACTTATATATTTATATATGCCATATATGACCGTATACATGATGATATCCCGGCAAAAAAAACAGTACACACATCGTTTGCATATGGCTCTGGCCAACCAACCTTGCTCAGAGGTCCAGGCTTGCTTTAAAACAGCTTGCACGACCAGTGACCAGCCTTGCTAAGAGATGCAGGCTTGCTATAAAGCAGTTGCACGGCTATACGACTATTGACCAACTTTGCTGAGAGGTGCAGGCTAACTGTGGTTCTACGCAGACGACGATACAGTATCAGTTGCGTGCAGCAGACGAGGCGCCCACGCTTTTGGTGGTGTGCACCAGTGTCCGCTAATGCTGTAAAGCAGCTGCACGACTATACGACCATCAACCAACCTTGCTGAGAGATGCAGGCTTGCTTTAAAGCATTTGCACGACTATACGACAACTGACCAACCTTGCTGAGGGGTGCAGGCCCGCCAGCCCTGGCGGCTGTAAACAAGCACACAAACGCACACACACATACAAACACACACGCACACACACACACACGAATATTGACCAACCTTGCTGAGGGGTGCAGGCCCGCCAGCCCTGGCGGCTGTATACAAGCACACAAACACACGCGCACACACACATGCACGAGTATTGACCAACCTTGCTGAGGGGTGCAGGCCCGCCAGCCCTGGCGGCTGTATACAAGCTGCACGCACTGGTACTGCTAAGTGTGCTTGCTGGGTGCAGCAGCACATTGCCTTGGCCACTTAGCAGCACATAGGTGCTGTCGGTCAGGCTTGTGCGCACAGCCAGATGGAGCAGGCTGGCATCAAACACTGTGGTTGTGACGTGTTCAGGGAAGTATTAAAAAGGGTGCTCATTAGAGGAAAATTAACGCAGGGTGAGCCAGAATTTGTTCTGCAGAATTTGTTCTGCAGGGGGAAAGGTGTTTTCTATGCATCCAAAAGTGTGGGAAAAACAAAAAAAATGCACTCTTTCAGCCTGTGGATATGGACCTGCAATGTTAGGTGAATAGGAATACACAAATGCACAGCACTTTCATGGCCTGTTGTTAAGTGGGCCAGTTGGTACCGGCCTGCAAATCTTCGGTGAATTGGAAGCACAAATGCTCAACACTTTCTCGGCCTGTTGGTATCGACCAGCACTGTCTTATTGTACAGTGCAAATCTTCGGTGAATTGGAAGCACAAATGCTCAGCACTTTCTCAACCTGTTGGTATCGACCAGCACTGTCTTGTTGTACAGTACAATGTGACCAGTACAAAGTCAACACATGTGTGCCTGTCGTGAAAACACAAATACACAGAGGAGGATGGCTTTGTGAGCAGTTGGACAATGTAGTAGGTTTTTTCCAGTTTCTAATCATGTGCCAATTGGTAGACAGAGGCACCAACCAGACCGTGGAGTTTAAAAACAATTCATCTTCAAGATGGGCTGTGCGGGGGTGACAACATCTCATTGCTCAACTCAGTGCAAAGAATGTGCAAGGGTAAACTGAACTGAGTACACTGTACACGCTGAAACGTACACACAACACTGAACACTCTTACTCAGAGTACACCTGTGTTAACTTTGTACTGTTCACATTGTACTGTACTATCAGCTGTACTGTACACGCTGAAACGTACACACAACACTGAACACTCTCTACACACTCAGTACTGATCACAATGTACTGTACAAACCGTACTGTACACGCTCCACTGGACACGCTGCAATGAACTCACTACACACACCGTACCGGACGCACTACTGCGACAGCAAGTCAGCCTTGTCCTTGGACGCCCGGAAATGGGGCAAACAAAGAAGCGACATGACAGGGATGTCGTGGCCTGCTATCACATTGTTGCTCCATGCAGCTTTTTGGAGGCTACCATATTCTCAAAAATCATTGTACATTTTCATCATGAGTCAGCCACATTTTCACGCATTGTCTCACACACTTTGAGAGCTAGCCATATTCTCATATACAATCGTATCATCGGACATTATCATCAGAAGCTAGTCACATTCTCACGCATTGTCTCACACACTTTGCAAGCTAGCCATATTCTCATATACAATCGTATCATCGTACATTATCATCAGAAGCTAGTCACATTCTCATGCATTGTCTCACACACCTTGAGAGCTAGCCATATTCTAAATTCTCATATACAATCGTATCATCGGACATTATCATCAGAAGCTAGTCACATTCTCACGCATCGTCTCACACACTTTGAGAGCTAGCCATATTCTCATATACAATCGTATCATCGGACATTATCACCAGAAGCTAGTCACATTCTCACGCATTGTCTCACACACCTTGAGAACTAGCCATATTATCACGCGGTGTCTCACACACCTCGGGAGGTGGCCATATTCTCGTGAAAATGCCCGTGAATCGCCGAGCTTGCACCTCCAGCTGGAAGGTAGGCATCCCTGTCGCCATTAGACATCAAAAGCCTGCAGGGACAGATGAAACATATTGATGATTGCTGATAAATTAACACAGCCATCTCCAATGTTCTAGCCAGCAATCAAGAAACAAATCATGGGAGAAAGCAAAAAAGGTTGGCACTGTATGTGTTACCCAGCATTGAATGCAAGAGCAAGAGTGAGAGTGCAAGATTGTGAGATGGCAAGATCAAGATCAAAACAGATGCCTACCCGAAGTTCTGGGCCTCAGTCTTGAAGGTGCAAGGCACCTCTTCCTTGCAGGTTGTGGGGCCCTGGATAAAGAATGGTTTAACATATCACACAGATTTGGTGTATCTTGGCAGGAAGTTTTGCTCCGTTATGTCAGAAATGCAGCAATTGCACTCAGCAAGATCTCACCCTGTTGGTGATGTCCATCAGGACAGCACGGTCCGTAGGGTGCTGCTGCTGCTGTCGTTGTTGCTGCTGCTGCTGCTGCTGCTGCTGCTCAACTTTAATACGTGGGACAGGCTCCTTGCCAGCCTGGATCAATTGTGAATTCCACAATATTATTAGGCCAAGCCTATGTTTGTCAATGCGCCCATTGCTGTTTGCCTGAAAATGTGTGCATCACTGCACTCCTATCCTCTACTACCTACCATTACGGTCGACCAGGACCGTACATGATGCAACAGCACGTTGCAAAAAACATTTTTTCAAAGAAAATTTTTGTGTAATTGTTACACAAATGGCACTGTATATGGCCGTATATTCAGACCCTACATTCTGACTGCCACTGCTGAAGGTGCGTGTATGTACATAGCATATCCATCGTATACTGTATATGGCTGTGCATTCCGAGATTTCTCTGCCAGAAATATCGTTTGTGCACCGCGTTTTCATTGTTTATTACCGGAAATCTGGAGACTTCCCTGCCAGAAGTACTGCATGTCCAACATACACACATACTCTGTATCAACACGATCAACCGTCTTCATAATTCCCTGCCAAAAGTGCTGCAGCAAGACGCTCAATTATTGTATACGACTGTAAATGACTGTGTGTATAAGATTTCCATGCCCAGAAGTTCCGTTTGCACACAATGCCCCTGTAAACACGGTCCAGGCCTGGGCCGGACGTACTGTGTGTGTATATATATATCTAGTGTGTGTGTGTGTGTGTGTGTGTGTGTGTGTGTGTGTGTGTGTGTGTGTGTGTGTGTGTGTGTGTGTGTGTGTGTGTGTGTGTGTGTGTGTGTGTGTGTATAGAGAGGCACGTGCCAAGTGCCAACTTGAGCCAAGCTCGATGGAGAAGAAATGAGGACATGGTTCTGGCCAACCCTATCTTTCTACCTTCTGCATTTGCACGCATGTGTCACTACCGAAAGCCCCACACCTGCCAAACAGCTTTGGCCAGGTCATCCAAGCTGATGCCAGTGCCGGCAACCCTAATGACATCGGAAGGGTTGCCATCTTCTGACAAGTGTTCCTTCCAGCTCTTCAGGGCTGGAAACTTCCCGTGACAGCTGTGAGCGACATTGGCAGCGTTTTGTAGAGCTGACGTGGTATCTAAACAGTGAGTTATCCATCAGCATACCGACAAGTGTTCCTTCCAGCTCTTCAGAGCTGGGAATTTCCCGCAACAGCTGTGAGCACCATTGACAGCGTTTTGTCAGAGGGGATTATCTGAGGCCCAAAATGGGTAAGCTTTTTGCATGCTCCTAGGGCAGGTGACCCTAACCGGCAGGTTCTAAGCGCAGCTCTGATACGCAAATTTCAAAGCAGTTAAGCTTGAAACCTGCCAGTTAGGGGGCCATACCTAATCAGCCGCGGCGTGAACCTTACTTTTTGAGCAGCTGTATGCTGTATCTGATCAACCAGCGCACCAAACCCAATGAATTTTAAAGTTTCTAGATTCTATAACTTATAATAAATAATGATCATTGCAAAAACAATGGAGCAAATATACCAAGTTGTTGGCGAAATATGCAGATTAATTCGTCATTCCCCATGCAAAGCACCCATCTAGGATATAGATGCACGACACGACGTGTGCAATTAGTCCTGTCATTTTTTACGCAGGGCGACTTATCTAGATCTGGGCATATGCTCTGGTAGATTATAAAGCCAGCACCAGTGGTAGCTGGATTGGGTCCAATTTGATGATTTAATGTGTAAGTAGTTCCCCTTTCATGCAGAAATGAGCATGTAATGACTTTTGCTCAGATAACCCCCTTTGGCGTTTTGTAGAGCTGATGTGGTATCTAAACAGTGAGTTTTTCATTAGCATACCTCCCCAAAAGCAAAGCGGCTGATGCAAAGCCATTCCAACTCACTACAAACAGCCTTTAACACGTACAACAAGGGCCAGGCCAGTTCTTCACAACAGCAAGCATAAACATTGAAACAGTTAATATACAACTGGCACAAAATAGCAATGAATACACACCTACTGGAGCATCGGCACAAAAGCAATTAACACGTACCTTGTGGAGCAGCGGCACAATACAGCATTGAATACGCACCTACTGGTGTCTTGGTACAAAACAGCAATGAACACACACCAACTAGAGCATCGGCACAAAACAGCAATGGACACACACCAACTGGAGCATCGGCACAAACAGCATTGAATACGCATCTACTGGAGCATCGGCACAAAACAGCAATGAACACACACCGACTAGAGCATCGGCACAGAAGCAATTAACACGTACCTTGTGGAACAGCGGCACAAAACAGCAATGAATACGCACCTACTGGCGTCTTGGCACAAAACAGCAATGAGCACACACCAACTGGAGCATAGGCATAAAAGCAATTAACACGTACCTTGTGGAGCAGCGGCACAAACAGCATTGAATACGCACCTACTGGTGTCTTGGCACAAAACAGCAATGAACACACACCTACTGGAGCATAGGCACAAAAGCATTTAACACGTACCTTATGGAGCAGCGGCACAAAACAGCATTGAATACGCACCTACTGGAGCATCGGCACAAAACAGCAATGGACACACACCGACTAGAGCATCGGCACAAAAGCAATTAACACGTACCTTGTGGAGCAGCGGCACAAAACAGCATTGAATACGCTCCTACTGGTGTCTTGGCACAAAACAGCAATGAGCACACACCTACTGAAGCATCGGCACAAAAGCGATTAACACGTATTTTGTGGAGCAGCGGCACAAAACAGCATTGAATACGCACCTACTGGTGTCTTGACACAAAACAGCAATGAGCACACACCGACTAGAGCATCGGCACAAAAGCAATTGACACGTACCTTGTGGAGCAGCGGCACTCACAGCATTGAATACGCACCTACTGGTGTCTTGGCACAAAACAGCAATGAACACACACCGACTAGAGCATCGGCACAAAACAGCAATGGACACACACCAACTGGAGCATCGGCACAAAAGCAATTAACACGTACCTTGTGGAGCAGCGGCACAAGATGTTGCCTCCATTCCAAACCTCCCCCATCGTGCCCTTGCCCTGTACAAGCAGTGTGTGTGTGAATGAGTGTGTGTGTGATTGTGTGTGTGAGTGTGTGTCTATACGTACAAGGAGAGTTTAGGAACAGAAGGCCAGCCACATATACATAGGGTTGGACAGAACCGTATATATATGCACCGTATATGACCGTATATTTGGTGATTTGCCTGCCAAAAATACCGTGTGAATACCGTATATATATATGGTTCTGGCCAATCCAAACTATACATACTGGATA
>Ga0307947_1002767_pt1 | contig 14090 bp, 16 predicted proteins | sample OrgLakmetagen232_FD_201840 | JGI IMG/M metagenome (GOLD analysis project Ga0307947, IMG submission 201840) | Saline water microbial communities from Organic Lake, Antarctica - #232 | ecosystem: Environmental > Aquatic > Non-marine Saline and Alkaline > Saline | place: Antarctica: Organic Lake...
GTATGCACAGCTGGGTCTTTACGGAACAGCCTATCTAAAAACAGGTTACGCAGATGCCTGGTGTGCCGACGCTTCATCCTACGATTGCAGCTATCACTCTCCTTTTTCAGTGACCTACAGACATGTTTCGCATCACCACGTTTCACAGCCTAAATGAATTTTCGTAAACGCTTCTCCCAGCACTCCCAATCAAACCAAATTGGATCCAGTGGACCCTTTCTACTGCGTTCACGCTTAAAAACACACCGAGCTTTTGCAGACATGCCCACAGCCCTACTGCTCGCTGCCTGGACAATCAACGATCGCACACAGAATGCCAGTTTATCCACATCGCCAGCTCTCTCTGCCTCATCAAATTGGGCTAGCAACTCCATGTTTTCCGAGATATGCCTAGCATGCACGTGAGCCTTCTCATGCTGCCAACGCAAAACCAGGTTTTGACATACTGACCAATCACGTGGTGCTTTGTATTCGCACTTTCCCCTCCCACAGCATTCACTTGCCAGCGTATGATGCACTTCTGAGCCAACAAACCTTCTCACCACCAGACTCAAGAAGACGATATTCCCACCCTATGCAAAAGGGTTGGACGATAAATTGTTTGTGCGAATATGCGTAAAAAGTTTGCTAATTTCTGAACAAAAGGCGAGTTGTCAAATATCAGAACTAACCGTGATCCTAACTATATGAATACAATTTCACAATAATTTCGTTTTTTGGACCTGAATGGATGGCTGAGGTTTAACAAGCCGAGATGGAGTATTTGAGGAGTGAGTTATGCAATTCCTGATGTGAGAAGAGCTCTTTGCTCTGCATTCAAAGCACAAGGACCACTGCCCACCTAGCTTCTTTTCCCGCAAGGCGTACACCCATGCACATCGACGTAGAGGTTCACACACACATACACACACACACACACACACAAACACACACGCACACGCACACACACACACACACACAAACACACACACAAACACAAACTCACACACACACACACACACACACACACACAACTCACACACACACTCACACACACACACACACACACAAACACACGCATGCTCACACCCACAATCACACACACAGACACACACACACACAAACGCATACACACACACACTCACACACACAGACACACACACACACATACACACATGCACACACACGCATTCACGCACACACACTCACACACGCACACACAATACACACACACTCACACATACACACAAACACACGCATACTCACACCCACACTCACACACACACAGACACACGCACACACACACACACAAACGCACTCACACACACATACACACATGCACACACACGCATTCACGCACACACACTCACGCATGCACACACACACACACGCACACATGCACGACAAACACACAAGACATACACAAAACAACAACAACACAACAACAAAACACAAGCAAGCCTCTTTGCCTCCCCCTCTGCCTCCCCCTCAGGGTTCTACAATTGGCGGGGTGTGAAGGAGAGCAAGGATGGAATCCCTGCGGAAGCCCTGCAGCCCAAGCGGCCGAATGCAACAAAAAAGGGAGGGAAGCAGAAGCAGCAGCAACCAGCAGCTCCGCCCTCTGGTCAACGATCCCCCCCTGCAATAAACCATGACGAGGTAGAGTGGACGCATTTCAATGTATTGATGCATGCCTGGGCATGTATAAGCAAGCTGGCATACGCACGTACATACGTGTGTGCACACGCACTCACAGGTATTTGCACTCATGCTTTCATTCCCCCACTCGTTGCACATACCTATACTGTATGTGTGACATAAACCTAAACACACGCACATGCAATTGATTTGTACATGTGAACACACGCAGGAGAAACAGGTGGTGGAGCATCCCAAAAGCAGCAACGGGAGCAGCAGTTCAGACGCTAGCGGAGGAAACAAAGGAGACAAGAAAGGGAAGGAGAGCAACGATGTGACCAGCAGTGGGGGAGACGGCGGTGGCAAGAAGAAGGAGAAGGATGACAAGACCAAGAAGGACTTCATGATGAAAGCTACAAGTAGGTTACAGCTCCAGGAGGTAGAACTTTTGAGTGTATTTTCATTAGTCAATCGTGCCACAAGATATGTGTGCATTCTGTTTGTGTGTGAGGATATGCGTGTGTCTGTGTGTGTCTGTATGTATGTGTGTATTTTTTCGTGTGTGTGAGCGAGTGCATTTGTGCACTCTTTTCGTGAATCTTTGAGTGTGCAGACCTGCAAGTAACTCTATGTACGTCTAGGTGGCATGCTTCCTTCGTGTGCATGTGTGTTCAAACCGTACTGCATGCTTGAACGTAACCTAGTGATGTAGAAGTCCATTCTAACATAATATAGCCATGGGTAGGGTTTGCATTTGCAGACCCTCGTATGTACGCACACACAAATGTGCGCGCTAGTACACACGAGCACACATACACACGTGCTAACATGCCCGACCCCCTTTATCCTTTGCAACTCTCTGCAGCCTTCCTCCTAAACCTCAACCGGGTTGCCCTCCAAACTATGGTGTGCTGCTTGTCTCTCCGGATGATTCTACGCTCAACTTGGCTGCCGGATATCAGCTATGACACCATCTCCTTCCAAGAGTTCCGCACGGATTGGCTGGCAGAGGTGAGGAGTTCTGAATGCAATGGCAATCCTCCGCGCTCCTCTTGTAGAGCTCACGGCACATTTGCACATATACACACGCAGACGCAGGTGCAGGCGCACAAGTACACATATATGAAACGCATGCACACACACATATACACATGCATGCACGTACACGTAGATGTACACGCACGCATACACACACACATGCACACATACACACACATGCACAAAGACGCACACATATACATACACATGCACATGCACATACACATACACATGCACATGCACATACACATACACACACACGCCCCGCCTTGTCCTTTGTACTGGGCGTGCAGAAGCGGGTGTCCCAGCTGCAGGTCATAAACCGCAAGTGGGCCAATGTGTTTGAGCTGGTGTGGCCTGACACCGGGCTGCCGGAAGGCGCAGAGGGCCCCTCACCCAAACCAGCGGACACGTTGAAGTGAGTGTTTGTGCACACACTGTGACCTGTACTGTATCATGGCAGCAAACTGCTGTTGTATTTAGCCACAAGGTCATTCGTGACCCCTTGACTTGCGTACAACACTGCCGTGCCCACTATTGTTTCGCGGGTAGGAAACTGCCGTGCACGCCTTTGGTTGAGCACCTGCAAGGCTTGTTTCCACACTGACAGTGAGAGGTGATGTGTTACAGACCTGTGCCAACCAGCCTCACTCACTCGCTCGTGGCTCATGGCAAACACACGCACGCATGTTGACACTCATGCACGCATGTTCATGTGTACACACTTTTGCAAATGCGCGCATCCATACGTTTCCTTGCGTCAGGTGCAAATTTGCACTGGGCAGCTTGGAGTTGTTTGAGGAGAAGCTGGAGCAGGCCCAGCGTGAACTTGGCTACGCCCCAAACGATTTTGTGCCTGTCAAGTGAGTGAGGCCGGCATGCGTGCGTTTGAGTGCTCTGGTGAGGCGGACACGTGCGTGCATTCTCGTGTATTGGCCTGGCATGTATTGAAGATGCGCTTGAGTTTGGATGGGTTTGTGCCCGTCAAGTGAGCAATGCAGGCTGGCGTGTGTTGGTTGGTGTGCTTGGGTGTAAAACATGTGTGTGTTTGTGTCAAGTGAGCATAGCAGGCTTGTGTGTGTGCTTGTTTATGTGCAGGCAGGTGTGTGTCAAGTGAAGAAGGTGTGCGTGTGTATATGTGTGCGTGTGTATGTGTGTGTGTTTGTTTGTAATGCAAGCATGTGCGTGCGTGCGTGCGTGCTTGTTTGTAGGTCAGGCATGTGTTGGAAATAGGCTAGACCTGGATCAATTTGGTTGTATGCCTGTCATGTGTGTAAAACACGCACGCATACTTGTGCGTGCTTGTGTGTAGGGTAGTCTTGTTTGTGTGTGAGAACTTTCTGTGGAGCATGTGTACCTCAAATGAGGTCTTGTTGCTCCCCCTGTGCTGTCTGCTTCCCAGAGAGGTGTAAAATATGAAATGGTTGGAGAGAACGGCACGCAGCTCCTCTCTTAAGCCAGAACACGTATTCCATACTTGGCTGTTCGGGAAATATATATGGCCAGATTCGGAGATTTACGCACCTTGAAACATGAAACGGTCGTCATGCCTCCAAATATATGGTCATAATCTACACACGTATATGGTGCATATACGGTTTTGGCTAATCTATGCACACGCAGGTTCATTTCTCAAGACTCGGAGCTCAACGCTGCCTTTAAGCACTTATTGCTGGGGCTGTCCGTCCTGTACTTTGTGTACTCAATGGTCAAGTGAGTTGCCAATTCTCTCTTTTTAATTCTCAGGAATTCTTGATAGCGTGGGCTCTCAGCCAATTTATTGGTTGTCTCTAAGCTCCTCATACCAGGACTGCCCTGCCCATGGTTTCCCTCCTGAATTAATGAAACTTTTGTACTCAAAGTATTGTTGCTTATTCAGGCTGATTCATTTCTCAATGATTTGTGGGTTCTGTCCTGTTCTGTGCACACACGCGCAGACAACACAAAAAATGTGAATCGCTTACCTGCCCATAGGCGCAAGCAGCGCACAAAACATGAAACGCATTGGCTCGTCCCCACAAAAAACCACGCACTATATGGCAAATGCACGCCCCTTCCCATACACACAGACTACATGTGAACTCTTAAGCGCATCTGCCCACACGCACAAAGTATACGCACGGTGTATTAAGTGCACGCCCCTACTACCAATGCATATTAGTAGTCACACGCGCAAGCCATGCATGACGCACGATATAAAATGCATCCAGCTGCCTTCACGCACAGGCGCACCGCAGCATGATAATAAACGCATGAAACATTTTAAACACATTATTTACGTGCAACGCATTCCCCTGCTCCCATTCACAATCCCTGCCTTCATGCACAGGCGCACCGTACTTTTCATGATAATCAAAGCATCGAACATCTCAAACGCATGATTCGCTTGCAAAACATTCAGCACACTCCCCTGCTCCCACTCACGATCTTTGTGTGCAGGCTGGCCAAGATGCTGTACGGCTACGTTGTCGGCAAGGACTTGATGGGTAATTCAGAGGCAGGGAGCAGAAAGCGCGGTGCACTCATGGGTGGGGGCAGCGGAAGCCTGTTCGGAAGCCTGGGCGGCCTGTTGGGCCTGGTGCGCTTGTTTGTGTGTAGCTTCTGTAGGTTCTGTATGTGCTTGTTTGTGTGTGGGTATGTTCTGTAGGTGTAAGCGTGGGGTTGCGTCCGCGTGCATGTATGTGGGTAGGTGAGGGAGTGGGGGGGGTGGGGGAAGGGAGGGGGGAGGGAGTGAGAGAGGGTGTCGAGTCTTTGTGTTTATGAGCGTTTGTTCTGGGTCGTAAGCCAAACCTTTACGCTGTTATGGTTGCTCTTGCCATCTGATAATGCGCAAGCAGTGGTGGTCTAAATCAAATAGCACAGCAGGATACGTGATGCACTCTTGCCTCAACTTGTGCCTTGAGCTCCTGATAAGTCACTTTGGATGCTTGCACCTCCCTCTGAACGCGCGCTCCTGCCTACTGCCTTACATGTTCCTTTGATGAGGTTACTTTGCATGTGTACGCACAGCACGTACTCTATGCCCCATGCATCACTTTGTCATTCTTACTGTGAGTGTCTGCACACCCTGTGGCTATAATTATGTAGTGTGTGCCCGTGGCGTAACTGCATTGCATTATTACACTGTTGTGTGTACTCAAGTGCCAACACACCCTGTGGCTATGTTGTATGTACGTTAAGTGCCTGCACACCCTGTGGCTATAATCATGAAGTGTGTGCCCGTGGCATGACTGCATTGCGTCAATATGCCGTTGTTATTAACGATAGTGCCTGCACACTCCGTGGCTGTTATCATAAAGTGTGCGCCCAAGGCGTGACTGCATCATACTATTACACTGTTGTTTTGGCTGATAGTGCCTGCACACCCTGTGGCTATTATCATGAAGTGTGCGCCCATGGCATGACTGCATTGCATTTTCAATATATAATGTAACAGCATTATTGCACTGTTGCTTTTACTGATAGTGCTTGCAGACCCTATGACTTTAATCATAAAGTGTGCGCCCATGGCATGACTGTATGCTCCTTGCAGGCCAGCCCGCACCAGCTCGACAAGACAGCAGAGGGTCGAACGCTATTCAAGGATGTGGCAGGGTGCGACGAGGCCAAGGTTGGTTGTGGGCGCGCTGTCAGGTCGCCGGCCACTACCTGTCGTTGTATTGTAAGGCCCAGCTTAGGGAGTGCTACACAAAGGCGGCGCAGGAGGATGCATGTATTGAGCAGGGGTACAGAGAGGCAAAGATGACACAGTGGCAGTGGCAGTGGCAGTGGCAGAAACACGCAACAGAATTGGCACGTTTGTGTGTGGTTCAAGATTAAGAAGTACGAGTGTGCATATAAACCAAAAGTTGGAGTAATGGACGTAAGGCTTGAATGTGCACGCTATTGTCCTCACACAGGGAGAGATCTCAGAACTCGTCGACTACCTGAAAAATCCGAAGAAGTATCAGAGCATCGGCGCTCAAATTCCCAAGGGTGAGAGGCTGATTCAACCGTCTCAGCACGTTCAGCAAAGGGTCCAGTCGATCTGTCATGCAATTAGCAACTTACAAAGTTTTTTTTCAACCAGCGTAGCTCACTACTTCAATCATAACTCGTGTACCTTTGTGTAGGTACATGTATATGTGTGTTTTTGCAAGCATGTGTGTGTGCGCACGTGCGTGGGTGCGTGCGTGCGTGTGTATTTATTGTACATGTGTCTGTGCATGTGTGTATGTTTACCCTGTTGTGTGGGTTCCCCAGCATCAGCAAGGCTCGCTTCTCATTTCCTTTATTCCTATGGTCTGAACTGTGTCTTACGTTTGTTGCATTAAGTTAATGAGTTTCTATCTCTGCTGCTCAAGGCCTTGGGTCACTACCGTGTTCCTGTATGTGTTTTGTCGTAGTTGTGCGTCTTTCGAGCCTGCATGTATGAGGTGCGCTGCTTGTGAGGCCTTAGGTCACTACTTATTTCTTGTCATTGGTGTTCTTTTGCTGCAACTGTATCTTTTATGCCTATGCCTTATGCTCACCTGTGTGTGTATATGTGTGTGTTCAAGTGCACTGCTTATGAAGCCTTAGGTCACAGCCTCATTTTTTCTTTTTTTTCGTGTCTTATCTCTCACACGTATGTCTTATGCCTACACGCGTGTGTATGTGTGCGTTCAGGTGCACTGCTTGTGGGTCCCCCTGGCACCGGCAAGACGCTGCTGGCCAAGGCTGCAGCTGGCGAGGTAAGATGTGCTGTATCTGTAGATAGAACGTGACACGCACACACGCACACACGCACACACACGCACACACGCAAATGCTATGCACAGAGCAAACTAGCTAGTCCCTTCCTCTGGTAAGGCTGCTGCTGCTGCTGCTGCTGCTGCTGCTGCCGGCAATGTGAGATGCACTTGCCCTGTATGAAGTGCCACCCGGATCTCTGAGCAAAATGATGTGCCACGTGGTTTCCCCCTCCAGCCACTAGCAAGATTGCTGCACACATATTTCATCATGAAATACTCGCTGTAGGCTGAATTGTGCTCTTTTTCAAGCTCATGTTGGACGCAGCAAGCTTTGGAAAGATTCCTCCACAACCTTAGGCTTACCTGCATGCCTTTTAATGAGAGTGGTGCCAGCTTTTAAGCAGTCTGCGAAGTTCAGCAATCTGAAAGGCATACAACTTGAATGATGACTCAAGCTCGCATGCAGACCAAAGAAGAATTCTCCTTCAGAAGCAAACAATGCATGCATGTGTCGCGCACAAGACACGTGCACACACACACGCACCGCACAACACAGAAAACACGCAACAATCGTATATCTACACACACACATGTAACACACACGCAGGCAAGCGTGCCCTTCCTGGGAATGAACGGCTCAGAGTTTTGTGAGATGTTTGCGGGAGTAGGCTCTTCCAAAGTCAGGTGAGAGGACTTTTCCCTAGCAACATAGGGACATGGTGGGTATAGCCTGTAGGGGATGCACACTGGACCTAGACTACGACAGGCGCTCTAAATACAATGCTGTGCACGTTTGCAGTCACTTTCTGGTGACACTCTTCACATTGACCGCACCAAACATTGAACTGCAAGCGGTTGTAAGTAGCAGCCCCGCTTTTTGCTCGTAATATCACTTGTTTTGCGCCAAAATCGAATTATTACAGTTCACAATTTCCACTCAAATGCACTTAATCAAACGCGACTAGACTGTCTTGCGTATTCTGAACCCCCCTTTTATAAAAGGGGGGTTCAGTCTGCAACTTCTAGCTCTGAATGTTAACAATCGTTCTTAAAGAGTATTAAAAACCATAAGCGAATTGATAAAAAATCTAGCATAGAGACTTGTTTGCCTGAGCACGTACCCATGCTACATGCATGTAGCTCTATTGCCATGATACTATAATTGACCATGAAAGGTTTGCCGCACACCTACTTTAGCTCTTTTGCCATGATATTTCATTGACCATGAAAGGCTAACCGCACACCTACTTGCAAAGAGACAAATGCTCAAACACACGCTCAAGCCTCTTGCTCAGAGTTTTCATACAATGTATGGTTGAATACAAACGCGTGCAACGCTTTTACTTGCGCAGAGACCTGTTTGATCAAGCACGTGCCCAAGCCCCTTGCATGGTGTTCATTGATGAGATTGATGCCATTGGACGGGCGCGGAGCAAACGTGCAATGGGAGCAGATGCAGACCGTGAGAGCACGTTGAACCAGCTGCTGGTGGAGATGGATGGCTTTGCTTCCACTGATAACGTGGTGGTGAGTGCTGCAAGCCTTTATGTTATGCAACAATGTGTGCTTGTGATCTTTGTGATGAGTGCTTATTGTGAACAAGCATGTGCTGGTGACAGGTGATTAAGTCACATTAAAGCAGCAGGTTAAGAGCAGACGTAGCTCACGGAAGACGCCAACAAACAGAAGTGCAACAAAAGAACATAACCGGTTGATTAAGGGTTGTCATGCTAGCCCGGGCTGGTGGATGGAACTCTTACAAATGCTTGATATGGGTGCAGGCTCAAAAAGGCACTTTCTCTGTAGCATGGCATGCTTTCGCCCATTTTCTGCCGTGTGCAAGCGCACAGATCAGCAAAGTAACTGCTGCACAGTTGTAAATAGTTAACAGCCTGCCGTCCTCCTTCTTTGTATGCGCAGGTGCTGGGCAGCACGAACCGAGCTGACATTTTGGATAAGGCCCTTTTGAGGCCTGGAAGGTGGGCTTTGAAAAACAAGAAGACTTTGTGACCACTTGCTTTTTAAGTAGCTTCAGAAGAAGCTCTGGTACTGTGTTTTAAAGGCGCCATAGTTGATGTGTGCACGTATTGATTCGGTTTTAAAAGGATGGTTACTTTGTGAGCATTGTGCTTGTCGAGATGCTTGCGGGCGGTAAATTCTGTCCTTTGAGGCGCCAAACAGCTGCCTGCAGGCCTAAGAGTCGTGGCCATGCATTCATTGCCTCTGTCTCAATGAGGTCACTTGCTACTTAAGTGCAGACACAGCTCACATAGTCAGGCTAGGCTAGGGTTCACGGTAGTTTCAGCAGTGACCAAGCGATGCTTGATCGGTGACGTGCACCGATCAACTGGCTGTCTTGCGGCTGGTCGTAATGGTGATGCTGGCCTCTTCCTACAAAACAGGGATCTGGTGGCGAGGTTGATTATATTTACGTGGTGGTGTTTACGTGAGATGTGAGACTTGTACTCTGATCCTGATGCGAAGCTCAGGTCCGTGACAGTTTGCATGCCTTTTTTGCGTCTTTTTGTTCTTGCAGGTTCAATCCCTACACTCTGTGCGCAACTTCAGTCCTTAGTACTTCCTGCACAGCAAGCATAAACAGCTGCAACCTAAATTCAATGCAAGGAAGTAGGGTATGACTCTGCATGCCTTTCTATGCTCTGTCCTTGCAGGTTCAGTCGACAAATCAGTGTGGATGCACCTGATGTGAAGGGCAGGGAACAGATCTTCAGGTGATCAGAGGCATTGTGCGATCTATGCCTCATGCTTTCATGAGTGTATGTCAGGGGCAGGGTGCAGAATCCTGGAAGAAAAAGAGGCATGTGTGTGGTAAGAAAACGTAGTGTTTCTTGTACAGACCTCAATGGCGATTAAAGCTTTGGCATCATCTGCCGTGGGGAAAAGGACTGAAATGCTATGATTCCCATGCACAGGCAAACTGAAATTTTAAGCCTGGTGCACAGACAGGTGCCTTGACCATCGGCTAATAAAGTGTGACAGTGTATTTTGCAAGACAGGGTATACTCAAGTAACCTGCAGTATCGTCCCTGCCTCCATTTCCCCACCATTAGTCCTTGAACCATTTCGAGCTTGCACACACACACACACACATACTCATACTCATACATACACACTCATACGTGTGCAGGGTGTACCTCGCCAAGCTCAAGCTGGTTAAGGAAATGGAGTTCTACAGCGGGCGTCTAGCTGCTCTCACCCCTGGCATGACTGGAGCAGATATCAGCAACGTGTGCAACGAGGCAGCCTTGTTCGCTGCCCGGCTCGACAAGGAGCGCATTGACATGCCTCAGTTTGAGTCTGCCATTGATCGAGTGATTGGAGGTTTGGAGAAGAAGAACAAGGTGGGTGCAGGGCTCCAGGTACTGATGAGGAGCAGGCTTATTGTAAAGTAATATCAGCTCTGCAATGATTTCCCTGGAGCTTTGTAGTGAGTCTCTATTAATGTCGATGGTGGTCTTTACGTACACCGAATGCAATAATGGCACGACCACCTACACGCACATGCACACACAAGCAATGTGCATGCACACATGTGCTTAAACGCGCTTGCATGTGAACACATGCGCGCACACACACTCACACATTTGCACACATGCATGCATGCATGTACACACACACACACACATGCAGGTGATCAGCAAAGAGGAGCGCCGCGTAGTGGCCACCCATGAGAGTGGGCACGCTGTAGTGTCCTGGTTCCTTGAGTTTGCAGAGCCGCTCCTCAAGGTGAATTCCATCACCCGTTACTTGAACTGGTAGCTAGGGTCACACGTCTGTTACATAGGTATTGGATATGGTACACCGCTTGTTATTGTGTGTCCTTTCTCGGTTTCAGGTTGCTCGAACTACGTAGCATGCTGCTTAACGTGACAAAAAAACAAGAAATAAATAGAAAAAGTACGCAGGCAGTAAAAAGCTACTGTCCACAATAATGAAGGAAAAAGAGCCACTTTGGTACCAGGTACCGTAAAACTCCTCCACCACAGAAACAAAGTAAGGAGATCAAAAAGGATCAGGAGGGTTGCAGGCTTGGCCTGAAACCGGTTCTAAACGAGATCTGGCAATGGCACTAGAAACGGCACGCCTGGTATGCAATATGCAATGCTTTATAATGCATGAAGTTGGTTAGAGTCGCGCGCCTTCGCAGGGCCACTGCCAAGGTCTGTAAGGCGCAGATGGTCTTCTTTGCGACTCCCTCATCTGCACCTCTCCACAATCTTGGTTGCACGCATCTGCCTAAAACATCTCTATTGCTCAATTGTCCTTCCGGTGGCCTGCGTAATCATTTGTACTCACAATGCTGCTCACCACTCAGATCTCCGTATTGCCTTAAGCCAGATTGCAGGCTTGCTAACTTTTGAGAGAGTCACAGGTGCACTACTGTGCTCAGTAGTGATTTGCACCATGTTGTCCTATTGGTATACATTACACTATTACTGTGATCACTTGGAAATGTGCTGCAGGTCTCCATCGTACCTCGTGGCTCAAGCACACTAGGCTTTGCTCAGTATCTGCCGAACGAAAACCTTCTGATGAACAAGGAGCAGCTGCTGGACAACATGAAGGGGGCGCTGGGGGGACGTGCAGCGGAACAAGTGAGTTTGTTTTATTACAAGTGATGCCTTGATTTTCAGGAAGATTACATGTTGTATCTTGTAATTTGTGCGTTCAATCCAGGGGACATAGTCTCAGGACACTCTGCAAGCTTACTTCTGTTTTGTTTTTTTGGTGTGTAGGTCATACTGGGCAAAATTTCGACTGGAGCAGTGAACGACCTGGAGAAGGTGGGTATGCATCTCTTATACTTATACATGGTTTTTAAGTTTACAACCATATCTGTGTAGGCAATGCCAACACTCTCTGTGCGATATCAGGAAAACGAAGCCACTCTGGTACCTGGTGAAATATTCCTCTTGTTTAACGTAAATGGCAGGAGCTTTTTATCCATACACACACATCCATACACACACATACATACATACACACACGCCACTCCCTTCCTTTGCCTCACTTTTTCGAGCCATCATGCACATTCTGGTCAAAACTGTTTATTTGCATGTGGCCAGCTTGTAAAAATGGAAGTGACAGCCTCCTTTGCTGATAAAAATCCGAAACGCACTCACTTGGTGCTCCTACTAGGCAAGGCCCCACCTCTAGCCGTTATCATCGTAGCTGTTAGCATTTGCACCACCACCAACATTTTACCAAAAGGTGTACAGTCCCTAAACTTCCTTGATGTATGTACGTTGCAGGTCACCAAGATGGCCTACGCCCAAGTGGCTGTCTATGGTAGGTCTCCGTCGTGCTCGTGTCTTATTCATCTCCTGACCTTGTAGTAGTAAAAGTATGGCCCATGCTGGTGCTAAAATGAACATCTTGCGTCTTAAAGATGGCCTGTATATGCTGAAGTGGCTGTCAATGACATTTCTCCGTTGTGGTTGCATCACATGAACTCCCGTAACGCAGAGCGGCATCCATGCTGCTGTAGTGCAATAATTATCCTACATCTTTTCAGATGCCCTGTACGCCCAATTGGCAGGCCGTGGCTAAAACTCTTACGTGCATCTAAATATCTTGCAGCGCAATTTGATCCTTGTTCCTGCTTTAGATCACCTTTTAACACGGCTCCTGCATTTTGTGTTGTTTTCCTCACGAAAAATAAAAAAGCCCTGACCAAAAAAGGGTGCAAAGGAGCCCTCACCCGCAAATCCCAGTCCCCTCCTGCACTACCTAGTACTGCACCTACATGCACATTCAGGGCTTGGTGCACAACACGTTGAGTGCAAAAACGAAGCTCGTTTGCACCAGCAATTCGCTAAAGTTCCGTGCAGAATGTTGTTGTGAAAAAGCTGCTGCTGCAATCACATTGGGTGAATTCAATAGCAGCGTTTTTTATTGCGCCAAGTCCTGTTGACATGGACAAAGATTTGACCTGCTGAAAACCTGTGCACGAACAAGGTTTCCAGGCATGAATGGAAGTGGTCGGTCAGCCAAAAGCTGTTGTATTCCAACATGTCCTGCAGGCATGAACGAAAAGGTCGGCCTGCTGAGCTACCGATTGGACCAGGATGCCTTTGATAAACCCTACAGCGATGAGACAGCGCATATGGTGGACACTGAGGTAAACATATTTACACACGCACTGCTTCCAGACTTTAGTGTGGCTAAAATCCTACACACAGCATCACCCAGTGAATTCTGATCCATAATCTTGATTGCAGATACATAGTGGACTGGGTAGATTTTGAGTTGTGGGCAGGCCCCTTCACTGCAGAAAGCTACCAAAGCATGCATTGAAAAGGCCATCGTTTGCCTTCCTTCAAACATGAGTTTTGGCAACCAGGACTGTCTGAGAGTTAGCAGGGTCACGTCAATTTGTGCGAAAAACAGTATAAAGCTGCGGAATCATTAAGCTTTACACATTACACATAGTAACCCTCGAAGGAAGAGCATGCACTTTCATGCATACCAACGCAATGCCTTCTACTTACATGACCCACACATCACACTGACATACATTGCACGCAGGCTAGATTGCTTGTGAGCACAGCGTATGCCACCACTCTAGAGTTGGTGGAGGAGAAGAGGGACCTGATCAATGCGATGACCGAGATGCTATTAGAGAGGGAGGTGTGTACAGGAGGAGGCGGTGCCAATGTTCAACCTTTGTATTGTCTCTATGTTGCATGTCACGTGTACAAG
>Ga0307947_1002768_pt1:0-12500 | contig 14088 bp, 14 predicted proteins | sample OrgLakmetagen232_FD_201840 | JGI IMG/M metagenome (GOLD analysis project Ga0307947, IMG submission 201840) | Saline water microbial communities from Organic Lake, Antarctica - #232 | ecosystem: Environmental > Aquatic > Non-marine Saline and Alkaline > Saline | place: Antarctica: Organic...
TGTGTGGGTGGGTGGGTGGGTGTGTGTGTGTGTGTGTGTGTGTGTGTGTGTGTGTGTGAGAGTGTGTGTGTGTGTGCGTGTGTGTGTGTGTGTGTGTGTGTGTGCATGCGCACTGACTTCTGCACTAGTCCATCCATTCTGTACCTCTTGCATCCGTGCAGCATCTCGTAAATGAGAACGTACATCATCGCCCTTGAACTTGAATTTGCCTTGGCTGAAAGCAACTGCCTCTACCTGAGGAGCAGGGCAGGAGGGTATATAATTTGGGTTGGCCAAGGCTGTAGATATACACCGTGTGTGACCTTATATTTGGTACATTCCATGCCAAAAATATTGTATATACACCGTACATATATGGTTATGGCCAGCCCTATATCCAATGTCGTAAATGTCGAGTAAAAAATGATTACATTATAACAAATGGCACGATCTTGTGTGTGCCATGACAAGTGCACGAAATACAAACAGAGAGAGCCCAGCATACCATAGAGTGAGAACATGGAATAGAGTGAGAACATATCCTAGAGTGAGAGCATACCATAGAGTGAAAACATACCATAGAGTGAGAGCATAGCATAAAGTGAGAACATACTATAGAGTGAGTACATACCATAGAGTGAGAACATACCATAGAGTGAAAACATACCATAGAGTGAGAACATACCATAGAGTGAGAACATTCCTAGACACACATATAGGCGTGGCAATGTGGCAATGTTTGAGAGAACATACCATAGAGTGAGAACATACCAGAGAGTGAGAGCATAGCATAGAGTGAAAGAGAACAATACCGATAGATGCATCATTGATCAAACAGAAAGAAACGTAACAGCATGTCATGGAGTGGCAATAGAGTACATGCACAGGCATGGAATGTTTTGGTGTACAGTGAAGAGTATACGCATCAGCATGTTGGTAGCGAAAGAGTCTGCTACAGAGCGCAAGTGCATGATGTACGCACCAGCATGTCGGTAGCAAAAGAGTCTGCTACAGAGCGCAAGTGCATGATGTACGCACCAGTATGTCGGTAGCAAAAGAGTCTGCTACAGAGCGCAAGTGCATGATGTACGCACCAGCATGTCGGTAGCGAAAGAGTCTGCTACTGAGCTCAAGTGCATGACCTCCCCTGACACCTGGACAACAGTACAGGCAAACACACGTACATGTCTTTGGTTTGAAGCATCTTGTATAAAACATGCTGACGCAAAGCATACAGCTCAAGTGCATGACATCCCCTGACACCTGGACAACAGCACAGGCACATACATACATGTCTTTGGTTTGAGGCATCTTGTGAGAAACATGCTGACGCAAAGCACAGCTATAGTGTGTGGTTTCTCATACATGATGGGCAGTAGAAGCATGTGCATGGCGTGCGTGCAGGCACCGTGATGACGCTATTTGCTAGCAACAGTTTCTAAGGAGAAAGTGATCAAGAGCGTTTATGAAAATGTGAAGTGAATCCAAACATTAAGTATGCTGCTTGTATAATTGGCAATCCCACAACAACAATAAACCAGCGTAGTTCCTACATGGTAGCCATAGAATATGGTAGCCTTAGAAGATGGTAGCCTTATAACATGGTAGCCTTAGAACATGGTAGTCAGAGTTGGCTAGATTATAGGTAGCAGGTTTTTATGTGATTTGTTGCATAGGATGCGAGTGGCATCATAACTTGCACAGAACACGATACACAGTGTGCGCATTGAATTATACTTCCTTCACACACTCCTACGATACACAGTGTGCGCATTGAGTTATACTTCATTCACACACTCCTACGATACACAGTGTGCGCATTGAGTTATACTTCCTTCACACACTCCTGCGATGCACAGTGTGCGCATTGAGTTATACTTCCTTCACACACTCCTGGGCAGACTTGTGAATCTTCCGTACTGTACTGTGAACTAGTAAAAGTTCTGAACATGGAGGTTTCAGACAGCCATCAACAGCAAAGTTTTTCTACGGTTTGAGAGCCTTGAAGTTAACTCCATGAACATGACATAGCCCGCAGATCACATACATCACACATCACATAACCAGTGTTGTGCACATACGGCGTCATTCAAAAATGGCACCGTAAATAGTAATACATAACACACATCAAATCATATAGGGCATGGATCTGCGACAAATTGTTCCTTCCCTCCTAGAATCACCCAAACCAGATACACAGTTTTGCCACTTTGCGGTATATCTCTCAATTCTTGAAAATTCCATATACATCAGCCTGATTTCATTACATTTGAAAGCCAAGAACATAACACTCCACATTCACATCTCATCATTATGTCTACACAGTCTTGAGCAGCAATCTGCAACATTCCTATCCCATCAATGCCGTTAAAGGCCAGCCAAAACGTGATGTATTCATACCTCGCCAATGATTTCGTCCACGCAGTCCTTGAGCACACCGTCTGCAACGTGGCGAGCCACATCACTGAGCGCGGATTTTTGCATGGCCTGCATGGGGAATGGTAGAAGTGATCGCTGCTTTGGGAAATGATCGCTGCTTTGGGAGTGATGCGTACGTCAAGAAAGGCCAGCACTGCTACCACATAGTTTGAACCAAAAAACTGTTTTAAAAGGTCATTGGTTGAAATGAGCACAGGGAGAGATGTGTTCAAAAAAGAAAGACAGTATGGAATGGAATTCCGCTCGAAAATGTCCGCGCGAACCAAGACGTTTTGCTCGGTCCGCAAGAAACCCAAAAGTGCACGGGCAAGGGTATTGGAGAGGAAGAAGGTGATATCTAAATAAAATGATGTAAAGAAATAAAGGAACGACTTATGACCAGCTGCAAAAGCCTCTCTGTACGCTAATAATAAAACAGATAAGAATGAAAAAACAGAACCATACCTGGCTAAAGCATTCCAAGCAGCAAAACTATCTGGGTGATCAAAAACACGTCTATATGAAAGCCACTATCGGTAATCAATAACCGAGATAACACTTTCAATCTAAATTATTGCACCTTTCACGTAGGCACCTATAACCGAGCCTTGCAAGTAGCCATTCATTTATTTCATTGCTGTTACCCGTACCTTCCACGTTGCCACCTCCCTCTCAACATCACTTTTAGAGGGGCGCATCATAGCCACCGCTAAGGCCTCGTTCACCAACTCGTCCGCCTGCATGGCGAAAAGGGCAGCACAGCAGGGTATGAAATAGCCACAGCTAAGGCCTCGTGCACCAACTCGTCCGCCTGCATGGCGAAAAGGGCAGCACAGCAGGGTATGTAATCGCCACAGCTAAGGCCTCGTTCACCGACTCGTCCGCCTGCATGGCGAAAAGGGCAGCACAGCACAGTATGAAGTACGAGGTAAGAGTGATCAATAGCATCTCCTGCGTATTGTAGCCATAAAGCCTCCGGTGTGCAGTAGCCTCATAGCCTCCTGTGTGCAGTAGCCATAAAGCCTCCTGTGTGCAGTAGCCTCAAAGCCTCCTGTGTACTGTGGCCTTAAAGCCTCCTGTGTGCAGTAGCCATAAAGCCTCCTGTGTACTGTGGCCTTAAAGCCTCCTGTGTGCAGTAGCCTTAAAGCCTCCTGTGTGCAGTAGCCTGAAAGCCTGCTGTGTAATGTAGCCTTAAAGCCTCCTGTGTAATGTAGCCTTAAGCCTCCTGTGTATTGTAGCCTCAAAACCTCCTGTGTGCAGTAGTGTTTAAGCCTCCTGTGTAATGTAGCATCAAAGCCTCCTGTGTGCAGTAGCCTTAAAGCCTCCTGTGTGCAGTAGCCTCATAGCCTCCTGTGTATTTTAGCCATAAAGCCTCCTGTGTATTTTAGCCTTCAAGCCTCCTGTGTACTTTAGCCTCAAAGCCTCCTGTGTATTGTAGCCTTAAAGCCTCCTGTGTATTGTAGCATCAAAGCCTCCTGTGTGCAGTAGCCTTAAAGCCTCCTGTGTGCAGTAGCCTTAAAGCCTCCTGTGTGCAGTAGCCTCAAAGCCTCCTGTGTGCAGTAGCCTCAAAGCCTCCTGTGTAGGGTTGGCCAGAACCATATATATACGGTGTATATACGGTATTTTTGGCAGGGAAATCACCAAAAATACGGTCATATACGGTGTATATATACGGTTCTGGCCAACCCTACGCCTGTGTGCAGTAGCCTTAAAGCCTCCTGTGTAATGTAGCATTAAAGCCTCCTGAGTATTGTAGCCTAAAAGCCTAAAACATGAGCTCATCCACCTCCCAGTAGTGGGATGGCAAAAAAACGGCTTGCATAACAACCCTATATTTACAGGCACACTGTAAAGCCCTCCTGACCATCAATATGAACATTGTCTTTTGTGCTTGCTGCTTTGCCGTCATGCCCCCAAGCTTGGCATTCCAGTCATACCCACCAATGATCCATACATAGTCTTCAGCGCTTGCTGCTTTGCCGTCATGCCCCCAAGATTAGCATTCCAGTCATACCCACCAATGATCCACACATAGTCTTCAGCGCTTGCTGCTTTTCCATCATGCCCCCATGCTTGGCATTCCAGCCTACTGACCGTCAATGTGCACTTTGTCTTTTGTGCTTGCTGCTTTGCCGTCATGCCCCCAAGCTTAGCATTCCAAATGTGACTAGCACTCTGTTCAGGATGAGTAACACATTTTGCTGGACTGTCCGCATAAACATCTTGTTAGCCTTCGCACACAGCAATGCCAGCTGGTCGTCCCACCTCAATATGAAGATAGCCCAACTCGTTTGAGGATATTTTTGAGCCAGCCAGATATATATGGTGTGGCCTCTTTTGTGGCTGAGTGCCTAGCCTTTTTCCCATGATATTATCTAGTATCTCTTTGGTTTGGTTACAGGCTTATTCCAAGCCTCTGCTCAGATGCCCCCCAGAGGCGTATATAGCAATGTAACCTTACCTTACCTTACCGTACCTTAGCATTCCAGTCATACCCACCAATGATCGACACATAGTCTTCAGCGCTTGCTGCTTTGCCGTCATGCCCCCAAGCTTAGCATTCCAGTCATACCCACCAATGATCTACACATAGTCTTCAGCGCTTGCTGCTTTGCCGTCATGCCCCCAAGCTTAGCATTCCAGTCATACCCACCAATGATATACACATAGTCTTCAGCGCTTGCTGCTTTGCCGTCATGCCCCGCGAGCCACTTCTGTACTCGTTAGTACGATTAGAAGCCCAATGCAGCCGAATGGCACCCATCTCGTGCTTCATTAGCAGGATGTGAAGGGCCTGGGAAGAAAATTGCAGAGTGAAGTGGGCACATTGTTGCTGACAACGCAAACTATGTTGTGTCCTTGATGCAAATATGACACGATGCTCCCAGTGCAGCTAAATAATATACCCATCGCGTGCTTCATGCGCAGGGTGTAAAGGGCCTGGGAAGAAAGTTGCAGAGTGAAGTGGGCACATTGTTGCTGACAACGCAAAATATGTTGTGTCCTTAATGCATTTATGATACAATATTCCAGTGTAGCTGAATATTGCATCCATCTTGTGCTTTATGCGCAGAATTTGGAGAGCCTGGGGAAGGAACCACAGAAACACGTAGAGGAAAGTGTGATTTGTTTGTAAGTATTGAGGCTGTGTGCAATTTTTTATAAAAATTAATGTATGGTGTACTTGGATGGTGTTCCCGGATGGGCTCAATCTTGAGCTTAATGAGCAAAATTCGAAGGGCCTGGGATAGAACTCACAGACGCACATGCCTAGCACCTCAACAATATATGATGTAGTTATTCTCTGTGGCAGTCAGCTTGGGATAGAACTCACAGAGACACACGCTTAACACCTCAACATTAAATGATGTAATCATCCTCTGTTGCAGTCGGCCTGGGATAGAACTCACAGAGGCACACGCCTAGCACCTCGACAATATATGATGTAGTCATTCCCTGTGGAAGTCAGCCTGGGATAGAACTCTCAGAGACGCACGTCTAGCACCTCAACAATCCAAATTTTTATTTTTTCTCAGTGACCGTCAGCCTAGGACAGAAGCAAAAAGAACAAACTTCTCGCACCCCAGCAACAACTAATCTAATCATGACGTGGCAGTTGAAACTCAGGGATGTGAGGTTGTTTTTAGGGAAACAACTGTTAATTGTGTATTTCTTGCAAAGTCCAGACTTCGCAAAAGGCCGTTCAATACCATCAAAGTTATCTTGAAACATGACATGCCCACAAGAGGCCTTTCAGTTTAATGCAGTAACATGCAAACAATAAGAGGAAGCATGAGGGCAGCAACATAAAAATGGAACAATGAAGCAGACAAAAAGGAGGCGTGCAAATGAGAACAAAATGAGAAAACACGCAGGCAGTGAATATGAAATACAAACAGCAGGCAGTGATTACACTCCTCACGTTAGCCACACCCGATGCAGAGGGGGAGAGACATAGATGGGGATATGGGGAAACAACTGGGCCTTAAACGGCTAGGGTTGGCCAGAATCATATCTATAGAATACGAAACCGTATATGGTATATAAACCATGTATCTGTACATATAGTACAATTCCATATATGGGAACCATAGTACGGATCCTTATTTAGGGAAAATGACGTGTACACAAATCTTTCACATTATATACATACACACACACGCACACACCACACACACATACACACACAAAGACACACACACACACACACAAATCTCCTCAAAACGTCTCTGAACTGCTTCACTCACGCGCTCCTGGTCGGGCATGTCTTGCTTCAGCGCATCTAGCAGTGCACCTAACTTCATCTCACGTTCCGCGATAGGTCCAGATTGCTCTTTCCTAAAAACGAGTGAGCAAAATTGAGATTTGCACACTGAAAAGTGTAGCAGGTTCTAAATGGAATTGCCTGCAATCAGCTTTATCATTTGCTTGTGTGTATGTCACATAGCTAGCTTTAGAAGCTTTGAGATGATAAGGCCCTTACCACCTTCTGTTGCATGAGCGTCAACCTAACAAAATGGATCAGAATTGCTGCCGTAAAAATCAAGAACAGCTGCAGCTGACCTAGAAGCTTTGCTTACACCTTCGAAATCATCAGTTCCCTGCTTCAGCTGTACAACTGGAGTTCTTGCGTAGTGAGCATAGGTTGAGATCTGGCAGGCACTTTGCATAAAGTGCTGTGTACTCTTGTTTTAGGCATTCTTTTTACGCCTTGGTGTAATGACGAAGCCTACAGCGAACTGTAGCATAGAACTTCACAATTATATCTGACCCTGACCAGCAAGCCTCACATTTTCGACACTGGTTGATTTTGTTTCACCAGCCAATTGCCATCAGCCAGAGTCTCGGGCTGTAGGCCATCCTTGTAACCCTTGTAACCCTTGTAACCCTTGTAACCCTCACACCTGAACTGCTCCAGCAGAGGACCGATTGTGTTGGCTTGCCAAATGGGGAGTCGCTCTGGATTTTGGTGCACCCTTTGTGTATTGGACTGCTTCCGTTGAAGTCTGCGCTGCGTTTGTGGCTTCCTGCGCTTTTTTGTGAGGTGGCAATGCAGAGCAAAGGACGTGCGTTACCACAACTAAAGAAACACGCGTGCCGTGACCTTCCGCTGGAAATCCCACTGCGTTAAACAAACCTGCCTTCTTAAAAGAAGTATCAAATAAAGCAAAGAATGTAAAAAAAGAAAGCACCTGACACTGTCTCCGCTGGTAACTAGGGCATGAACCCAATTTTGAAACACAGTGGCGAATTGAGGATTCAAAAGCTGGCGTTGTTCAGCGTTGAAACTGCCCATGGCCAACTATGGTAACAACAATAACAGTGGCCTCCAGCACATAACAAACAGGTCAGGTACAAGACGATCGTGTGTCAGGGAAAACACGTAATACTTTATGGCATCTGGTACCTGTGGCTTCATTTCCTATTATCCTATATCCTATTATCCTATTATCCTATTACCATTTGAGTGAAACAATGGGACAGGCACATTTTCATATTACTGTAAAAGCAGGTGTTCTTTCATCCTTTTTTTCTCCAGCTCGTAACAAAAGACAAGAAATTGAATTTTGAAGCAACGAAACTGACACGAATCTAAGCAACGCAAGAGTGTAAAGGAGAGTGCACTCCTGGGTTCAATGATGCCAGGCTCTCTCTCGACACCTGTTGCATCCATTCATTATACGAAACAATGAAAGCGCACATGCGTGTGCATGGAGTGCGTGAAGGAGCACAGCTCTGGGTTCCGTTGACGCCAAGCTCTGTTGCCGTCACTAGATGCTAAACAATACAAAATAAAAATGTGTGTGTGCATATAATGCGAGAAGGAGCACACCTCTGGGTTCCGTTGATGCCAAGGTCTGTTACCGTCAATAGTTGCTAAACAATACAAAATAAAAAGTGTGTGTGTGTGCATATAATACGAGAAGGAACACACCTCTGGGTTTTGCTGATGCCAAGCTCAGTTACCATCACTAGATGCTAAACAGTACCAAGAAGAGCGCGTGCGTGCGTGTGTGCATATGATGTGTGAAGGAGCACACCTCTGGGTTCCGTTGATGCCAAGCTCTGTTACCGTCACTATATGTGAGATGTGAGACAGTACCAAAAAGAGTGTGTGCGTGTGTGTGCATATATGAAGGAGCACACCTCTGGGTTCCGTTGATGCCAAGCTCGGTTACCGTCACTAAATGCTAATTGCCAAACAATACAAAATAAAAAGTGTGTGTGTGTGCATATAATGCGAGAAGGAGCACACCTCTGGGTTCCGTTGGCGTCATATCTGGCCATCGTCAGGCTGTCTCTACTTTGAACTCCACCCCCCTCCCTGTCATCAGCTTCAAACCATTCACCGTCCTCTTCCTCGTCATCATCATCGTCCAACTGTTGTGAGAGAGTTCAAGAGAGGGTTGGGGTTTGTGAGTTTTTGTGTCGCGGGTGTTCTCGTGTGGAAGTGAATATGGTGTGTGTAAATGTGTGTGTGTGTGTATGTGTGTGTATATGTGTGTGTGTGTGTGTGTGTGTGTAAGTGTGTGTGTGTGTTTGTGTGTGTATGTGTGTGTGTGCGTGCGTGTGTGTGTATGTGTGTGTGTGTGACGTGTGATCTAGGGCGAGGATTCCAGCCTCATCATAAGCCTTGCATTACAGAATGTTATATTACAAATGGCTCAACAGGCTAGTTCAAAAGGTTGAAATTTGACGGTTAAATAGGTTATAGGTTGGTACTCAACAATCCCAACGCCTATACATCATTTGCATTCAATAGGCTAATTCACAGATTGGGTGAGTATTACAGGGCAGGAAACGGCACAGACAACTACAGACCAAACACAATAGAATGCAAAAGAAAGAGGAAAAATTGTCAGGAGCTCGTGACATATGGGAAGGCAGCAGGGCCCAGTTATCTGCGTTGTCAGGACTGGAAAAAAAAGCAGTCTATCGACTGCCGGTTCTCCATCTTATTCATCTATTCGAAACGCTGTATTACGAGATATGTTGTATGACACTGCACCTTAACAGCAGCACAGCAACAAAGAAAAGAAAAGAGCGCGGATAGTGTGCAGGTAGTGTGCAGGTGGCGTGCAGGTAGTGCGCAGACAGTGTGCAGGTAGTGTGCAGGTAGTGTGCAGGTAGTGTGCAGGTAGTGTGCAGGTAGTGTGCACGCTATCGGTATGGACTAGAAAAGGAGATCATTTTGTCCTGCACCACACAATGGATGCAGAACTCGGCAACAACACAACGATGGCAAATGTCCACACAATAAATGTCTACACAAAATGTTGTGAGTGAGGAGGCCTGCAGTGAGCTAAGCCTGCTACGGATCCAGAGGAAAGGTGAATGCACGCACGACTGCAACACATTGTATTTGAACAAATATGTAAGTAGGATCTTATTTTAGAAGGTCGGCAGTAAACTGCATGGCTTCGGTAAGTGCACATTCCCTCTGCCTTGTACACACCTTTGTAGATGTCTGTCTTCTAGATACTGATCTCCTGGATTTAGAGCTCGGCAGCAACAGGTTTTTGGTAAGGAATGGGGAACATGCTTCTCTGCGCGTCACACACTTGCTTTAGGCAACACATTGTATGGTAAAACAAGCATTGTCGCCTTGATCTCTTTTTGTTCAATCTTCTGGTATTGCGTTAAACGTGCTTGTCTCCATTGATTCGATGCAGACTTAATTGGTTAGACGCTGGTGTTTACACTTCCTGCGTTTCCTCTTTTCCTCTTTTCGGTCTGATGATGGTGACTAGACAATATGGTCGGCCAGAACTGTGTATGCACATCGTATATGACAGTATATTTGGTGATTTCCCTGCCAAAAATACCGTATATACACTGTATAAACATGGTCCTGGCCAACCCTGATATACAAGCAATTGCACTAGGGGGCACCAGGAAACGCTCAGCAGTTTCTGTAAAACATGCTCAAAAGCCGCTTTAATAAGACGACACACAGGAGGCTTCAAAAGCCTTCAACAAAACATCTGATTGAATTTTATTGCGACAGCATGCACTAAGCGCTAAGCGGCTCAATTTGATCTCATTTGCCATGCTGATGTGTTTTTCAAATTTTCCGATGTATGCCTTGAAGCTTCATGACGCTTCCAATGCTTCGACTGGTTTGCACCTTTCTTTTGCCCTTTCACAACTTTTGATGGTAGTACTTTCTATCCCCTACCACAAACAAACTGCAGAGTTCTCTGTAGTCCTCCGCCTTCTGAACGAGCCTAAAAGAACAAAACGAATCCAATTTCATGCATTCGTTGATAATTACCGAGGCACAAGCAAAAGCAGTGTCTACTACAAGTAAAAGCAACATAACTTCTCTCACCTCACTATCTTCAAGATCTGTGGCTTTGTCGCCAAGAACCCTGCAAAACAGTTAACATGCAATTATGCAGTCAATGCACCTTTACAACTTATACACACACTTCCTGAACAGAAACAATGACGGGTAAAACAACGCTGTCATGCGATCAGAGTAAAACATTTTAAGGCATGCAAGGTTCACATGACGCATGTGATGCCAGCAACTTCTGCACTGCTAGCAATTATCCCCAGGGAGTACAGCACTGCACTTTGATGTTTCTGAGAATGGCACTGTTTATAATATTATGAGTATAAGTATGGCATGCGAGTGAGGTGCATCCCATCGATCATATGTGTGTTTGTGCATGTACTTGTGTGGGGTACCAACAAGTTCATTTCTTAGGCGACACAGACAGTGTCAAGCAGCTGGAGATGAGGCTGCCAGGAATGGATGAGGCACATGCAGGCCGTATAACAATGGATACCATGGATACAATGGATACCATGGATACAATGGATACAATGGATACAATGGATACAATGGATACAATGGATAATAATGGATGAGGCACATGCAGGCCGTACAACACTGATTAATGCATGCGACCGAATATTTATTTACTTCCCCGCCAAAAATACCGTATAAACGCTGTGTATGTATGCTTCTGGCCAACCCTACTCATGTGGCCTTTGCCAAAACTTAATGCTTGAAAAAAAAGCGAACAGCAACGCAAAGTTACATGTGAACAGTCTACATGTGCCTCACTGTACCTGTACACATCACTTGCACATGTACACATCACTCACGCATCACTCATACCTGTACGCATCACTCACGCATCACTTGTATATCACTCACACATCAATCGTACCTATGCACATCACTCGTACCTGTACGCATCACTCACGCATCACTCATACCTGTACGCATCATTCACGCATCAATCACGCATCACTCATATCTCAATCACGCATCACTCGTACATCACTCACGCATCACTCGTATCTCAATCACGCATCACTCGTACATCACTCACGCATCACTCGAATCTCAATCACGCATCACTCGTACATCACTCACGCATCACTCGTACCTGTACGCATCACTCACGCATCACTCGTACATCACTCACGCATCACCCGTACCTGTACGCATCAATCACGCATCACTCGTACATCACTCACGCATCACTCGTATCTCAATCACGCATCACTCGTACATCACTCACGCATCACTCGTACATCACTCACGCATCACTCGTACCTGTACGCATCACTCATACCTGTACGCATCACTTATACCTGTACGCATCACTCACGCATCACTCACGCATCACTCGTACCTCACTCACGCATCACTCGTATCTCACTCACGCATCACTCGTACCTCACTCACGCATCACTCGTATCTCAATCACGCATCACTCGTACATCACTCGTACATCACTCACGCATCACTCATACCTGTACGCATCACTCACGCATCACTCGTACATCACTCACGCATCACTTGTACATCACTCACGCATCACTCGTACATCACTCACGCATCACTCATACCTCACTCACACATCACTCGTACCTGTACGCATACTCACGCATCACTTGTACATCACTCACGCATCAATCGTACCTGTACGCATCACTCACGCATCACTCGTACCTCACTCACGCATCACTCGTACCTCACTAACGCATCACTCACGCATCACTCATACCTGTACGCATCACTCACGCATCACTCGCACCTGTACGCATCACCCCCAAGTAAGCTTACGCTGCTCATGTGGCCG
>Ga0307947_1002770_pt1 | contig 14086 bp, 11 predicted proteins | sample OrgLakmetagen232_FD_201840 | JGI IMG/M metagenome (GOLD analysis project Ga0307947, IMG submission 201840) | Saline water microbial communities from Organic Lake, Antarctica - #232 | ecosystem: Environmental > Aquatic > Non-marine Saline and Alkaline > Saline | place: Antarctica: Organic Lake...
GGGCTGCCGTGTTGCTCCGCCGTATGAGTCTTAGCCGCTCCCGAGTATGTCCGGGCGTGTGCACGAAGGCACACGAAGGCGTTTTCCAGGGGGCACCACGCGGAGGTGCTCATACATCGCCCCCCGATCCGATGAGAGTTTATGTTTCCAAATGGGGCCTGCATTAGCGTGAAAAGTTGTGGCTAAGAGAGCAAGTGAGATTTAGGAAAGGCTGCAATCATTAGAGGGCTTATCCTGCTCCACGCAGTAACTGAATGGGCATAATAAAAGGACCAAAAAAAGGGTGTAATGCGTACCTATGTTGTGGATTGCCTGAGAACAGTGTGAAGAAAGAATGTAACCTAGTTCTGGACTTCTGAACGTGGGTCGTAATGATTGGTAGTTTGGGGGAAAAGGGTTTAGGGTTTCGCCTCTTGCTGATCTATATAATGGGCAAATCATGGGAGTGACTTGACGTTTAAAACTGCGTAAATGTTCCAGGCGGAGAACTGAGGTCTGCGATAAGTGCCTGAAAATGTGGCAATGGTTTTTGGACATTTGGTCCCTGCCCTGCGGTAGCATGTTTGCAGGTTTTATTTAGGCATCTAACAGGAGGCGTCAAGTATCATAACTTTTTGGCGGCATGTGTCAATCCCGATATAAGTTATATATACAGAATCCTGGCGTCGAGAGCTATCGATTGGTATATAAATGAGTCGATTCTGGGAGGGGGGGGGGGGTAGGGTCATTTGGTTATTTTGGGCGGTTCTGAAAATTTTCGAGGAGGTCCCCAGAATTTTTCTGGGCCACTCCCACGGAATTGTACCGTACAGACTTTATATCACCGCGCAAAAATATCTTTTTTGTCTTGCGGGGTGACTGGGCGCACGAAAAATATCTATTTATTTTGGGGGTGCGGGATTGAAAAACGGGGATTTTTGGCGTATTTTGGAGCCTGTCAGGCAAAAATCCCTGTGCAGGGTTGGTTTAACTTAAATATTTCCAGGGTGCGGGGTTGATGCGGGAGTGTGAAACTAAAATTGTTTTTGGGGCTGCGGACTGAACCCATGTCTGTACGGTATTTATACTTTTGGAATCCTCAGCTCAAGCCCAGTCCATTGGCACCCTTAATGGGTGATTTGATTAAAGGGGGGGGGTCTGAGTGCCTGGTCATAGAACTGCATGGAATGCCCCCAAGTAGGCCGCGGGGGTGAGTTCAGGCAAATTACCAGCAATTGTTTCCAAACTTGCAGTTTACGCATTGCATTATGCTTGAGTTGCATGGTTGAAGTAAAAAAGTGCTTTGGCAAAGGTTTTGGCTGGATTTGTGCACTAGATCGGTGGTCAGTGCGGTCGTCCCCGTGCAAACCCCCCCCCAAACAGGGCCAATAAGCTTCCCACCCAATTCAAAGCCCCCTATACCTCATTTGAATGCAAGATACTTAATGTATATCTGAACCATTGACACTTGCTGGAAATTCGGCATTTTGGGGAGCTGTGTGGGGCCCGAAGCGTATTTTGCACCCACTTAGGAAGGGAAAAGGTGGATATCTGAAGTTGCCCCGATCGACCTGTGCTTCAGGATATAAGCAGTATAAATGTTACATAACAATGCTGCAAGGTTGAATTTGGGACAGGGGTACTGGGAAAGCCGGCAAGTGGGAGGCACTCACACAACGGACACAGGGGAAAAAGACAGATAAATCTGTCGCTCCATACCTGCTGCGAGTTTCAGCTCGGTTTCTGCTCTCAGAGTTGCGGGGTCAAATATCAATCGCATTCAATTTTTTTTGGGCCAATCGGTGGCCTGGTTGAATTTTGGTGCAAATTTGTGATCTTTGCAGCAATTTCCGCCTGTGCTTATCCGACTCAATATAAATATCCCACATTCACACCAGAGTTGCAGGGTGAAATATCAAGCAAACCCTAAAAAATTATAAGGACGCGGATTGATGCAGTGTGTGAGCAATGGTGTCTGTTTCTGACCCGTATTGCAAGCCACCCACTGGGTCTTTCTGCCTGCTTTCTTTGCAGGCAAGTTAAGATTAATTAAGCTATCCGACACAACTTTCAGCTCCCAAAACGGTGGAGTGGTTGGGAAGATATGCCCAATATAGTGGTATTGGCCCTATTTGCCCGGGGAGGGGGGGGGAGGTGCATGGGGGCGACCGTGCAAGAGCGTGCGCAAACCAGTTTTTGCCCTATAGCTCGTCAGGTATTGCATTATTGGGTATGAGAACTGTGCAGGCAGATAGCTGCTTGGATTCTGAGCAGAATAACACCCTTTTTATTAGTGTGGGTGGTCATTTTGGGCCGGAGGCCCAAAATTTGGACATGCCTGTCTACGATTTTTTTTTTACCGCCTCCTGCATCTAAGTTGTTTTTAGCCTTTCTGGAACCTTACTTGCTTTGCACTGCACCAGTGTTTGAAGTGCAATGTGCTTGGCTTTGATTTCATTAGGATATGATAATGGAATGCTTGAGACAATTGCACCTGCCGTTTTCTTTGCCTCTCCCCTACAAGCCATAAAAACATGTCAACTCTTTATTTGTGTGCAGGCGTACTTGCGAGAAATGGTTCGGGCTGAAAACGACTCAGCTTCCAGCAATAGCATTAGCAGTAGCGATAGCAATAATGTGAGTAGTACTAGCAACAGCTTGTAGAGGTGCAAGATTTGAGAGACTTTAATGGCTCACTGACTCACGAATGTTTTGTGCTATAAAAGGTGACCCTTGAGGACTATAGTGGCTCACTGACTCACAGATGTGATTGGCAAACGTAAGCATTTTTTCTCTTTGTAGCATCCACCCACCTCAAAGTAACAAATTTAGTGTGGGGCAGGTGGCCTGCTCTATTAGTAATAATGCAAGCAATATGTGAGACTGTTTGTGCTGGTAGCTAAGTTCAGTCCGGGATACTTAGTTCTCACCATTTCCTACAAGGATAGCGTAATTTCCAATTCTGTACCCTCAAACTGGAGCGCTTTTCTACAAGGTCTACAAAAAATCCTTGAGTCAAGAAGTGCGACGGCTAGCCTGCTCATAAAACGCACTAAGTTCATGGAAAAGAAAGTAAAGCTTGTTATTGTCCTGGCTCAAGAAAGCAAACACATCGTGCTGGGCTCCTGTTGGGGAAACAGAGGTGCATATTTCCTGCGGAGAGAAATCATGTGGGGATTGGCGCAGTGGAAAAGAACATGCTGCTCATCTTGCACATCATCAGTATCACACAGGTCACAGGTGGGGGAATTACTTTAATTCCATGTCGCTGTCTCAAAACGTAGGGTGTGGACACGAAGTCTGAAACGAGCTGTACTGTGAAACATCACGAGGCAGGTTGAGAAACATGTATTTGGGAAGGATGTAAGGCGAATGAGTGTCCACAGCACCTTTTTTAAGAAGAACACATTGGTGATAAGTAGAGCGATTGCTGTTCTCTAGGAGAGAATGAGTTTCAGAATAAGGTGTCTAGTACTCCAAGTGTCTCTCCCTGAGGTCTACGACAAAACGGCTGAGATCAATGGGTTCACAGTGTTGCAGCTTCTGTTTGAAGGTATACGATTGTGTCAGCCATCCATGGCAGAAAGAATATGGGCTGACCGGCATCAACGGATCTTGTACTCAGCTGCATGTCAGCATGTAAGACCTTATTCATCATTGTGTAGCTGTTGGATTTAGGTAAAGAATTGTACAGCTGCATTGTCGCGTAAAACCAATTGAACTGTAGGGGTTCCAATCCACACTCTCGCATGACACACCATAAAGGCGCGGTGTCTTTGACCCCCAATATCCTTTTCAACACTGCCAACAGCTAAATTTTAAGGGGACCGTCCATCTCTTTGCCTTGTAAGTAAGGAGTGGCCCAAATCTGACTCGCATGCATACCAGCAGGAATAGCGTTTGTCTTGAGAAGCCATATGTACGTGTGTAGCCTGTCAGGAAGGTGTCATGCTCAATCAGTGGCATGGACGAATCGTGTGATTTCCCCTGGGATTTATAATGTGAGCAACGGTTTTACGATTAGTTGGGTTGTTTGGCCAGTTTAGATGGTCCTCTTGTAACAGCAACTCGCTCTTTTCTCAGACTTGTCTGAGAACCATCTCCTCGGTGCGTTGCTTGAGCCGTCACTTTCTTCTCGTGTGGAGAGGGAGGAGATGTTCAACACACCTTAATGGAAGGGCCTGGCGGACGGATATGGCTCTTACTTGCAATCCTTGCTTAAGCTGGTACCATGATTCGACATGACAAAGGTTATGTTTCTGAACTAATTCTGTTACTTTGAACGTGCCTGCCGTGAATGGGCAAAGTGTTGCGTCAGCCGCGGTATTCAGATTGATCTGCTTGTCGCACACCATGCCCAAATATTTGAATGAGTCTGTGTAGGGGAGCGCCTTTCTAGCAGCTAAAAGGAAAAGCAATCATTCAGGCATCAGTAAAAACTACATATAAAGGGAGGCACTTTGGCACCTAGTAGTAATGTAAACTCCACCATCGCTTGGAAGAAATAAAATCAACCTCAGTGGGAATCAAGAGAGGGTTCAACAGCAGACTTGGCCTGATACTGGCTGCTGATAGAAATTGTAACGATGCTGGAAAGTGTACGTCTGGTATGGACAGGTCTAGCAGCCTCGTTGACAGTATGCACATGGAGGCTTGGAATTAAAACCCTTGGAACAATAAATGCATGAGGGTCATGTGAGCACACCCATTAGGGTAAATAATACAATCAGCCACCCTCTGGTGTCAGGAGCCATCAGCATCCAGCTAGCTCGGATGCATTGGTAGCTACCAATGTGTGGATTTCACTGCACTTCCTCTCTCACAATCAGTCTTACTTCCCATACGTGGTGCAAGAGCTGCAAGCGTTAAGGAGCTAACAATTCCCAAAGAAAGGTAAAATGCTGGAAGTATTGATAAATCTATTGTGTCTAATTATTATAAAAGTAGCAGGATATGCAGGTCCTATCTAGTAACTATACATACAATGTACAGGACAGCATCTAGTCTTCGAAAGGTTCATCCCTGTCATTCAGGGGCAAACCACCTCCTTCACTGACATAATTATTGTCTTGGCCCCTTTCCTCGTTCGAGTGCTTTCCTTTAAATTTGCTACGAATGGCAGAGGGACTCGGGAGGTGCATTCTCTCTGCAGCGGCTTCGGCCTCTCCCAGATGCAGGTCCTGCAGCTGCTTCACCTGATTGATGAATAGATTTTAAAGTTTTGTCTGGTTGAGTTTTTTAAGACATTTGAGTGGCGGGGCATGAGCAACTGTAACTCTGCTCTTGACGTACAAAAGTCCCGTGCTAGGTGAGCAACCAAAGCAGGTGTAAACAAATCGCGCAAGGCCATCAATAGGACTCTTGATAGTGTAAGTTATATAAATGTGTCTCCCAAGTATTTAATTGACAGGTTGAAGTTGCGCCCCCAACAATGCTAACAATTCACACTATTTTTAACAAACAAACTCACCTGCAACGCTCGTTGTAGAGCTGCTTGTGCCTCACGCGACGCTGGACTATAACAATCATCCTCAGCATTGGACTTGGAGGTTTTTATTTGACCTGCTTCTGAAGCCACTCTTGCAAGGATGGAATGCAAGCGCTCAAGCTCCTCCTGCGTGCATAAATTTGACCAGCTTCCTCTGTCAACTAACTACATTAAAAAAATGGTTCATATGGCAGGAGTCCGGACAGGAGTGCACGTGTTTGCAATTTCATGTGAAAACGGGGATATCCAAGATGAGAAACAAATTTTCCTGCATGTGTAGTGAACATCTACGGCATCGTTTTTGCCCCTTCTTTACCCAATTCTGCCAATGGTGATGTCATGGTTCAGATGTGAATAAGATGTGATTCAGTTGTGATCCAGATGTAATGCCATGGTTCAGATGAGAATAGTTTTATTAGTGCAGCTGTCAATCTTTTTAATTGACGTTTGTTTGGGGACCCCTATAGGCTAAGCAGCCATGCCAGACTGGAGGCCTTTGTAATCCAAACTAAACATTTCTAACTACAAAATTCACAGCATGCATTGCCCTAAGAACAGAATTGCATTCTGTGCTTTTAACAAACAGATTACACACTCCGTGCTGAATAGTTTGGTCTGCTTTCTAACATTTACAATTCACAAGCTGCTGGCGCTTCATCATTAGTCAGGCAAAAAATTTCACACAAAACAGTGCTTCTCCACACCACAAGGTGCATGCATGAAATAATGCCGAGGTGCACCCTCCAGCTTCTTTCCTCACAAAGGAATATGATTGCGACAGAAGCACCTATGTCGTAAAGACTCTCACACACAGAGCCTTAAAGAATAATGATGTGCTTTTAGGATTACTGCCAAGTGATTCAATCTGACACCTACACCATTAACACAGGTACTGAAGCATTGCTTAACGTGTACCTGCAGGTGTGAGTTGTACTCGTTCTCTGCCACCCAGTGCTCTCGTGCCTCAGCAATCTCCATGGCAAGCTCAGAGTGGAGCTGAGCAGTCGAGGATTTCTCATCCTTCATGCGGTCATACCTGCGTGTGTGCGCGTATGTGTGTGTGCGTTGTGTGTGTGTTTGTGTGTGTATCAGTACTGGTGCGTATGTGTGCGCGCACATGTGTAATATGTGTACGGGCACGTGTTTGTTTGTGTGTGTGAGTGAGTGCGTGGGTATAGAGGTGTATGTGTGTATGTATGTGTTATTGCACTGTGTACCAACCTACATCATAGCACCATATGCATCCTCATAGTCGGGTGGCACGTTTGTGGCGCTGCCCCTATTGAATGGTGGAACTAAATATTTTCCGAGAAGAAGGGGTAGGATGCACCATTCCTGCTCCACACGCACCTGATAGCAATGTCCTTCATGTACAGCTCCATGTCCCTGACAGCACAGACGAGCTCCATGCGGCTCATCATCTCTACGCCATTGTAGGCAGGGTGGTTGGAGCCTGCAGCAGCAAGCACAGCAGGTTCAAGTGACTTTCTTAGTGTTATCCAAGTAAGATAGATCTGGCGCACAGAAGCTGGTATAATTTTCTACTTCCTGTCATTCATGTCAATTTCACTGGAAGAACAGCTGGAGCACGGCAAGAAATCCAGCAGCAAGCGTGGCCAGGAAGGGAAGTGATTCACTCAGATTAACTGCATATTGAACTGCATATAATGGTGATCCCCTCCCTTGCATTCAAAAATATGTAGAAAAGATCATGTACACTAGAGTAGGGCACATGTATCGAATTAAGGTACATCGGAGTAACTGTGTACACCGGAGTAACTGTGCACACTTGGGTTGGTTTTGCTTGCAGGCCTCCCCCTCTCAAATAAAAACATTGCGTGCACTAGGTTCTGCATGAGCACCCTGGATCTTTACCTGATACATAGCAGCACAAACACCGCAGGTGTACCCTGCGTACCGGTCCTGGGCTGTTATGTCCTTGTACTCATATTGTAATATGCATTTGCGGAGTGCCAAATAGATATGGTATTTGGCGCCTTATGAATAGGCACTCGTAGCCTGCTCTTTGTCTGAATCCTTAACAGCCTATAGGAACGCTTGGTGAGTCGACCATGGGCCATGTAAAACTGAACTAAAAGCGTTGCACCCAGCTCAATACCTTACATTACCAAGTACAGCACATACCAAGAAGCACGCTTAGTGAGTTGACTATGAGCCCCTGCATAATTAAACCAGAAGCGTCGCACCCCAGCCCTCTACCTGAAAAGTTTAGCACAGAACCAGCAGGCTTGCTTGGTGAATCGGTTGTGGACCCCAGTAGGTTAGAAATTAACGCGTCGCACCCCAACCCTATTCCTGACGGGTGCCCAGCACAGACCCAGCAGGCACGCCTGTTGTGGTAGCCGTGGGCCACTATAAGTTAAACCAAACACGTGGCACCCCAGCCCTTTACCTGACGAGTGCAGCACAGACCCAGCAGGGACGCTTGATGTGTTGGCCACAGGCTGCTGCAAGCTCCAGCTGTGGGAGGGCACTGACAGGCCTACATTGTTGCCCACTCTCTCCGACAGCATGAACGGCCGGAGGGCAGGAGGACTCTGCAGTGATGAATAACATGGAGTCAGTGTTGCGTGCGGTCTGTGTTTGAGCAGCACACACGGCTGAAGGGCAGGAGATATCTGCAGTGATTGATAAGCATGAAAGCAGTGTTGTGTGTGGTCTGTGTTTGAGTAATATAAATGGCTGAAGGGCAGGAGACACCTGCAGTGATTATTAAACATGAAAGCAGTGTTGTGTGTAGTCTGCGGCTCGACAGCCCAAATGGCTGAAGGACAGGAGACACCTGCAGTGATTATTAAGCAGTGTTGTGTGTAGTCTGTGGCTCGACAGCGCAAACGGCTGAAGGACAGGAGACACCTGAAGTGATTATTAAACATGAAAGCAGTGTTATATGTCGTCTGTGTTTGAGCAGCACAAATGGCTGAAGGACAGGAGACACCTGCAGTGATTATAAACATGAAAGCAGTGTTGTATGTAGTCTGTGGCTCGACAGCGCAAACGGTTGAAGGGCAGGAGAGCTAAGCAGTGATTAAACGGGAGACAGTCTTGAGTGTGGTCTGTAGTCGTTGCCCGGTTTTTCTGATAGCATAAACGGTATGAGGGTAGGAGGGCTCAATGGCGGTAGTAGTATTTGCCAGAACAGGATGAAGTGGGTGATCGGTAAATTAGTGGATTATGTTGACAACTAACCGATTATGTTGACAACCAACCAATTATGTTGACAACTAACCGAATATGTTGACAACTAACCGATTATGTTGACAACTAACCGATTATGTTGACAATTAACCACTGTCCTGGCCCCAGGAGGCAGTGCCATCCACAGCCAGAGATTTAAGGATCTAGCTGAAACCGCCCATCTTTCCAACCTGCTTACAAACTTGCACCGGGTCCGCTAAGCCAGGCATTGTGCCAAACCTGGCTCGTTATGCTGCACAGCCACTACACCCTCGCCCTGTGTCAATCAGATTCCCCTTGCCAAAAAAATCACAAAGCACGCATACACACACCCACCTGTAGCAACTAAGCAAAGACACGCACGCATATGATCCTGCTTCCAATTTTCTCATTATGGAAACAATTTCCCCCCTACTACAAGAGGCCGTCACTAGCGCATACACCCGCAGCTCCCACTCTCCCTGCCTGAGCTTTTCTTGTAGCTCTTCCTTTTGCTGCGTGTGGCCATCAGCTACACATACCTGCGGCTCCCCCTCTTCCTGCCTCTGCTCTGACTCTTAACGTATCACTTTACAGCAAACGCATTGCCAACACACACACCCACGGCTCCCTCTCCCCGCCCCAGCTTCATCATTGATGTGTAACTAGTTTCAAGCACATAGCAACAAGCACCTGCGGCTTTTCATTTCCCTGCAACATTCTTCTTGACGTGCAACATTAGAGTTGAAGTACAAAATTGCGCAAACCTGCGGCTTCTCCTCCTCGCCTCATCTTTGGCTTTCAATGTGTAACTCTACTGTAAGCACGTAAGCACATCAATTACACGCACCTGCGGCTCCCCCTCTCCCCGCCCCAGCTCCCATTGGCCAGTGGATGAAGATGGATGCGCACTGTGAGGCCGTGCTTGCATGGGTATGCCCTTCTGTGGCGTGGCTGTGACCATACGCACTGTGTACGAACCAACAGGCTGATCTGGCTGCTGTTGATACCTGCGCGTGTTTAAATGTCGTGCTTCTTTGTGTGCTTGTTGTGTGTATGTGTGTGTATGCCAGTCTACATTTCCAGGGCAAACAGACAGTCAGATGTTATTCCAGCATTAGGTGCACATAGCACGGCTCTTTTCACACATTGCGCCTACAAATCATGCTTTCACCACCCCTTAAACCGTATTTACACTCAAACACACACTCAAACACACTCAAAGGCTCATACACACTGAGCCTGTTCTCACACATTGCGCTTTAGCATGGTAGATCCGCTGCTGCTTGCTCCCTGAAATTGAGATATGACTCCGCACGCACACACAAGCACACACACACACAGACACACACAGCGCCTGTACTCACACATCGTGCTTGAGCAAGGTAGATCCGCTGCTGCTTGCTCCCTGAAATTGAGATACGGCTCCGCACGCACACACAAGCACACACACACAGACACACACAGCGCCTGTACTCATATGTCGTGCTTGAGCAAGGTAGATCCGCTGCTGCTTGCTCCCTAAATTTGAGATATGGCTCTGCACGCACACACAAGCACACACACACAGACACACACACAGCGCCTGTACTCACACATTGTGCTTGAGCAAAGCAGGCCCGCTGCTGCTCGCCCCCTGATACGGCCATCCAGTTTGCTGAGGCTTTTGAGATGGTGGAGAAGGGGAGCGAGAGGCTGTGTCATCGGGGACGTCCTGTTGCTGCTGCTGCTGTTGTTGCTGCTGCTGCTGTTGCCAAGCATGGAACCCCAAGACAGCAGGTCCGGCAGATTTCGGCCTTTTAGTCGGCTCAAGGGCCCTCCCCCTATTTCCAACCTGGTGGCTGCTGCCTCTGTTTCCTTCTGCCACTGTATGAAGAGCATTGTCACCACCATCAACACCTCTGCAACCGAACTGTCCTCTTGCATTGCTAGGTTCCATTGCCTGGGCAGAAGCCCTGGCTGCTGCAGACGCGTGCTGCGCTATGCGCTGCGCGCCATCAAGGAACGGCTGTGGTCAACAAGAGTGGAGTCACGCACACAGTGAGGCACGAATGAATGTGTGAATTGTGCTGAGTGATGCACGCCCCTTCAAGAGCGGCTATGGTCAGAATGAGCGAAGACAACCTCTAATTATTTTGTGCTGTTTGCTGCAACAAATATTTCAAAAGATGTCACACGCCTGCAACACACAGGGGTGTACACGCGTGAGTGCACACACCCACGCACATGCACACGTGTACACACGCATGCGCATACACCCACACCCACATCCAAGCGCACACCCACCCACCCACATACACACGCGCACACACGCACAGACACACACTTACACAAACACACACGCACAAGTGCAAGTACATACACACACAGACACACATTTACCTGCAAAGACTCCACTTGTTGAGTGGGCCCGTCCCTCCGTGTGTACACCCTCCAAACGCCACTGGGATCCAGGTATGAGGCATGCAGCCGCTCAAACATGCCCCCCCAGCGTGTGGCATCCTCAATGCTGCCTTGCAGGTGACCACTTGTGGCATGGGCAGATGCAGGGCGCAGCCCAAACACCTACAGGTGTTGACGGTTGCGTGTGTGTGTGTGTGTGTGCGTGTGTTCATGTATGTGCATGTGTTCACGTATGTGTGTGAGTCTGTGTCTGTGTGTGTTTGTCTGTGTCTGTGTGTGTCTGTGTGTGTGTGTGCATTTGTATGCGTGTGTATGTGAGTGTGAGTGCATGGGTGTGTGTATTTCTGTGCACACGTGCGCGTTTAGAACCTTGGTGTGTGTACACATGTGTGAGAAAGAGAAGCAGAAATGTACACACATGTGTGAGAAATACGTGAGAAATGTGTGAGAACATGTGTGAGAAATGTGTACACATGTGTGAGAAAGAGAAGCAGAAATGGCGCAATTTAACACCACCCGCATCAAAATGAGAGCATGCATAAGTACCAGCAGGTTCGAAAGTAAATGGGAACACGTGTCCATGCTGGTATCTCAAACAATACTAGAGGACATGAGCCATTGTTCACATGTCCGAGGTCCAAGCCACCCTAAGGCAGCAGAGGTGTTCTGTATAAGGCCGACACACAGCTGGAGTTGCAGACAGCTGGAGTTGCAGACAGCTGGAGTTACATACAGCTGGAGTTGCAGACAGCTGGAGTTACAGACAGCTGAAGTTACAGACAGCTGGAGTTGCAGACAGCTGGAGTTACAGACAGCTGGAGTTACTGACAGCTGGAGTTGCAGACAGCTGGAGTTACAGACAGCTGCAGTGCACTCTTCCCACTTAAAAGATGCATGCAAAGCGCATTCTCCTCTCAAGACAAGATACAGGAGTGCCTCCCCCCTGCTCAAGTCCCTCCCCTGTTTAATCCTCAGTCCTCGGCCGTGCCAACTGAGCTCTGGGACCAAAGCTTCCACACAAACTGATTGCATACCGTCTCTTGTGCATTTTAAACATAATGCATTCAACTTCATCAAGGTTTAATCAGACATAGCACAGGAACAAAGAGTGCTTACCCCGGGCCCTTGCCGCCCCAAGACGGTGGACACGTTGACACCAGAGTTCGGCCTCCTGCTCCTGGGCAGCTTTGAAGAAGGGGGCACGTACCTAAAACAACATGAGGTGTACAGGGCACTCGGATTAAGGAGAAGGTGCAGGGGATTACTCAGACAATATAACAAATGCCTGTTGTAAGGGAGGGGCCACCGTTGGAGTTGCACACACACTCACACACACACGCACACACACACACACACACAAACACACACACGCACGCATACACTCACACACTCACACACACATACGCACACACATACACTCACACACTCACACACACATACGCACACACACACACACCTGGCTCCAGGCAGCGCCCCCTCCGTTCCTTCTTCCTGCTCCTGTCTTTCAATGTTGGTGTCACCCCAAATGTCATCATTGCTGTGCGAGCTGCTGTCCTGCTAGGTGCAAACGTAATTCTCAAGTTCAACATGAAAGCATTCGAGTCAATGCAGGTGCAACTGCTGTCTACCTGCTGCGCCTGAAAACCGCGCCTAAAATAGGTACATCTCAGTTGCGTCCTTCTCACGCCAGGACCAGCTGAGTGGTGACTCAGCAAATCCGGTTCATTTGCTAAATGCCTATGAAGAACGTGAATTTGCATCTAAGCACAACCAATTTAGTAGTCTCCTTTATCTCCACATTCTCACCCCATGGGTTTGGGTACAACGCAACGTCTCGCCTGAAACCTCTGACTTTAAAACAAAGGCACTTCCTGGCCAGCCAAAATGCCCCCTTAACCCATAAACCTGGAACCCAGGGCAGTTTGGCATCTGAAAACCAGTTGTCTACGCCTGCCATTGCACATTGCATTGCAAACCCACGGCAATTTGGCACCTCAAAGTCCAGTTACCAATGCATCCCTACCTTAACACCTCCGAGCCAAGCAACAACACAACCCCGATCCATCAACCTGCCCCTTGGAAACCCACCGGCAGTTTTGACACACTAGCATGCCATTAACCCATTGAGCCCCTGCTCCTTTGCCATGGCACCTCTGGAGCCCATCAGATTGCAACCCTGACCACCAGCAGGTCAACAACAGCTTTCAAACAGCCTCTCCATGTTGCTGGAGCTCCAAAATGCTTAGCCTCGCCTAAGTCATGTTGCTCCCTCTCCCCTTCACCTCCCACCCTTTCCCTTTTCACCTAAACACGTCTTTGTTTGTAGCCCCTTGCAGTCACTCCCATTGAGCTTAGCCCTACTTACACGCAAATTCTTAAGTTGCCCACAGCCGTATATATCCACCGCATATGACCGTACATTTGGTGATCTCCCTGCCAAAAATACCATACATACACCGTATATATATACGGTTCTGGACAACCCAATACATACTCCGGCCCCTATGGCCTTACCCCGTCCCTTTTAACACACACACACACACAACCTCACCCCTCACCTGCTTGGCCACACCACCCGCCTCTGCATCCTCAAACTCATCAGTAAATGCCACTGCACGTGCGCTCGAAGGTCTTATGTCCCCTCCCCCAGCAACCGTTATAGCAGGAGGTAAATTGAGGTTGAGAGTGCCTGCACGGCTGCTGCGGCAAGAAGCAGCGCCTGAAGTACTGCCACGAATTATCTGCAGGTGCATGTGAGAGTGTATGTGTATTTGTGTGTGGCGTGCGTGTATTTGCGTATATGAGTCTGCGTACGTGTTTGCTAGCATAGATGCTGCGGCGAGAGGCAGCGCCTGAAGTACGGCTGCACACAATTTGCAAGTGCGTGTAAAAGAAAAGAGACTGCATATACATATGCAGGTGTGTGTGTGTGAGAGAAAAGAGAGAGCGAGAGCGAGAGCAAGAGGTCGAGAGAGAGAGTGAGAGTGAGAGTGAGAGTGAGAGTGAGAGAGTAAGTGAGTGAGTGAGAGAGAGAGAGAG
>Ga0307947_1002772_pt1:5000-14083 | contig 14083 bp, 13 predicted proteins | sample OrgLakmetagen232_FD_201840 | JGI IMG/M metagenome (GOLD analysis project Ga0307947, IMG submission 201840) | Saline water microbial communities from Organic Lake, Antarctica - #232 | ecosystem: Environmental > Aquatic > Non-marine Saline and Alkaline > Saline | place: Antarctica...
CCTCGAGTGGAGAGTGTTAACATTAACATGCTGCAGGTGGGGTTCCTAAATTGAAACATTGCTAACACCAACAATGAATGTGCCAAGGCTGAGATCATGAGATAAGCGTGGCAGTTTTGATGGGCATGGGCTTTCATACGACAACGAGCAGGAATCCAGCTCTTTCATATGCTTGTTGCCCACTACCATGAAATCAAAAGAGCAGCCAAGCCCTGTTGATTGTAAGGCAGGCCTTGCTCAAGTGTCGTAGTTGGAGATGATGTGAAGTAACGAAAAATGCTTGGATAGGAAATTTGCTTAGGGGTTAGCTGTGGGTTGGCTGACTCCATGCGGCTGCTGTACCGTGCTTTTACGTGGTCGACCAGCTTGCTCTGATGTCGCATGTCAGGGGAGGATTGAAACGGGATATCCTGGCAGCCACCTTTGATCACGCTTTCTTCAATAGACTCCGGTTTGGGCTTGTCAGATTTGTTATGCATTGCCGTGTAACAACTCACCTAGGACCTATGTAAGATCAGCCAGTTCCTTCCTATATAGGATGTGTTACTTGAATACAGTTTGTCGCGCACTTAAGTACATGAAACTCGTGTTTTCTCCATATGAGCTCATGCAAATGTAATGCGGTGTATATGCATCGGCAATGAGCCTCAATTGACCACGGCTCGAATCATATGTGGTACAAGCAGCAATTTTTGTGCTCTTGGCACGAGGGTTTGTGCCGGATAATAATAACTTGAACTTGAAACCTTGAAACCGACTGTAGCTGATTTCCGCCCCAAGAGGTCGCAGGGCTGAATTCAGCAGCAGTCGGTTTCAGGTTAGAAATAATCAGTAATGGGAAACATTTATCTGCCTTGTAAGCGCTACTTACCTAGGTGGTGTTAATTTTTTCATTTGCTGAAGACGCTCAAAATAAGACTCAAGTCGAACCCCATTGTCAACCGATTTGCAGACACTCAAGTACCTACCGTTAGAGCCACAACTTAAGAAGCGGTTGCTAGAATACAAGACGCACTCCTTAAACAGGTGGGTCCGTCATGACATGCTCATCCTTATCGGCTTATCGGTGAGAGAGTCGGAGACAAACTTTTAGGTGGGTCACCATTTGCTGGCGCTCTTGTCCGCCGTCGTTGAGCTGCCATACATTCCCAGGGGACATCTTTTCAACATGTGCAGCTTGGCACCCCTTGTTTTGTGGACTTCAGGTGGAGAGCATGCTGCTCGTTCGCCTTAAATGCGTTTCACACGCAAGATTTCTGAGTGCTGGAAAATGTGGCAGCTTGCAATTACTTAGTGTCCATCAGCGATTTATTACCGCATCTATATACCTCTTATCGATCCAAGCATTTTCCTCACAATCTGTGAATGGTACGCATGATTTGAACTGATTACCTTTTCTGCACACACAGAGAAATGGAGGGCCTTCACGCGTCCACAAGAAATTTCCTAAACCAGCTACATGTCGGCGAAGCAAAGCCAGCCTTGCCTGCGTTCATGCAAGCCAAGAAAAAGGCACCGGATAGCTGATGTTGCCTCCTCGTGATTTACTACAAACAATGTAGGCTGTGTTTGCAGATGTACAAGGGTATGACTGCTAGCTTATGGCTTTTCAAATTCTTTGTCTCTTGAAAGTCAAGACACGCTATTAACAACGCCAACAATTAACCTCTTTGGCACCAGTGCCTGTTTCTCAACATCAAATGCACAGTTTCCTTTGGCAATGCCTTGCTGCCTATGCCCTGACCGCCTGATAACGTTGTTTACACTTGCTTAAGCCGAAGCACTGTTGCAGCAAAAGCGGGTGCTCGGGGTGTGTTGTGTGGGAAGCAAGCTGAGGCGCAACACCTCCCTTCTGATGTAGGTATTCCTATCACCATGCATGCGGGCATACCTCGCTTCACACGTGGCTGATTAAGAGGCAACCTTCTATCATGGCATGGTCGTACCTTATACAAGAAGCGTCTGATAATCTTGCACTGGTGCAAGATCAGCGAAAACACTAAAAATCAAGCTTAGTCAGAAACACTCTATCAGCCAGCTGTACTACCCAGTAATACCATGGACACACTCTATATAGCAATATTGGTGACAGGTAATAGCAATAAAGTATGGGTTTGGATTCTTTTTGCACGCAACTCCATGGTCCTCATGTTAATTTTTTTGGTGGGGGTTGCACGGTCCTCAGCAAGGGCCTGACAGAATGAAGGGAAAAACCTATAAGACTGGGAAAAGGAAACTCCTGCCTAAACAGAAAAACCCTCCTTTCCATTAAATGGCCTTTGACGGAATTTGGTGGGGTTAGGGGTTAGGGGTTACAAGGATGGCCTACAGCCCGAGACTCTGGCTGATGGCAATTGGCTGGTCTAACAAAATCAACCAGTGTCAAAAATTGAAATTAAATCTGACACAAACTTGAGGAGTCTATGTGAGTTTTGATTCAGGAATGCATTGATCTCAAAATCAGTGATACCGTGATGACAAGCCAAGAAAGGAATAAATTCAGAGCTCGAAGGAGCAAACGCACGCAGAGTCTTAAACATTCCTACAAAAACGTCTCTGTATCCCATGCGCAGCTCGCACACTTCAGCACACTTGCAAAAGAAAAGCACATGCTTCTCATCTTAAACTTCTCCACACTCACATTTATCACAAACGCTAGAACCACCATGCCATTTGCAAGACTCCACTCTCAAATGGTGTGCACGCAATCTGAACCTGCTGAAATTCCTGAACACATGTTTGTCCAAATCCTTGTACAAGTAGGAGGGGATAGAAAATGGAGAACCTCTAGGATCACTCTCAGAACTCCCACACCACTTGTGATACGTCACTGCTTTCTTGTTTGCTGCGCGAGGACATGAAAAATCAGCTTCCCTCCATACCTTCAAATGTCTGAAACGCAAATCGCAAATGAACTCTTGCATGGGAACCTGTGTGGCTCTCAGCATTTTCTGTTGAAAACTGCACTACTTTGCAGTCCATTGGACGCATTTGAGACTTGAGCAGACCAGCAAGAACTATCAAAAGAAGCAAGATGCAAATCTGCCTTCAGCACACGACGTAGAGTCTCACTGTTGGAATCAAGCATGCTATTAAATAACCTGATGGAAGCACGGAACCAGAAAAATTGCAAGGGCTCCTGACCGCACTCTTTAAGCACCGCCCAATTTGTTGTGCTGTTCTTCACTCCAAGAATGTGCCTCAAGGAACACAGATGTCTCTTCTGTAACTGGCTACCAATTTCACTGCCTTCACTCAGATACACTGTGCCCCACACCTGACTCGCATACATCCCAGCAGGAATACCATACACCTTAGACAACCAGAGCATAGCATGAGGCCTGCTTTTTAATTCGGAATTTGGTGGTGGCCGAGAGGTTAGCATTAAGTGCTCCACCTTCCCTTAGTTGCACAGGGTGTGTTAACACTACCAGCATAGCCAAGAATATAATTCTATTCGCTCTTTTCTTGCACCGCACCGCTCCAAGCAAGAGTCTTCTAAAACGAAGTGGTTTTTTTAGAGGACTTTTCAGCAGCCCAACCCTTTTTGGTGCAACAGGTCAACAACCAACTTGTTCATGATTTCCTTTCTCAGCAGAACAATAGACTACCTATATCTTGTTCTTTCTGAGCTTATGGATTCATTTGTGGCTGGCCGAGACCAGTCAGCAGCCGATCAGCCAGACAACCTGGCTGAAGGTCACCCCCCATTGTAACAATTGTAACCATTTAAAAGGAAGTGGGGATTTTGTAACTTCCTTAGCAACGAGCAGTTGCCACAAATTGTGGAGTAGTGCCACCAGTTCAGTGCGGAATCAAAAAGGACAACATATCCAGCAGAAATTAAAAATTTCTCTTTGATTTCCAGCAGACGTTTTAACCCCAAATTTATTTGCAATAGCTTGGAATCAACGCCCATAAACTTTACCCAATGCGCATAAATCAAGAAATTAAAACAAAGACTCGTATATGTTCCAACTTTTGTGAGAGACACAATGAAATCAGTGGCAGCAGGAAAATGTGCATAACGCTGCTTGTCGCACAATGCAGCAGAAGCGTTTGAATTGCGCCGTTATCAGACCTGCAAGCTTTACCCTCGATGGGTTCAACAGCAGAAGAGCAGGAAACGATTCCGCTACCTCACCAGCTTAAACCATCAAAATGTGCACTAATATTTCCACCCCTGATTTGTATAAAGCACACATTATGTCTCCCTTGCATCCAACGCACACAGCAATGCTGACTAGGCTGACTAGGTACATTTTACTAGCAGCCCCAATTTGAGCAAAACGACCCTGTTTGCATAATGAACACGGCTATGTACACATTAACCAAAATACTTTCCAGATTAGCCATCATACACTCTCTGCCATCCCATTCTTTGACACATGCCCAACACACAATTGTCCTTGCATCTTGCAGGCTGGTTCTAGTTAAGAATATACAGCCGATCGCATATACTTGTACATACACACGAACTACACACACATACAAACATGCGCTCGCACACACTCTCTCCCTCCTCCCTTCACTCCCCACACACCACAAGCATCATTGCCGGCATTCCCTTTTGGCAAACAACTAGCAGCAATCACCACACCTGCCTGTGCTACCTTGATTTTCATAAACACGCCCTATAACTGTTCGCCCTTGTGTTCTTTCAAACTCGCGCCTTGCACCATGCTCGACCTTCACTCTCAGACACGCTACAGGAGATCTCACGTGCTTATGCACCTTGCTCCAACGCAGCACCTCTTCCCAGCACACTTGACTCTTCTCCTTCGCTAACACAGCGCCACCATCCTCAGTCCTGCCTCTCAGCTGCTCTAGGTGGTGTCGACCCTACATGCTTGTGCAGCCACTGCAGCACCTCCTCCAGCACAGGCTGGCTCTGATCACCCTTGGTCAGCAAATGAGCGTCACCCTCCTGCGGGTCCAGATCAAGTTACCACACGTCAAAAAGCAGGGCTGGATACCTCCACCTTGATTACCACACATCAAAAAGCAGGGCTGGATGCCTCCACTGTACGCAAGCAGGGGACAAGATGTTTAGACCCAGGGTTGTTCAATTCGGGGTTCGGTCAAAAGTTCGGATTCTATAACTTTTGCAAACTTTAAACCCTTGCTCCACAAAACGAACTGAACAGCCCTGTTTGAACCTGGAACTCACTTAAGGAGCAAGGTTCTGCTTGCAACAACAGCGTCAAGCAGTCAACCAGGGCTAACACGAGAGAGCTTGGTGGAAAATAAGCAGGGGTGGCCAAAACCGTGTATATACACCATGTATGACCGTATATTTGTCAATCTCACTGCCATAAACACCGTATTCACACCATATATGCGTGTATGTATGGTTCTAGCCAACCCTACACGTGAGCAGGTTCACGAACTCAAGATAGAGGACAAGGTTATGATAGAAAGGGGGCACGCTGACTGCTTGAGCATCTGGCACACAACTGCATCACAAGACAAATATATATATATGATGTTTTTATAGTACAGACCTGTACCTTCTAGCAAGCGCAGCATCTTGTCTGCAGAGGAAAAGGCACTTTGTCTGCATCATCAGGGGGAAATGCTTACATAACAGCATTGTAAGCCTTGTACCTACCAATAAACGCAGCGTCTTGTCTGCCGAGGCGGAGGAGCGATACAACTCAATGGAGCCCAAGCTATCGGTCCAGCTGCGTTTTTGGCAGTGAAGTTTGACACGAAGTTTTGAGTCGATGAATTGCAGATGGTGCGGCAAAATCGGGCAACAAATACAAGCATTGTTGCAAATACGAGCATTGTAACTTGTAAGGCCTTTTAAAATAGTTGCAGTGGAGCACTTAATAGGTTCTGTGCACCAGCACTGCCGCAAATCAGGTTTCACAGCAGGTGCTCACAGACTGGGCCCATGCTGTAAGCAACTTCTTCAGTGAGCCAAACTCAAAGGACGTACCTATCCTGCTCAGAGTGGAACAGCAGCAGCGGCAGTCGCCAGCAGCAGTTGTGGAGCTTCTTGACCTCCAGCACGTCTGCTTGTGCAGAGGCAGCATCAAGCTCCAGTAAGCTGCAAAGCAATACCAGTCACAGCTCGCAGAGGTTGGGTAGCGAAATGCCATGAAGAGCCTTGAATACATATAAGAATGCAATTGTTATAAGAGAAGAGCGCTGAATATACACACTTGTTGAACGCACTTGTTGAACAAGCCTTTCACTTCTAGAATGTTGTCTTTGCATCGGCCATGTGATTCACCAAGAGCCAATTCAACACTTTATGGATACAAGCCCAATCTTGCACCGCAAAGAATACGTCCCACTCCAGTGCATAGTCATTCCACAATACCCACCAGCATTTCTCACACAAATATGCACTCCTCTTCACAACTCACCTGCACTCCCCATTGAAGCACACACACTCTTCTGCACTCCTGCAGCTCCAACACAAACACACACTCCTCCACACAACCCACCAGCACTTCCCATACAATTGCACACTCTTTCACACAGCCCACCTTCAACTCCCATGACAGCCACACACTCTTCCACACAACTCACCTGCACGCTCGGACGTACTCAAGTGCGTTGCGAACACACGTCCTGTTCTTTTGCGAAGTCAGAGGGTCTCGCTCCCATGCCTGCATTGCCCCAAAGGAAAGGCAGACACACACACGATCGTTGGTAGCAGCGACGTCATTATGAGACTTCGTCGCAACTTCACAGATTTGTTTTGAGTAACAACGTTATGCAAAATCAATGTCGCTTGCACACCCTTCCTTTAGCTGTGTGCAAATGATGGACAACGAATAAGGCACCCGTTAGGAGGGCAAGCAAAGGTGCCAAACAGCAAGGCCTTCCTGGAGACACTAAATGTAGAAGACACCAAAACAGCAAGGCCTTCCTTGAGTGGCTAGATGCAGTGGGTGCCAAAACAGCAAGGCCTCCCCGGAGTCATTAATTGTAGAAGATACCAAAACAGCAAGGCTTTCCTTGAGTGGCTAGATGCAGTGGATGCCAAACAGCAAGGCCTTCCTGGAGTCACTAATTGTAGAAAATGCCAAAACAACAAGGTCTTTCTTGAGTAAGTAGTTGCAGTGCGTGCCAAAAAAACGAGGCCTCTCTTGAGTGGCTAGACGCCAGTAGATGCCAAACAGCAAGGATTTCCTTTAGTGACTGGATGTATTCCTATTTTCCCTAATCGTGGCACCTGTAAGGAATCTATGACAAACCTGTGACCGTATTTTGTGCACTGGTGACCTTTGATCTTGTGAACAACAAATAGTACAAAGAACGCAACGAACAATGTCAGGTTGTACGCCCTAGCGAGCGAAACTAAGGCAAGTAACTTAAACCTCTCGCACCTCTTGAATGAAGCTGTTGCTACTGCCACCCCCCCCTCCAACAATGGCCGCACCAGGCACAACCTGCGCACGTTGTACGTCACAATGACACCCTGTGCGTGTGCGCGGTTCACTTGTGCACAAGCCAGGACGCTATCACTGCCACGTCAGAAGGCGCTTGTTGCTCGAGTTGCGCTTGCAAGCACACACACCCACACACATGCACACACAAGCCCTCGCACTCACACACACACACACACAAACCCCACCTGTGGAGTAAAGCTCGCATTGCTGAAGTACAAACTCACAGACAAGGTTGCATCACAGGATCAAACGCACCATGTTCAGCACGTGTGCAATCTTCATGAGAGTCAGGTTGGTGGTGGAGCTGGCAACGGCTTGCAGGCTTAACATCGGGGCCAACAGCACAGCTCCACTGCGAGTCAAATCATGGAAAATGAGTTGAGCAAAATTGTGCCCACCACAGTCTAGTGTATGTCCATCAGTGTTGTGCAACTACGCCGTCTTTCGGCTTTTTTGACCGTCTAGACGGTCCGTACCGTATTTGTACCGTACAGGACGGTGCTAGTACGGTATGTCTGAAAAGTACGGTCCGAACCGTACAAGGACGGTGCCATCGTACAGTATGATTCTGACCGTAATTTGGATGTTTTGCTCCAATTTCGGCCCATAACATTTCTTTTCTTTCATAATAAAACACAAGTTATTGGACAGGAATCAAGTACTACGTCCGACTTTGAGTTTCCATGCAAGCCACTACTGGGCCCTTCCCCCGAGCTGATGCAGCCTCAACCCAGCCTCGGTGTCGTTCATAGAAGCATTGTGTGGCGTCAGCACATGTGAGGAGCACACCGGGGAGCGAAAATCGGAGGTTTTGGGGCGGAGAGGCCATTCTGAGGCCATTTTTGCACTGGCAGTGCCAGCTTGGCACCGTACCGTACACCGTACCGTAATTTCCCATCTAGAAGGTGAACTACGGTCACCAAATTACGCTAAGATGCCGTATTTTAAGAAAAGACGGTCCATACCGTCCTAATCATACCGTACCGTCTGACCATACATAAATAGCAGCAAATGCAACTTTTTGTCTGCACTTATGCTGTCTGCACATGTGGCTAGCAACAAACCTAATTTTTTTTGTCGTTACGGCACAAATTTATGACAACGTAAGTTAATGTAGATGCAGATAGGATTTCTTCTGAACTAATCTTGAACCTCGGAAGTGGCTACAATGACAAGTGACACAATAAACAGAAATCAACGCAGAAGACCACAAGACACGCAAGGACGATGATTCTGGGAAGACATGAGCACCTCGCAAATAGCACACTAACACACGCACTCCCTTTTAGGGAGTACCTGAAATTGTTACACCTGAAGATGACAACTTTTGTAGACTTGGTACCGCCCTACCCATCAGGGACACCGGTCGTTTCACGGTGAAACTGTCACCATACACAGACCGTGTGGTGCGTTTGCATTCGCCCTACCTAAGGTAAGGCTCCTCTGCCTCTGCAGCAGCGGAGAGCTCCAGCTGCTTCATCACGTGTGTTGCTATACAGCCGCCCAAACTAGTGGCCACCAGGAAGGGCTTACAGGGAGGGAAACCAGGGATGTCAGGCACCTGAGAGGGTGCGTGTTGAAGTGCATGTGTGTTTGCAAGTGTGTGTGTGTGTCTGAATTGTGTGTTTGCACGTGTGTGTGTGTGTGTTTGTGTGGGTGTGTGGGTGTGGGGGG
>Ga0307947_1002774_pt1:0-12500 | contig 14078 bp, 12 predicted proteins | sample OrgLakmetagen232_FD_201840 | JGI IMG/M metagenome (GOLD analysis project Ga0307947, IMG submission 201840) | Saline water microbial communities from Organic Lake, Antarctica - #232 | ecosystem: Environmental > Aquatic > Non-marine Saline and Alkaline > Saline | place: Antarctica: Organic...
CTCTGTCCCTCTCTCCCTCTCTCCCTCTCCCTCTGTCCCTCTGTCACTCTCTCTCTCTCTTTCTCTCACTCTCATAGTGACATAAAGTCTGTCTTTTCTTCCTTTCCCATATCTGTAATTTTTATCCGTGCTCCAGGCAGAAGCCGCCACAAACAACGCAAGCAAAGGTGGCGGTGCAGGCGTAGGTCCTTCTGTGGAGGGAGCAACGCTGCTTGCTTACTCCCTGCTGCATGGCAATGGCGCGTTCAGGGTGCGTGAGTGCTACATGGGCTAAAATTTTATTTTATTAAAGGTTGACCTGAACTCGATGTCTGCTTCTTGAATCTACCCTGACATATGCATGCATGCGGGCATGTGATTGAAGACATCTTATAGAAAATATTTTCACCTGAGCAGTGGCCTGAAATGCAAGTCATCCCCCTTCATAGGACACGGAAGGTGCAGCAGCTGCAACTGTTATTTTATTAAAAGTTGCAGCGAAATCTAAACTGCATAGCACCCATCATCGGTAACCATCTTCTTTGGTAGCTGACTGTGTTAGGTCCATGATGATTCCAACATTTTCAGTTGCTCATTCCCATTCTTCTTCCCATTCATCATTCCCATTCATCTTCATGGTTTACAGGAGTATGTCCTGAGTCGCCCGGATGTCGAGCTACTAGTCGTGCCTTTGCTCAGGCACATGTATGGCGCTGCCAGCAACAAGCAGCACACATCCTTCATGTACATGCTCCAGGTGCAGTACGTTGTTTTAGGTTGGTCAAGCTGCAATCTAATCATTATTTTGTATATGTTTGGTTTGTTTATAATCTTTTCGTTGCTTGCGACCTGCTCCTTTCCTTCTTGTACATCCCACAAATGGTTGAAACAAAATGGCCTGCTTGCTTTAAACACCTGGAAATGTTTGATTCGGGCCTGGGCAAGTGCACAAATTTGACGTGCATCAGCTTTGAGAATTGAGGGCTCACCTCTTCGCCCCCGTCTGGCTACTGCAGATCTTGCTGCTGCTGCTGAGCCAAGACCCCTCCTTTGCCAGCAACATCCACCTTGTTGCTCTGCCTGGAGGTGCCCCGTGGTGAGAGCAATAAGGGAATAAGATGCATGTCCTCCACTTTCCATTGTGTGTACTGTCTGAACCCTTGAGCATGCTTTTTGTGCCTGTGGTTGAGACCTGTTCTTTTTTCCCGCCTTGCGAGGGACTGCGGTAGTGCTCACTCAAGGAAATGAAAGAATGTAATGCCGGAGTTGCATCCGACAAGGTTGTGCCAGTACAATGGAAATAAGAAATGAGCATGCGGGTACGGGAAGGGCATAATGCCTGACGAAATAAGGACTCTTGAAGTTGGGGTGATCCACTGCAAATTGATTCCTGTCTTGAGATCCGTATGTGTGTGTGTGGCTTGCATCATGGTCAGGTACAAGGAGCAGCGTCTGACGGTAGCCAGCGGTGGAGCGGCCACAGTCTCTTTAGGCAGCTTAGTGGTGAGAGCCCTTCTGGAGTTCTGGAGCGACCTTATCAGCTTTTTAAAGGGTTAAGGTTCGGTTTGCCTGATAGGATATCTACTGCCTGATAGGATATGATGGTTAGACTTGCCTACAGGCTTTGTATATCCTTTCTTAAACACTGCTCGCAATTGGCTCCTGCTCTGTCTGATGTAAACGCAGGTCATTGTGCTTCTACGCACAATTGCCTCAGGTTTGAGTGGGGGGCGCCAAGCCAGGTGTGTTTACACAAGCACATTATATGCTTTATGTGCATATGCCATTGCAGCATCCAAAACATGTTGCCCCCCTGTCACTCCTGAGAGCAATTTTGTACGCTGCAATTTTGTACGCTGCAAAATTGTATGCTGTAGTTTTGTACGCTGTAGTTTTGTACGCTGTATTTTTGTACGCTGCTAACGTATGATCTACCTTATCTGCCTTCTGACTCCGCCACGCCATGTTGCGTGCAGTGACTTGGCCGTACCCACAAATGCTCTGGCAGCGCTGGCCAACCTTGCGCCCTACACGGCGCACCTTCATGTCCATGCTGCTCAAAGGCTTGTCAGCCTGCTGCAGGTGGGTGGGTTCCTTTGTTTGCCTTGCGGCCGCTTTACGTATGAGTTCTGCAATTGATACGTCAAGTTGCAAATAAAAAAGTTTAGTAACATTAACATAGGTCACACTAACATTGTAAAGCCTGAATGCATAAACCGCAAACTCCTCAGACTGTTCCAGATAAAGGCCAGTGCTTTAATGGAAAGCGCTGCATCTCTCTAATCATTCTCCTTGAAGTCTCAAAATGATTTCTCTGTTACCGAGTAATATCCATGCTTGTTTCTTTTCCGTCACTTTCTGCAGGGCCTAGCAAAGCGCCATGTGCGCTTGCAGAGCAAATTGGCACAGCCTCCCCTTCCAATATCTGCAGCGGCAACAGTGGAAGCGCAGCAGCAGCAGCAGCAGCAGCAGCAGCAGCAGCAGCAAACAGGGAAGGGAGAGCAGGTGGGTCTATACTTGATTTTATCTAGTTAATTAATTTACACTCCCCATTTGAAAGCAGTTCGTCCAAGCTGAAGCCACTTTTTCAATTTTTACCTTGTTCCTTGCCCCTCTTACAGGATGAAGTTCAGAGTTCTGAAGGCGTTACAGAGCTGGCTAAAATGGAAACCGAGCTTGAGGTATGCTTCAGCAACGTCAATGTACGGACGGGTTTGAACTTGCAGTGTAATAGATCAAAATAACTGCATTTGAACCTTGCATCTGCACTGCTTTCTTTTCCATCATCTCAGCATCTCACCTCTCTCCTGTCTTCTTCTCCTTGCCTGCATCTGGTTCTCTTCCCCTGTTGTCTGCTGCTCAAGGTCACCAGTGACTGCCTGCGCGTGCTGCTTGAGGTCATCAACGCTGCCCTCATAGCACCAGTGGCCTCTGGTGGAGCAGCCCCAGCAGCGCCTAGGCACATCTATCGCAGCAACAGCAACAGTAGCGGAAATGTTGCACTGATTGCGCAGCAGCAGCTCCTCCGGAATGTGGAGTTATTATATGCGCTGCTGCATGGGCAGGTGCGTCGACGTTTGGTGTTTCCTGCTTGTCCTAGAAAGGTGTGTTTGTAATGTAACGGAAGGAAAGGTGTTACATCTAGTTTGTGCATAGTAAATTAAGTGTAGCAAATAATCTAAATTGCCTACCGTTCTTTTAATTGTTTTTGCGTAGGCAAAGCCATTGTTTGGAAGCATTCAGCTTTTACAAGTGTCTGCTGATCGTAGCAAATGGTATCAATGAACTCAAACCAAGCCAATGCTACCTGTATATTGTATCACATTATTTAAGATTAACCAACCTGCTTTTGTTTGTCATGTCCTGCCTATGCTATGGGGAACTAACTACTGGCTCCCGGTCCCTGCATGCAAATGAGTGCATGAGAATAACAACTCAGTCACCAATCATGCAGGATGTGCTTGGCCTGCTGCGTTCCCAGCAAAACTTTTTGGAGCTCGTGAACAACTTGCAAGCCATTGTGGACTTCTTTAACCGTCGATTTGACGATGCACGTGCGTCTGAGTCACCAGGATCAGACCCTGCAGCTGGCTCGTTATCTACTTGGTCGTCAGTCTCAAAGTGAGTGAAACCGTGATGTAGGGGTGTATTTTATTGATAATGCTATCTATCAACTTTGCCTGCGATAACCAGGCAGGAATGATCAACAATTTTATATTAAGTTGGCCATGAAGATGAGCTATAAGTTGCAGGGTGTGAGCAAGTAGCAATTCGTCAATCAAATGAACATCTCTAGACCATAAACTCTCCTCGCTGTTGCGTCAATAATTGGAAAATTTGAATTGTGCAGGGTACAAGAACTTGTCATCACTAGCGCACACTACTGGCGTGCAGATCGCCTCCAACCGTTTCCCGAGCTGAGGTAAAAAGACAGGCATCGCAAAGCTGTATACTCTATGGTGCACATGTCAGGACAATAGCTGTGCCATTTCAGGGTCTCAACCAAACGGAACGTGGTCTTGTAACCACATCCCATGTGTAACAGAAAATTATATTGTGTGCTGGCATACGATCAGTGTCATATGTCTGGATGGATATGTTTTTGCAGAATGCACAATGCTGCCGTGAATTTATCTCTTTGAAGAACGTTTCACACTCCAATTTCACATGCCAGGTTTGAATACGAGGAGGAAGCGGGGGCAAAGTCCTTTTTTGTGCCTTACGTGTGGTCTATTGTATTCTGTGCTACCAGGAGTAGCTTACGATGGGATGGTAGAAATGCCGAGCTTCTAACTCGCTAGCCCATTTTTATCTGCGAATGTTTATCTGGTTAGATAGGGAAAAGGTGCCGCCATTCTGTAACTAGCCCCTTCGTAATGAAAGGTTGGAGGACAGATCTGATATTAATCGGGAAAATATCAAGGTGATAGGTTGGCTCAGGAGCGGATGGAGCAGCCCGCACCAAGCGAATGCCATGATCTCCAGAAAATTTCTCCCGCTAGGTTAGCATGAAACCAGTTGTACCGTCCCGCCCAATCGTTGGCAGCGACAAATCATGTAACAGAGCAGTTAGATTGGTTGGCAGTTGAAAGTTTCGATACATCTTGTTTAATAAGCTGATGTGCCAGTCTTATTGACAATTTGGGGTGCCTTCGGACGAAGAAAGGCCTCCAAGGTGAAGAAAGCAGCAGAGGAGTGAGTTCTTTGCCTCGTGTGGTCCCTAATGCTTCTAACTGTTCTGTGTATCCACCCCTGTGCGTGTGCTCTCTCTGCTCATAAATGTTTCCCTGCTGGTGCTACTATGTAAAGATAAATTTTTAGTTGGCTGCCACACCACTGTCCCTTCCCGGAGCTGGGACCTTTTACTGAGATTCAATTATATTACAAAGGACCGACAGCCACTACGTTGGTCTGGTTGGTCTGGTGCTGGACTGTTTACTACGACATACTTGGTCTCATCGTGTTACACAATAATATGATGGTGATCAAATAGAATTAAGGACCTCACACGATACAGGGTCTTATAAGGATCCCTTCTATCGGTACCTCTATATGCTAACATGTTGTCAATTAATAATAAGTCGTCGGAAGAAAAAAATGCTGTTGGTTCGATGGGGTTTGATTCAACCAAAACTGTTTATTTCTAGTCGATCGTCGATTCAGGCAGAAATCAACTGCTGTCCTGGTTGATTCAACCACATAGTTGATTGACAGCAATTAAGCAAGAGTGGTTGATCTGAGATGCATTGATTTTAGGACGACCGTTGGTTCAAGCAGAAATCAACTGCTGTATTCAAGCACATGGTTAATTCAACCTGTAGATCAACTGCAAAAATGTAAAAAAAGCCCTAGCACCTTTGCAATTGTTACAAATCAACCAAAAACTTGATATCTCATTCAGTTTTGCACCTACCACATTGCACCGAATTGGAGGCACTTATCAGATTTTGATGTACCACAAAATCGCAGAACAGAAGCTAATGGTAAGTCACAAGGACAGATGTTGGATCAACATGTGTGCCTCAACACTCAGCGGTGCTGTCTAAACACTCAGCACACAAACTTGGCCTCCACATATGTATAGGGTATAATGGCAAAGTAAGGCCCGTAGTGCGCCTCAACAATATCCCCCTTGGTAATTGGCTTGCACGCAACAAGCAAGTGACACAGGCGGTTGGTGACTGTGAAGCAAGAATTGTGACTGGCATCCGCATACTTGGTTCTTTGGATGATCACGTTATCATGCTTGCCAGGTGAGTGTTTCTGTGTTTCTGTGTGTGTGTTTGTGTGTTTGTGCGTGCGTGGTGTGTGTGTGTGTGTTTGTGTGAGTGTGTGTGTGTGTGTGTGTGTGTGTGTGTGTGTGTGTGTGTGTGTGTGTGTGTGTGTGTGTGTGTGTGTGTGTGTGTTTGTGTGTGTGTCTGTGTGTGTGTGTGTGTGTGTGTGTGTGTGTGTGTGTGTGTGTGTGTGTGCCAAGGAGCCTTACAAAACCATCAAATCAACATTTGCTTTTAAGCTGTCATGCTAAATCGGTGGCATGGACGAATTGTGTTATTTTTTTGGGATTTATAATGTGAGCAACGTTTTACGAATATTTGGTTGTTTGGCCAGTTTAGATGGTCCTCCTATAACGAATTCGCTCTTTTCTCATACTTGTCTGATAAGCATCACTTCTAAGCATTATAAACATGCTCCATACATTTTTAATTCCTCAATCCCGTATGCTAATTTGTAAACCAGTCAGAGAACGAGCTAGCTCCCGTCAGGACTTTCTCCAAATTCTGTCAATCATGTCAACTACTTAAAGGAAAGCAGTGCTGCAAATGGGAAGCAATTATGACCTGCGTGGTGTGGCAGGACATAAGAAATTATGCTGAAAAGTTCGAGCAAATGCGAAAGGAAGAATTCAAGCACGCATCAGAAATGCTCAGGTGGCATTTGGTGGCATTCCTTGTACTGGGTTATCCTGAATAGGGACAGATGCCATTGGTTTTGCGTCTCCTGTGTACAGAAAAGGCCTGTACTCAAGTAACTCAGTGATGGGGTCAGGGCGTGCATCCCAGTCTCGAATGCAGTGGGTAGAAAGCAAAATATCATACATGTGCTACACGTTCTTAACAACAATACAAGTTGTGGCTGCTGGAGTGAATGTCCTTACTTCTACCTGCGTGCCCTCGTTTAATGCGCAGGTTAATGCGCCTTCAATCTGACTTACCACAATTCCATTGCTAGTGATCGATCGTCTCACAAGGGTGTTGTTGGTGATGTACTTTTAACCAAGGCTGTCAGCGTAGGACTGTGACATCGAGTTCACTTCAGAGCAGGTGTTAAACAAAACTGCTGCAATGCCTGACGTGTGCTTCCAAGACTTACGAGGGCTAGAAGCAGCGAAGATACCGAGGCAATTCAGCTGGGTAAGAGCAAAGGTCTCAGCCACGTAGAACCGTCCTACCACTACAGGCACAGGGCGACATACCATTAAGTTGCAGGGTATAACCTTCAAACGGTACAAATCTGCTGCTTTTGCGAAATACGGGTCATCTGCCTTCTGCAAATTTGTGGACACATAAATAAGCATGCTGTGATATCTGTGGCCAAAAACTGAAGCAATCACTTAGGTCACTCTGACTCATCAGGCCAATACTTGCAGCTGCAGCAAGTTTGCTTTGTGAACTGCTTGTGCAAGGTCAGTGCGCTGGAAAATTCCCATTCAGTGCTGGTGGAGAGCGGTTTGTCGATCGTGCTGTCGGGTGCACAGACGTTTCAATTTTCCTCACTCAGTATGCATAAAGGTAATCTTGCTTTGTATGCAGCATGCTCAGTGTGGTGTGCAACTATTGCAAACATGCTCGTTGACTGGTTTGTGCGGTTCTGCTCTAGGTGTAGGCTGGACAGGTGCGTGCGTGGACTTCCGGCGTGGGCAGCTAACTTGTCACCTAAGATGTGATCAATTTCTGCAGATAGTGCTTTCCGTGAGCAAATGAGCAGTGCGTCTGCCTCGTCGGACTGTACAGCTGCCTCTTCAATGCTTGTGCAGGCATCAGCAAACCTAACCTGCGCAGCTGAGCGATTAAATTTGCGGCTAATCTAGTATGGTACTTGCTTCTTGGGTTTCTTTTTAAACGTGGTTGCTATGTTAGAGTACCTTTGATTGCAATGGGCTAGCTACATTTCCACCACGGTAAAGCTCATGTATGTGTGTGCAATTGTATGCTTGAAGATATTTGAGTTTTGCTGCATGTGCAGGTGTGAACTTGCGATGTGCATTTGTGCTCATGCGTACACGGCTGCACATGCGAATGTCGTCAGACAAAAGGCCACAGTTGAAATATGCGGTTAAAGCGGTTGAAGTGCGGTTAAAATCATTGAATTCATTAAAATGCGGATAAATTCAACCGCTTCAACAACTAATCAACCGAGGCTGTTTTTTATACTCTTATTGTAGTTATTCCTAGAGTCATGCCGAAAACACTGATCTGTTGTTCTTTCCTTTCCGCAAACCCCAAAATAAAAATGAAATGGAATAGAGAAAATGAGTAGGAAGGAGATACATTAAAAGGGTGCACACAAGGCGGGTGAGAACGGGACTGAGGTCTGTTGTAGCGGAGCGTCAGGAGCGGAGTGTCCGGAGCGGAGCCGAAAAAGAAAAAAATATATTACAGAAATGAAAGGGACCCGAATATTCCGCCTGTAATAATAATAATATAGAAAGCTTGGCTGGGGGAGAGCCACCTGCACCAGGCAACCCCAACCACACCAATGGTAGAAGTGTCAATTTGGACCAGGGACTTTTTGCCATGGTTGATATGGATGTATGTATCATTTGTCACGACAAAGCAAGGTACCGGCTTAAGCATGGATTGCAAGTAATAGCCATATCAGCCATATCAGCCATATCAAGTATGAGCTATATCATGATGCTGCTGTCTTTCCGCTGCGAAACAGGTCGTGCTAGACGTCCGTTTCCTGCCAAAGCCCAACATTACGGTCTATCAAACGCTTCCTCCCCGTCTATTAAACGCTTTCCTCCCCTCTAAACGTACGAAGGCCTACTGGGTGGTAGGCGACGGCTCAAGCAACGCACGAAGGTGATGACGGATGTTTCTGGGAGGAATTGCTCTTCGAAGAGCAAGTTCGTTACAAAAAGGCCACCTAAAATTGGCAAAACTACCGATAACCTCAAAACCGTTGCTGACACGGACATGTGAAATCCATGCCAATGGAATACAGTCTACGTAAAAAAGCACGTTAGAAAGCACGATCAATAGCAGTTAACCCCGCTGGTGTAAGAATGACCGATTTCCCTGCAAGGCGGAGGGAGGCCTTTAACTTGCCGTGAAAAGGGTAAACTCCGACTGCTCCAAATATTTCCCTCTTTGAGAGTGTGGTAATTCACCTCCTGCTCAGTCAACTGCGCTCTTCAGGAGTATAATTTGACCACCCTCCAAACCTGACCCAGTAAATCACCGGGACCGGCAAAACAAAAGTCAGAAAATATTTCATCTATTGCGATCAACGCGAAAAAGGCCCCCTCTGCAACCCAAGTTTATGCAGACTGGTGGCTGTAAATACCCTTAGTCCCTCATTTTTTAATGACACCGATGCACCCCCCCCCCCCCACACACACACATGCACACGCATGCTTGCACGCAGGCACACACACGCATGCACGCACACGCACACACACGCACGCACGCACGTGTACACACACACAAACGCACACATGCACGCACACGAACTCGCACGCGCACGCGTTCACACACACACACACACACACACACACACACACACACACACACACACACACACACACACACACACACACACAAACACACACACACACACACACACACACACACACACACGCATACACACACAGGCATGCAGGTCTGTAGGCAATGCTCTTTGTCCGCAAACGGATCCAATGCAAGGCCTGACAGGCATGTTTTGTCCGTAATTTATACATTTGAGGCAGACGCTGCTTGGCTTTAAGCATGCGCTGAAAAGCCCACTAATTTGGGTAGATGAAAGGGGGGTCCGAATTTCAGGGTACTCAAATCCAGTCAATTCTTTGTTGCTCACATAATAAGATATCAACAAGTTCAGCTATTCATGTGTAAGAATATGAAGTATGCCTGCCTCTCCCCCAGTCCTGTTTTGGCTGCAAGTATGTGAGTGTGTGTGCTAAAAAACATTTTAAGAGTGAACATCAAAAAGGAGCAAGCGAATTGCTAAAACGATATGGTGTCCGTAAGCCCAGTAACCATACAGAAATCAAGCACCTCCGATCAAGCATGGAAGGCCAAAAGTAAGAGCAGAGGAGAAGGCAGTTCAGGAACTAGAGGACTATCAGGGTGAACCTGACCAGCCTGACCAGCCATCCACGCACGCAGAGCTATGCAGGAGGCTACAGGATGATTGGGCAGCCGTTAACACATGCAGTGCGAGCTTGAGCTGCTTGACGTGCAGATGAGGCAGAACCAGGTAAGATAGCGCGGGTGCGCGCCCCCCCCATGGCCCTCACGTAATCACACGTTTTCACAAAGATACAACATAAATACATGTGACATACTTAACCCACACTAAGCGCAAAGCACACACACATGCACACAAACACCCTTGTGTAACCTAGGGTTATGCACACGCAAGTGTGTGTTTGTGCCATGAAATTTGACATTTTGCTCATTGTGCATAAGCGTATGCATGTGTGTGCAGTGTGCAGGCGTGCTGCCCCCACTTCCAAAACTGTGAACCACGAGGGCGCCTGCAAAGTCCTGGAGGAGGATAACCCACAGAGCCACCCCTCCGCCGCTGTGCCAACCCGCTCCAATCCCCCCTCCACCTCTGTACCAATCCCCGCCAATCCCCCCTCCACCGCTGTGTCCTTGCTCTATTACCGCAAACTTCTACATTCCACTTAGCTCCATAGGGGGTCCTTCCTCTGCTTCCGAAGAGAAGTGCCTATCTTTCATCAAAGAGTGCCTTGCGAGTACCGTTGAGCGCCTCATGAAGCTGAGAAGGAGGTTGCGCAGATACAAGGTTCATAATGCGATAATGGCTGCTACCATGCCTGTCCGTGCTCTCTTTCGTTGCGTTTTAATCTTCGCAGGGCAAAATATGTCAGCCCTACTGCATGCGGTTACACCTATGTACCGCAATGGTCCTGCAATGATTGCCATGAAGCCATCAAGCCAGATTTCATTGACTTGGATTTATTTCCGGGTACAACGACAACTTGCTGACAGGGAGGCTTTAGTTCCTTTTCAACACACCTCTATTTTAATTTCTGTACCTGAACGCAGGCACTTCAGCTTAACCACAAACTGTCTATGCATTAGGGGCTCTTGAGGGGCTCAAGCAAGGGCCAGGGTACAATTTCTGGCTTCAGAAGCACTTGAAACAATCTAAGATGATGCAGATGCAGATCAGGGGATTTCAGTGGCCCGTTGCAGATGAGGCATGGTCAGATTAATATCTGGGGGTTTTGCGTGCACGAGTGAGACTGACTAAGACACTGAGGCTGCATTCACCTTTAGTCCCCTTTGCATCGTTTTCATTTTTTTAACTCGTGGCTGGTTGTTTAATGTCATGTGTATGTGAGTCAGCAGGCCTGTTTTTTAAAAGGGAAATTTTCAGGAGTGGCTAGAATACATATTTTCGGGAAGAAACCTACATTCTCCTTCGTGGCTTACTTTTCTAAACTTCATGTGAGTAACATTTTCCTACGTGGCTTACTTTTCCTTAACTTTATGTGGGGATTGGTTTTCACTGTCTGCGTAGTTTTTCTTTTTCTTTCTTTCAATTTGATCGCATTACTGTCCAAGCTTGCATGGGGCAAGTAGTTGCCTACTGTACCCTGGAATGACTTTTAAAAATCTATTGTTGGTGTTGGTACCTCTTGTTTGTTTCAATGCAAGCTGGTGGATTTTGTCCTGATCCATTTAAAGTTGCGACCACCGGCTTTGATGAAGTCTATAAAGTCTATAAACTCTACTTGATATATGGCCTGATTCATTTCAGTTATAACAACTATCTTGAATGAAGTATTACCTAGAAATCAGGCAAAACAATGACTTTGCAGTAAAACTAAGATGGTAGGGGTTTTCCTAACCTGGAGGATGGATATTATTGCTGTCTCGAACAATGAAGCACAACAGCGTTTAACTGATGCCTCAACGAATTGGCTGCAAAAACTGCAAAGGAGTATCCCAGAAGCAGTTTGAAAAAACGATCAGTACCTCGCAAAAGAGGACACAGACCACATCACCAACAATGTTTGCCCCCAATACTTCAAATCAAAAAGTGAAGACGTAACTGGTCAGGAAAGAGGCAAAAACATCGACCTCCAACCATGGAACGATGCCATGACATGCATTTTCAGTCTCAAGCTCAAGGTGGTAATGCATACACACCTTTACTGGCTTGCGGCTAAAGACACCATCCCTGCGGAAGAGGGGCAATTACACCTAGGCTCCGTGCACTCTCTGATTCAAAGGCCAAGCTGAAAACAGAAATGTGCAAATCATACAGACTGAGGAGTGCCAAAACTAACACACGGCATTACAGCTACTGGAAGGACCTTAGACCTTTGGTCAATAAACAAGCCACGGATGCTTTCTGGAACAATAAAAATCTAAAATCTATGAAAATTGTAATGTTATGAGGTACCGCACTGGTACAATTTTTAATCAAAAACACGCCTACCGGTATGGCTTCTCTCCCAATGCAAACTGCCCCATCTGCCCTGTGCGCTGATAGTGCGCTTCACATACTCTCAGGTTGCCAACACACTAAAACGAGGAACATGATTATACAACGCCATAATATGGCAAGCGTACTGATTGTCCAAGCCCTACAAAGGGACCATGCGGTGCCAACCAAATTGCCTACACTGACATAGGCAGCGCTGATTAAACTATCAGAGCAAGGCCTAGATATGAGAAACACTGCCAACAAAACACTGCCCTCTTGGTTGCTACCAAAACTAACAACACATGCTTCAAAAGCTCCTCCCGTCCTGACGC
>Ga0307947_1002778_pt1 | contig 14072 bp, 16 predicted proteins | sample OrgLakmetagen232_FD_201840 | JGI IMG/M metagenome (GOLD analysis project Ga0307947, IMG submission 201840) | Saline water microbial communities from Organic Lake, Antarctica - #232 | ecosystem: Environmental > Aquatic > Non-marine Saline and Alkaline > Saline | place: Antarctica: Organic Lake...
GTGGGGTGGGTTGGGGGTGGTGTGCGTGTGTTTTGTGTGTATGCATGCGTGTGTGCGTGTGTGTGTGCGCGTGTGTGCATGTGTGTGTGCATGTGCATGTGTGTGAGGGTGGGGTGGGTTGGGGGTGGTGTGCGTGTGTTTTGTGTGTATGCATGCATGTGTGCGTGTGTGTGTGTGAGGGTAAGGTGGAGTGGGGGTGAGTGTACGTGTGCACGCGCAAGAGGCTGCTTGTCTAGAAATTATTCTTGTGTGTGTGTACTTGTTTAAAAACTCAGGTCCAGGTTCATTTTAATTGCTGGTTTGTGTGGTGCGTGTGATCTTGTTAACACTACAGAACCTACGCACCAGCGTCTTCCGTTGATTTAAAAAGTGACACACGATGTATGAGGTATGAGGTATGAGGGGATATCTTGATGAACACTGCCATGCGTGCGTGTGCATTCCTTTGTGTACCTTATTTCATGTGTGCATTCTTTGTGAATGTGTGTATCCTGTTTAGTGCGCGTGCATTTATTTGTTAATGTGTGTATCTTATTTAGTGCGTGTGCAATTCTGTATGTACCTAACATAGTGCGCGTGCAATTTTTTGTGTATTTGTGTGCCTTACATAGTGTGTGTGTGCGGTTTTATTGTGTATTTGTGTACCTTATTGGGTGCGTGCATTCATTTCTTTGTGCATTTGTCTACCTTACTCAGTGCGTGCATTCATTCATTTTGGACACACACTCACACACACACACACACACAACAATTGACACAGCAGGAAGTTAAGTATTGTGACCTTTAAATTCAAGTTTGATTAAAATGCGTAGACACAAGCGATGCGAGTTCAGTACAAAGCAACAACAATAACAGGCCTGGCACTGAATGGTATTCGCTCCCAAAGTGTGTGTACCTGGAAGCACATGCGCTCTCCCTCGTAAGCACTTCAGTACACGTGTGTAGGGTTGGCCAGAACTGTATATATGCACCATAAATGGCCGTAAATTTGGTGATTCCCTGCCAAGAATACCGTGTATATGCACCGTATATGACCGTACATTTTGTGATTTCCCTTCCTAGAATACCGTATGTAGAATACCATGTGTATACACTGTATCTATAAATGTTTGTGGCCATCCCTACACGTTTGCACACACACACACACACTCTGGACATGCTCACAGGGCCCAGATGGCAAGTGAACATGCGCACACATGTACATGCGCACACTTACCACACACAAAACATGCTCACAGGGCCCAGATGGCAAGTGAATAAGCTGCCTTAGGATGCCTGGGCCATCTGCTCGAACGACCCTGTCTTGCACACACACACACGTGCACACACACGCACAAACACGCACACACACACACACACGTGCACACACACGCACAAACACGCACACACACCCTCACATAATGCATTCAGGGCCCAGACGGCAAGTGGAACAAGTACGGAGGCCGCCTAGCGTGGGATGCATCTGCCATCTGCTCAAACAACCCCGCTTTTGGCGGCAGAGGTAACCCCAAGCAAGGAGACGACTACGCAGCCGCACCCAACATTGACCACAGCCAAGTGCGTGCATGTTTGTGTGTGTGTGTGTGTGTGTGTGTGTGAATATGCAAGTGAGTGGGTAGTGTCAAAGAAGGAGACGACTACGCAGCCGCACCCAACATTGACCACAGCCCAGTGCGTGCGTGTTTGTGTGTGTGTGTGAATATGCAAGTGAGTGGGTGGTGTCAAAGAAGGAGACGACCTCGCAGTCGCACCCAACATTGACCACAGCCAAGTGCGTGCGTATGTGTGTGTGTGTGTGTGTGTGCATATGCAAGTGAGTGGGTGGTGTCAAAGAAGGAAGGCGACCCTGCAGCCGCACCCAACATTGATCACAGCCAAATGTGTGTGTGTGTGCGTGTATATATTTGTGTGTCAGTTTGCTAGTGAGTGGGTGTCGTCAAAGAAGGAGACATGCGACCGTACCGCAACTCAACATCGTTTGCAGCCAAGTGTGTGTGTGTGTGTGTGTGTGTATGCGTGTGCTTGTGGGCGTTGTTTTGTGAGGGTAAGTAAATTATATCAAGCAAGTAGAGGGAGTACGACCGGGTGTTTTTGTGTGTGTGTGCGCGCGGCGCACGTGGCTTTGCTTGTCTGTATAGCTTGTGATGGTGTGCGTGTGAGTAATTTTGCGCAAGTTTTTGCAGGTTTTTAGCAGCATTCATCACTCGCTTATTATAGCATGGAATTGCATCCATTTTGTACGTCTCCCTTTGCTGGGTTGTACAGCATTTCAGGCATTGGAGTGCATCCTTTTTGTACGTCTCTCTTTGCTGGGTTGTACGGCATTTCAAGCACGCAAGGCATCCATTTTGTACTTCTCCCTTTGCTGGGTTGAACAGCATTTCAGGCATGGAAGTGCATCCATTTTGTACGTCTCCCTTTGCTAAGTTGTACAGCATTTCTGGCATGGAAGTGCATCCATTTTGAACGTCTCTCTTTGCTGGGTTGTACAGCATTTCAAGCATTGGAGTGCATCCATTTTGTGTGTCTCCCTTTGCTGAGCTGTACGACATTTCAGGCATGGAAGTGCATCCATTTTGTACTTCTCCCTTTGCTGGGTTGAACAGCATTTCAGGCATGGAAGTGCATCCATTTTCTATGTCTCTCTTTACTGGGTTGTACGGCATTTCAAGCACGCAAGGCATCCATTTTGTACGTCTCCCTTTGCTGGGTTGAACAGCATTTCAGGCATGGAAGTGCATCCATTTTCTATGTCTCTCTTTACTGGGTTGTACAGCATTTCAAGCACGCAAGGCATCCATTTTGTGTGTCTCCCTTTGCTGGGTTGTACAGCACTTCAGGCATGCAAGTGCATCCATTTTGTACGTCTCCCTTTGCTGAGCTGTCCAGCGTATCAAGCATGAAATGCATCCATTTTGTATGTCTCTCTTTGCTGGGTTGTGCAGCACTTCAAACATGCAAGTGCATTCATTTTGTACGTCTCCCTTTGCTGAGCTGTCCAGCGTATCAAGCATGAAATGCATCCATTTTGTATGTCTCTCTTTGCTGGGTTGAACAGCATTTCAGGCATGGAAGTGCATCCATTTTGTACGTCTCTCTTTGCTGGGTTGTACGGCATTTCAAGCACGCAAGGCGTCTATTTTGTACGTCTCCTTTTGCTGGGTTGAACAGCATTTCAGGCATGCAAGTGCATCCATTTTGTATTTCTCCCTTTGCTGGGTTGAACAGCATTTCAGGCATGGAAGTGCATCCATTTTGTACGTCTCCCTTTGCTGAGCTGTCCAGCGTATCAAGCATGAAAGGCATCCATTGTGTACTTCTCCCTTTGCTGGGTTGTACAGCATTTCAGGCATGCAAGTGCATCCATTTTGTACGTCTCCCTTTGCTGAGCTGTCCAGCGTATCAAGCATGAAATGCATTTATTTTGTATGTCTTTCTTTGCTGGGTTGTAGAGCATTTCAAGCATGCAAGTGCATCCATTGTGTACGTCTCCCTTTGCTGAGCTGTCCAGCGTTTCAAGCAGGCAAGTGCATCCATTTTGTATGTCTCTCTTTGCTGGGTTGTGCAGCACTTCAAACATGCGAGTGCATTCATTTTGTACGTGCCTCTTTACTGGGTCGTACCGCATTTGAAAAAATGCTGATGCCTGCTAAAATGTCACGCAGATTTGACCTGACCTATCTTTAGGCATTTCATCTCGCTACAGAAGTGGTGAGAAACAAAGATGCACTTTCATATCAACTCACACATACACGCTCACGTAAACACATACGCATACGTGCAATCACATGCAAAAGCACACATTCAAACACCCCTGCACCCCTTTTTTGCCCAACCCAGGAAAGCATCCGTAAAGACATTATAGAGTGGCTCCGATACCTGCGCAAGAGTATCGGCTTTGATGGCTGGCGCTTTGACTTTGTGCGTGGCTGGCCCGGCCACTTTGCAAAGCAGTGAGTGCAGTGTGTGTGTCTTTGTTTGTGTGTGTGTGTGCTTTTGTGTGTGTATGTGTGTATGACGCTCTGACTTTGTGCGTGGCTGGCCCGGCCACTTTGCAAAGCAGTGAGTGCAGTGTGTGTGTTTGTGTTGTGTGTGTATGTGTGTATGGCGCTTTGACTTTGTGCGGGGCTGGCCCGGCCACTTTGCTAAGCAGTGAGTGCAGTGTGTGTGTTTTGTTTGTGTGTGTGTTTGTGTTTGTGTGTGTATGTGTGTATGGCGCTTTGACTTTGTGCGTGGCTGGCCCGGCCACTTTGCAAAGCAGTGAGTGCAGTGTGTGTGTTTGTTTGTGTTTTTGTATGTGTGTGCCCCTTTACATGTCTGTGTGTGGCTACTTTGCCCGGGCACTTGCAAAGCAGTGAGTGCAGTGTGTGTGTGCCTTTGCATTTCTTTTGAGGCTGGACCAGCCATTTTGCAAAGCAGTGAGTGCAGTGTGTTTGTTTGTGTGTGTGTGTGTGCCCTTGCATTTCTGTTCATGGCAGGAAACTTTGTTGACATGTTTATGTGTGTGTGTTGTTTGTGATCACATGTCCCTGTGCAATGATAAAAATTTCACAAGCACGCTCAGGATTGTACAAGCGATCTGTGTGTGTGTATGTCTGTGTGTGTTGTGTAATGTGTAAACGCCAGCCACACAACCGCTGAGCAATACAATGTCCCAGTACATAATGTCGCGCGCGCACACACACACACACACACATACACACACATAAACACACAAATGGATGCCACGTACAGGCACATATGCAAACACACACGCACTCACCCATAAGCATGTACACACACAGGATTACGCGCACACACACACCTCACACATCAATTCATCCCCCCTCTTACACATAAATGCACAAACACCTCATACGTGAACGCGCACACACATTTTACGCTTGATCGCACCAGCACCTCACACGCAAACAGCACGACAGTCTCAACAGATGAACACACAAACACTCGACGCTTGAATGCGCACAAATACCTCAGAAATTGAACGCACAAACACCTCACTCGCACAAACACACAGACACTTGACGCATGAACGCTTAAGCACTAAGCATTTGAACCCGCACAAATACCTCAACAGTTGAACGCACAAACACCTCACGCACGCACACACACACAAACACTTGACGCATGAATGCATAAATATCTCAACAGCTGAACGCACAATCACCTCACGCACGAACACACACACACACACACACGCACACACATGCAGGTACATCAACGAGACCACCCCTGAGATGGCTTTTGGAGAGTACTGGGACTCCTGTGACTACTCAGATGGGGTGGGTGGTGCCTTTTTTTTCTTTCCATTGCAAAGACACTTTCATGCAGCCACCCTCCAGCGTGTCTGTTTTTTTTCTAAATCAGATGCAATCGACGATGAGCTGATCAAGGGGAAAACACGAATGTGCGCACATTCACACGCACACACACACACATACAGACACATACACACACACACACGTAAAATGTGCATTCAGGTGCTGAACTACAACCAAGACAACCACAGGTGTGGCTTTGGTGTGGTTTGAGGTGTGCTGGACGTGCTAGAATTTAGAAGTTGTGGCTTTGGGGTGAGGGTTGGGGGCGCCAGGGTGGAAGTGTGGGGATATCGTAGGGATGAAGTAGGGCTTAGGTGTGGTTTGAGGTGTGCTGGGCGTGCTAGAAAATAGAAGTTGTGGCTGTGGGGTGAGGGTTGGGGGTGCCAGGGTGGAAGTTTGGGGATATCGTAGGGTCGAGGTATAGCTTAGGTGTGGGTTGAGGTGCTGGGAGTGCTAGATTTTAGAAGGTGTGGCTCTGAGGTGAGGGTTGGGGGTGCCAGGGTGGAAGTGTGGGGATACCATAGGGTCGAGGTTTATCTTTAGTATGGGCTGGGGTGTGGGGGTGCTAGGGATGAGAAGTGTACGTAAACATTGGGATGTGCTTCCCGGTTCCGTCTCTCCCTTTGTTAAAACACTGCGTGCTCAGCTGCAAACTCTCACTCTTGAAATGTATGCTTAAATACACCACACACGCGCACACGCACGCATGCATGCATGCATTCATGCACACACACACACACACACACACACACACACACACACACACACACACACACACACACAAACAGCAAACCATTAACTGGTGTGACCAGACAGGTGGGCATCTCTGCACACACACATACACGCACACACCCATGCGCAATTGTACACACACATGCACACACAGGCAGCAGACCATCAATTGGTGTGACCAGATGGGTGGGCATCTCTGCACACACGCACACACCACACACACACACATGCGCACACGTATACACACGTGCACACACAGGCAGCAGACCATCAACTGGTGTGACCAGACGGGCGGCACCGCCTCCGCATTTGACTTCACCACCAAGGGCATCCTGCAGGAAGCAGTCAGTAGAAAGGAGTACTGGAGGCTGTCAGACTCACAAGGACGACCCCCTGGTGTGTGTGTGTGTGTCAGAGCGCCTGTGTGTGTGCCTGCCTGCCTGTGTGTGAGCGCCTGTGTGTGTACGCCTGTAAAAGTGTCACTCAAAAGCGTCTTCTTAAAGAAGGAAGGAGTGCTGTGGTGTGAATGTGTGCATATGTGCCTTTGTGTGAGTGTGTGCACCTGTGCCCTAGTGTAGTTGTGTGTGCATATGTGCCCTCGTGTGTGTGTGTGTTTGTGTGTGTGTGTGTGTGTGTGCTTATGTGCCCTTGTGTAATGTGCATATGTGCCCTTGTGTAATGTGCATATGTGCCCTTGCGTAAGTGTGTGTGTTCATATGTGCCCTTGCGTAAGTGTGTGTGCATATGTGCCCTTGTGTAAGTGTGTGTGTGTGTGCATATGTGCCCTTGCGTAAGTGTGTGTGTGCATATGCGCCCTTGTGTAAGTGTTTGTGCATATGTGCCCTTGTGTAAGTGTGTGAGAACCGTGTTGTTAGGTGTGTGAGAACGTGCAGGTTTGTGCAGGTATCATCAGGACTCCTTCCGTCTAGTCCCGTTTCTAAATACCCACGACAAACGTACACATTAAATCACCGGCTTTTTGTACTACCTGCCGTGTGTGTTTCTGTGCGTGTGTGTGTGTGCTTGTGCAGGTGTCATTGGACTGTGGCCGTCCCGTGCGGGCGTTCCTAAACATCCATGATACGCTGAATCACATGCCTTTATGTATTGCCTGCCGTGTGTGTGTGTGCGTGTACGCTTGTGCAGGTGTCATTGGACTGTGGCCCTCCCGTGCGGTCACGTTCCTAGACAACCACGACACTGGGTCCACACTCAACCACTGGCCCTACCCCGGACGAAACCTGCCTGAGGGCTACGCCTACCTTCTCACACACCCTGGTGCGTTGCGAATAATTGTACGTGCAAACAATTGTGCGTGCAAATAATTGTACGTGCAAGTAATTGTACGTGCAAATAATTGTACGTGCAAATAATTGTGCGTGCAAATAATTGTGCGTGCAAATAATAGTGCGTGCAAATAATTGTGTGTGCAAATAATTGTACGTGCAGCTTCTCGATTGACACTACTTCTCCTTGCCGCAGCCTGCGTAAGGATAGTGCCAGCCCCCCCCCCCACACACACACATACACACACTCTGTTAGGCTAGTGCAAGTGGTTGGGTGCATACGCCTCTTTGCCTTATTAAAGCTGTGTCAATCACGATGTAGCAACACATTTGGATTTTGCCATGAGCAGTGCTGGGAGCATGTCTATGATCAGCCTCGTTATTATCCTCTCACACACCCACCCACCCACACACACACACACACACGCACACATACATACACACACGCACAAACACAAACACACACACACGTACGCACGCACACGCATACACACACAGGCACACCCTGCGTTTTCTACGACCACCTGAAGACTGAGAGCAATGGGCTGCGAAAAGCCATCCTGGAGCTCATGGCAGTCAGAAAGTCGTACGGCATCAACGTCAGGTGCGAGAGCTCTCCTCTCTAGGACTGCAAAACAGTACATCTGCACATTTTCAAACCTCTATCGCATCTGTGCGTGCGGCGTTTCAGATGCAAATCGCATACCGTGCTGATATACTGTGGTTAGTTTGCGAGTGATCTGTATAATAATTATTTGGGCTCCTCGCAAATTCGGTTTTCGATTACACCCTCCCCCCCTGTTGCACCCCCCTTTAACTCTTCCTGGTGTTTATTAATAATAATTAATTAGTATTAATGAAGATACTTGGTTAAAAAGATGGGCCTGTCAGCCGATTCAGCCACGTAAAATTCGGATTTGGGATTTTGCGGGGATTTCTGGGGAGATGGGGCTGATTCCGCCCAAAAAAAGGACACCCCCGCTGGCCGACAAGTGTCTTCCACACCGGGAAAGAGGCACGCCGACGCTCGGCAAGCCTCACACTCGGCGAGTCTCGGCGAGGTCATGACCCACCCTTACCAGTACGTATTGGGTGGGGGACAGACAGGTGGTGATTTTTCATGATGTGTAATTGTGTTCTCTTGTGGTATTAGTGACGCTTTTATAAGCGTTGAATGCAACAGCCGCCTTAGTGTCATCTATGGGTGTGGGTGTGGGTGTGGGTGTGGGTGTGGGTGTGCGTGTGCGTGTATGTGGGTGTGTGCGTATGTGGGTGTGGGTGTGGGTGTGAGTGCGGGTGTGGGTGCGGGTGTCATACACCTTGTATAGATGCATTATCAAGCACACTCCTATTTGACTTTGCATTTTCCCGTTTGACGTTTCCATTATATGTGTTTGTCTCTACGCCCATCATGCAGGTCCAGGTTACTGTATCAAAGGCTCGTAGCAGTTTGTGGGCATTCACAGTTTGGCACCGGATCTCATGTGCACATTTTATGTGTACATTTTCATGCGTACCCTCATGTGCACCCTTTTCGTGTGTACATTTCAATGCGTACTCGTGTGTTTGTGCCCATAATGCAGGTCCAAAGTGACAATCCGGAAAGCTGCCGGTGATGTGTACGCTGCCACCATCGACGACAAGATCGCCATGAAGATTGGTGAGGGGGCTCGTAGGGTCAGTAGGGCGTTTTTTGGGAAGGGTATGTGTGCGTGCGTGCGTGTTTATGGCCTAGGGGTAGTAGGCCAGGAAAGCACCACCCCTTTGTGAATCACAAATTGTGATAAATGGTGCGTGTACTGTTGGGTCAAGGGTTGGTGAGTGTGTGTCAGGATGGGTTTTTACTCTGAGTGTGTAAACACTGGTACTCTGCCCCAAAATGATGGTCTTCAGCTGTCTGTGTGTGTGTGTGTTTGTGCGCGCGCGCGTCTCTGACCTAAGGGTCGGTTCGACAAGCTAATTCCTGCATGTGATGAGCAGCTGCTTCTTAGCTGCGTTTCTGCGACCAAGGTGCAGCACCGATTTGCAGCGATCGTGGGGGAAAGGCAGCAATGTTGTGCAGCTGTCATAAAACACCTGCAGCTGTTGTCAAAGAAAAGACCTGCAGCTGTTGTCAAAGACATGCAGCTGTTGTCTAAGGCAGGCAATGAAAACAGAGTAGAAGGCGGTGAGGGGTTCTGAATTCAGAAGCTTTATGCCTTTATTGGTGCAAATGTGATTCTGGGTCTGGCTGCGCCTTTATTGGTGCAAATACGATTCTGGGTCTGGCTGCGCCTTTAATGGTGCAAATGTGATTCTGGGTCTGGCTGCGCCTTTATTGGTGCAAATGTGATTCTGGGTCTAACTGCGCCTTTATTGGTGCAAATGTGATTCTGGGTCTGGCTGCGCCTGTTCGGCGCTAATACGCACAAGCAGGAGACTCCATTGATGTTGGGCTTATGGGAGTCTGGCTATGACTACAAAGGTACTGGTAAGGTACTGGTAAGGTACTGGTAAGGCACTGGTAAGGTACTGGTAAGGCACTGGTAAGGCACTGGTAAGGTACTGGTAAGGTACTGGTAAGGTACTGGTAAGGCACTGGTAAGGCACTGGTAAGGCACTGGTAAGGCACTGGTAAGGCACTGGTAAGGCACTGGTAAGGCACTGGTAAGGCACTGGTAAGGCACTGGTAAGGCACTGGTAAGGTACTGGCATGGATGTGTCACACCGTCATTTGGGACGTTTGATACGGTAAAATATGCGTTATATACGATATGGCGTATTATACGAATACGCTGAATGACACATCCCTGGGTTCTGGTAAGGCACTGGTAAGGTACTGGTAAGGTCCGCGTTCAGATGGAGGTCTGCAGCTATAGAATGTCATGAGCACAGGGTTGGCCAGAACCTTACATACACCGTATGACCGGTAACCTCCTGCTAAGGTTATCACACACACCGTACGTTACTTATATCACCATGTACCGCGGACATTTTTAACCCCTCACGGTTGTGTCGCGACCAATATAAATAAATTTGATCTGAAAAACGCCTCGTAAAATTTGCATTGGTGCAAAGTAGCAGCTTTTCTAGAGGTCCTAGATTTGAATCCTAGTCAAAGCGTACATTTACACGCGCGCACGCAAACACAAACACACACGCACACAATACGCCTAACTGACCAGAAGTCAATGTGTTCCGTGCGTGTGTTGTGCAGGCCCTGGCGACTGGTCCCCCAACAGCGTGGGCATTAAGATTAACGGCAAGGAGCTGAAGCTGGTCTGCAGCGGCCACCAATTCGCTGTGTGGGCGGCTCAGCCTCGTTAAATGCAGTTAGAGGATGCCCTCCCTTGTGGCCTTTGCTGTGTGGGAGTCTCAGGCTCGTTAAGTGCTGTGGGAGGATGCCCTCCCTTCTGTAGCCTCGCAGCCTAGACATGCACAGGCATGCACCTCCAGGAGCGCACTGATTCGCTGTTTGTGTGTGTATGTATGTGTGTGCACGTGTGTGTGTGTATCTCTGTTGTGTGAGAGGCTCAGGCCCCTAATGCTCTCCCTCTGCCTGGGATATGTGGGAAAGCACCTTTTAAACACAAGTGGTATGTCTTGCTGTGTGTGTGTGTGTGCCTGCGCACCGGTCACATGCCTGCATTGGGTTTAGAAGGAGGGTGTAGCTCATTGCACACATGCGCTCTTCTCCACTCTTTCCCACTGATAACTAAGAACTACTCTTCTGAATTCTAGATGTAGCATTTTCAGGAGTTGCAGTCGTGTCGAGTTATACCTGACCGTTTGCTACTTAGAGGGGGTGACAGTAGGCCGCTTTCCTGTATTCCCTGGCCCATGCTGCGCCGTCCGCCCTCTCCCTACGGCCGCCCTCTCCCAACTGAGCAAGCCTGCATGTACGCGGCAGCGCAGCGCCGCGAGCATGCCGTTGTGTGACAGGTGTCAAAAGTGTGTGGTTGTTGGCAAAGGGGGAAACACAACTTGCTGCTTTTTCTGTCGGCCATTCGCGCGGTCCTCAACGCCGATGACGCCTGTTTGCCTTGTGCGCACTGCTTTTCTGATTGCGTGGGGTTCTTCTGAATCAGCCATCCGCGCGGTCCTCAACGTTTATGACACCTGTTTGCCATGTGCGCACTGCTTTTCTGATTGCGTGGGGTTCTTCTGGATCACCCAGCTTGGTATTCTGGGTAGAACAGCAAAACAAGTAAGACTGTCGAACTAGAACATTGTTGGATAATTGCTGTCTATATTGTTACACATATATGCTGTGACACTTTATAATGTGGCTCGCATGCCTCCAGCTGGCTGTGTTTGCGCACAAGTGCGTGTGTTTGAGTGATGTGATTACAAATTTGCGGTAGGTTGATGGAGAGCGTGTGTGAGAATCTGCACACATGCTCTGAGGGATACACGTATTCCGATTGCGCACACCTCACAGTAGTAACAGCCTGACGTCTGAGTCTGTCTAATAGAATAGCTAAAATGGTTGGCGCCAGTCATCAAACACAAGTGAGAGGTAGAGCACACGAAACCAGCATGTGATTTGTACCCCAGAAAAAGCGTGCTGTCTGCGCCATTGCTCAAGCTTTGTATTACTATTAATGCTTCTGGCTCCGTATATGTTGCACGTTTCATATTTGAAAAGTTTGGCGTCAGAACATGGTAGATGTTTTTTAGTTAGCTTGTGAATTTGCTTCGATTGTAAATGTGCATTGAAATATAGGCTGTCAGATCAAATTACCGTTACTGCAAAGTATAAGACTCAGCACATCTACTGATAAGTATAAGACTGGCACATCCTGCTTATTGAACACGACATAGATACAGAAACTCTCAACTGTCAACCAACTAACTGCTCTGTCACACGCTCCGACGCTGCCACTGATTGGGCGTGACAAGGGAAAGCAAGATCTTACCTTGCGTGATGTTCACTTTAGCTGAAGCAATGGAAGGAGCAGCACATGGAAGTTCCTGCAGTGCTTCTGGACAGGATCCAGGATCTTCTATGTACATAATTCGCAAAAAGCCATCAGCCCTCAATTTGATAATTAAAGGATGACCAGTTTTTTGTTTGATTGAACTAAGATTTAGTTTAGTTTAGTTAGGACTACGGCACTTCGATGTGCTGTTGTAATCTAATGTAATAATTTAATGCCATTCCAAGGCAAAGTGCTGTCTCACTACGTGCTTGTGTGATGCTGCTGTAAAGCTGCTGTGCACCTGCTGCTGCCCCGAACTTAATTCACTGTTTGCCTGAGATGGTTCGGCACCCCACCCAGCGGACGAGGGGGCAAATAAAATGTGTTGAAGGTAGTGTGGGTGTGGGTGTCAGACCATCCATGGCAGAAAGATTAAGGGCTGACCAGCAACCATTAGATCGTATACTCAGCTGCATGTCAGCATGTATGACCTTTTCATTGTGTAGCTGTGGATTTAGTCAAAGAATCGTACAGCCGCATGCTGCGCGCATTGCCGCGAGAAACCAATTGAACAGTAGGGGTTCCAATCCACACTCTCGCATGACACACCCTGTGGTGTCTCTGACTCCCAACATCCTTTTCAGCCATTTCTGAAGGGGGCTGTCCATCTTTTTGCCTTGTACAATGTTGTAAGCAAGGAGTTTCATCGAAAAATTTGAATCAGTAGGTGTTATCAGTAGACAGCTGCTTGAACACGCAATCTGGAAATAAGGAACATACGCAGCATACCTCTTCCTCCACCATGAACCATGCCCCACGGGACTGGCGCCTCGGTGCGCCCTCTCTGCTTCCTGAGTGCCTTCAGGGCGTCGTCAATGCCCCGTGGCACCTCCAAGTAGGCCATGTCGGATGACATGCGCTCCAAACAAATGAAGTAGGCCGCAGGGTGTACCATTCGTCCAGCAAGCGACAGCGGATTATTTAAGATGACCAGCCAGTTTTTTGCTTGATAACTAAGATTTACACGGTGTCATGCTAAATCAGTGGCATGGACGAATCGTGTGATTTTCCCTGAGTTTATAATGTGAGCAACAAATTTACGGTTATTTGGTTGTTTGGCCAGTTTAGATGGTCCTCTTGTAACAAACTCGCTCTTTTCTCAGACTGCAAGTAGTCTGAGTACTACATCACCTCGGGGCGTTGCTTGAGCCGTCGCTTCCTTCTCGCGTGGAGAGGGAGGAGACGTTAAACACACCTTTATGGGGGGGCTTGGCGGACCATGGCTCATACTTGCAAGCAATCCATGTTTAAGCTGGTACAATGATTCGTCGTGACAACGGGGAACATTCAGCCCGACTGTTCGGCTGATTAGCCTGTAATTAACGGCCTGGTCCTTACCATACCAGTCAACAGTAAATCCATAAGCTTGCCTTCGCACTTCATCTTGAATCTGCTCACAGACACAATGGTCGCACCTTTGTGACATATGAGCGAAAGTTCCCAAGATGTTGTCTCGCCTTCATAACTAAGAGGTTTTGATCGACTTGTAAGCTGGTCGTGACCATTATATTGAAAACTTGTGACTTCTTTGAACAGTTTTGGGGGGCGATGTATGAGCACCTCCGCGTGGTGCCCCCTGGAAAACGCCTTCGTGTGCCATCGTGCACACGCCCGGAAATACTCGGGAGCGGCTAAGACTCATACGGCGGAGCAACACGGCAGTCCTCAGCGTGGTAGCCGTGGCAGCAGTCATAACCAGGGCCCGGCTGTAGCTTGCGACCTGCTCCTGGCGAGTTAGGCACCGGCTCCCTTCGCGGCCAGGCATGCCCTGG
>Ga0307947_1002779_pt1 | contig 14069 bp, 13 predicted proteins | sample OrgLakmetagen232_FD_201840 | JGI IMG/M metagenome (GOLD analysis project Ga0307947, IMG submission 201840) | Saline water microbial communities from Organic Lake, Antarctica - #232 | ecosystem: Environmental > Aquatic > Non-marine Saline and Alkaline > Saline | place: Antarctica: Organic Lake...
GGGGTCAGGAAGGGGGGTTTGGGGGGGGGGGTCATTTTGGGCCGGAGGCCCAAAAAATGCACATGACTGTCAGGAAATTGTTTTTGCAGCACATATGGTTTTTTTAGCAGGGAAATCACCATACTTATGGTCATATACGGTGCAGATATACGGTTCTGGCCAACCCTACACATACCCGCACACATACCCGCACACATACACGCACACATACACACACACATACCTGCACACATACCTGCACACATATACACGCACAGGTGCTGACAGACGTGGAGGCACAGGAACAAGCAGCTGCCTGCAGCCAGGTGCTGGGGCAGATCACTCAGCTGCTGGCACGCGCACACACTGCCTTCACACCCGCAGAGGTGAGGATGGGAGGGGCATGAGGACCCGTACTCAATGTGCTGGCAGTGTGTTGTAGCAGGCAGCTTTCTGCAGACCTGAATCAGCATGCCTCAAAAGGCCAGTCCGTACAAGCAGCTGCGAAACCCCACCAAGTTTTGGAAAGTGCAATTGATGGATTGGCAAACGTTGTACGATGCAAGTTGTACTGTCGCCTCAGGTGCCTCCGTTTGCTTTACTCCGTTTGCTTTATGCAGTCCTGCTTCCTGCTTCCTGCTTCCTGCTTCCTGCTTCCTGCATGCACAAGCGTAAAAGTCACTGCATTCGTCGTCCAAACCGACTCTGCTGCTTAATCAGCCGGCAGCCAGTCTTTGGTACACTTTTGATGTCACACGTATCTTCACAGTAATGCAAGCCCTGAGCGTGTTTTTGTCATTATGTAGCTGCTTGTAAAAGTCATTATAGAGTGTGTGTGCTCATTATAAAGTGCTCATTATAAAGTGTGTGCTCATTGTCATTGGTCGTCCCCGTGCAAAACCCCCCTCAAACGGTGCCAATAAGCTGTTCACCCAATTCAAAGCCCCCCATACCTCATCTCAATGCAAGATACTTGATGTTATATCTAAATCATTGGCACTCGCTGAAATTTTGGCATTCTGGGGCGCTGTGTGGGGCCCAGTGCGTATTTTGCCAGAGGTGGTCATCTGAGGCCCCAAACAGGGGTGATTTTGAAATGTGAATTGAGTATGGTGGCCAAGACTGGCAACAATCAAGCTCAGTTCCCAGAGGTAGGCTGATAGCACCTGAGTTTGAATGTTGCTGGTATTGGCAAAATTGTCTGATTGCCTGCGGCCACCCACATTACCCAGTGCGTATTTTGCACCCACTTTGGCAGGGAAAAGGTGCATTTCTGAAGTTGCCCCGATCGACCTCTGATCAGGATATAAGCATTATAAATGTTGTATAACAATGCTGCAAGGTCGAATTCAGGACAGGGGTACTGGGAAAGCCGGCGAGTGAGAGGCACTCACACAAGGGACACAGGGGGAATAGACATAAATCTGTCGCTCCATACCTGCTGTGAATTTTCCCCCCATTTTTGCGCCCAAAGTTGCGGACCATTATATTAATTACATTAAATTTAAATGGGGCCAATCGGTGGCTTGGTTGAATTTTGGTGCAAATTTGTATAGCATTACAATGCAGCAATTTCCGTCTGTGCTATTCCGACTCCATTTCACACCCTCACTTTTACACCAGAGTTGCAGGGTAAATTATCAAATGTAATAAAATTTAGAGGGCAGAAATTGGTGCAGTGCGTGAGCAATGATGTCTGTTTTTGTTTGTTGCAAGATGTAAAGAAATAACTAGCTATCCAACACAACTCGGTGGAGTGGTTGGGGAGATATGCCCAGTTAAGGGGTATTGGCCCTATTTGCCCGGGGAGGGGGGGGGGTTGCATGGGGACGACCCATTATAGAGTGTGTGTGCTCATTGTCATTATAGAGTGTGTGCTTCTAAGAGTCATTATAGAGTGTGTGCTTGTAAGAGACATTATAGAGTGTGTGCTTCAAGTGCGTTATCGCAGTGAGTCTTATTGCAATGTGTACGTGTGAGCTGTTATGGTTGGTATCTGTGCGTTTTGTTCTCAAGGGAGTCATCGTGTAGTGTGTACTCAAGTGAGTCATTATTGCAGTGTGTAGTACTTCAAGTGAGTTGTTGGAGTATTAGTGCAACGTGTATACAACAAGTGAGAGCCTTGACACAATGATTGTTTTACAAGTAAGTATAGTGAGCTTGTGTGGTGTGCACTACACGTGATGCATCATTCATTGTGTATTATGAAGTATAAATGGGTCATGTTTTAGTTCTTATGCGGTGTGGACAACAGGTGCGTCATCCTAGCAATATGCAGCTCATGGAACAAGCGTTTTCATACACAGAGTGAACTATCTAGTAAGCGCGCTCGTGGTCACTCGCACGCCATTCATTCATACAGCGCACCTGTGACACACATCACTGCACCTGTGACACACATTACTGCACCTGTGACACACATCACTGCACCTGTGACACACATCACTGCAGTTGTGGCACACATCACTGCACCTGTGACACACATCACTGCACATGTGACACACATCACTGCAGTTGTGACACACATCACTGCACATGTGACACACATCACTGCAGTTGTGTGACATGCTTGGTGCCCTAGCCCACTCAGACATGTGTCCCTGGAAGGAGCTCGTGCACCCAGCCCTGTGTAGGCTCGCTGACGTGTGCCGGTTGAAGCCGCCTGCACGGACAGGTGAGTGCTCAGGGCGTCTGTTTTTATGCACGAGTGTGCGTGTGTGCACATGTCTGTGTTTGTGCCTGCGTGTACTCTGATGTGCGTGCACTTAAAAATGTGTGTATATGTATGTGTGTACGTGTGTGTGCGTGTGTGTGTCAGGAAAGACAGCAGGTGGCGTTGCTGCGTCTTATGTAGCTTGAAGTAGCTTGCTTGCGCGCCGTATCTCCTGCAATTTACACGAGACAAGAAGTGAAGGACTGGCAGTTGGGTTGTGCACACATGATGGGTGCTATTGTGTTTATCCTTTTGTGCTGAATGTAAGAATCCCCCCCCCCCCCAAAAGGAAGAACAGATCATGTCATTTGTATTTGTACATCATACTGTGTGGCCATTTGTAATGCACGACTCTCTTTATGCAATCGGTTGTGCGCCAGAAACGTGGACAAAATTTGTGTGCAATGTGCGCATCAAACTATGTCAGCGTTGTGTTGTAGGTGGGCAAGCTTGGGTGTGCACACCTCTCTGTATGCATTCACTTGTTGTTTCTCTTGGTTTAACAATACTGCTTATCCAAGTGAGTTTTATGGCCCGACTGGTCCTGAAGCTTCTCAAGCACAAGCATTTACATTCTTAGTACGTGACCAACGTTTAGGTGCTAATGTAGCATCTGCACAAGGTCCTACAGGTTTAGGTAAATATTTAATGCGTTCACCAACTGGTGAAATCATTTTCGGTGGTGAAACAATGCGTTTCTGGGATTTCCGTGGTCCTTGGACTGAACCATTAAGAGGACCTAACGGTCTTGACCTTGTTAAACTTAAGAATGATATTCAACCATGGCAAGAACGTCGTGCGGCTGAATATATGACACATGCACCTTTAGGTTCTTTAAACTCAGTAGGTGGTGTTGCTACAGAAATCAATTCTGTTAACTTCGTATCTCCACGTTCATGGTTAGCTACATCTGCAAATCCAAAACGGATCCGGCTGTGTGTGTGTAAGGCATGATCATGAGGGGAAGGTCATTTCCATGGTGACATATGTGCCAGTGGTCTGGTGTATGGGGCGTCATAGCGTAGTGTAGCAGACTGTTCCAGTTGTGCTGTACTCTTACTTGAAAGTGAAAAAGCGAGTCGACCGTTTGGAGATGTGTTGTGTGTGTTTTTGTGTGTAATGTGTCAGCCTCTCTGCGGTTCGAGGCCCGTCACGAGGAACAAATGGTGAGCCTTTCATTCCTTTGTGGCCAATGGTCTCATGCGTAACCCACACATTGTGACATTGTTGCTCAATCAGCACAAAAACAAATCTATTTCTGTGCTCATTTTCCCCTGCAGACACCCACCTGCGCGTCTCTATTTGCACAGGCAGTGATTGAAGGAACTGGACCCAGGGGCCTGTTGTTCCCCTCATAATTTCCCCTTCCATCTTTCTTTCAATCCTTCCACCTTCCAGGTGGTCCAGCTTCCGTGGCCTTCGACCTGGTGCATGCGCTCTTACATGGAGGGTATGACAGCGAGAAGCTGCAGGCCACGCAGAAGGTTCAGCTGTACCAGGTAGGGGGGGTCACCGTAACAAACATAAGACAGATCGGCCACTGAGTAGATGTCTGTGTGGGTTGTGCTTCCCGGTCGTGATGCAGGGCACACCATGAGACACTGTGCTTATTTTAATGAATGCATAAAGGACAAGGCAGAAGACAGGAGGGCAGAGCAGAAATGAGGGAGGCGTGTGAGAGGAGAAAAGAGCAGTGGGATTTGGGTGCGAAGGAAATGGCACCAGAAGAGGAAAGCATAGGTCCAGAGGTCCCTATGGGCTCTCAGGGAAACTTCACTGTGTATCACCAAACAGCGTCTACTGTGTAACACCAAACAGCAGCTACTGTGTAACACCAAACAGCGTCTACTGTGTAACACCAAACAGCGGCTACTGTGTAACACCAAACAGCGTTTACGCGTTTACTGTGTAACACCAAACAGCGGCTACTGTGTAATAGCCATTCATGATGTACATAGGCAGTGTGCCACACCATTTGCACACGCAGATGTTCCTGGTCGCTCAAGCTGCGGGGCTGCAGGCAGAGTTCAAGGATGCTGTGGGATCCTGGGATGCCATCCGTGATGCTTGCTCGGCATGGCACGCAGCCCAGCCCACAACACCAACAGACGTTGTCAAGGTGGAAGTTTGTGCATGCTTGGTCCATGTACAAGAATGACTCCCCAGCGTACGTGAACCTGACCTGCGGACACGTTTTTAGGCATTAAATCCATAAATAAGTGTGGCTTCTTCCTTTTTTTATAAAGGGAAGAACACAGGAATTGCTCAGTAGTTACTTGTCCACACGCTCATGCTTAGCAATTGTCGCATTTAACAATGTCATACGTATCGAGGTGAGTTTAGCAGTTTGCGCAATGTGATGTAGGAGCTTTGCCTTGTGCAACAACCCGATCGAGCAAAAGGCATTGAGACTTTAAACATCCGTTATGCCTCGCAAAAATATAATGTGTCAGATAGGAAAGGGTACTTGCAGCTGTTTGTGTTTTTACAACTTTGCGCCGGCTCTCTCACAAAGGAGCAGATGGTACTTAACCTGCCGGCCTTTATTGACATGCACATCATTAAGCAACAAAGGTGGCACACACGCACACACACACGCACACGCGCACGCACATTCACACACACACACACACACACACGCACGCACATGTTGCCTTGACCACAGGCACTTACACGATCATTAAAAGAGCTGCAGCTGTCTAAATCTGTTCTTCGTAATTTCTCAACACAGGTAAGTCAGGTTCAGATTTGGGGACACGTCAACAATAAAAAGAAGCTGGAAGACATCATTGTGTGTACGTTTAGTTGTGTGTAAGTGGAATGAGCTACAGGGGGACTAACTTCTTTCCCATTGTGAGCATGTGTACTGGTGCAAGATCCTGTGAAAAAAGCTCCGTGGCTCACGTGATTGAATTGCATCTGTTAGCAGATGCAACGATATGATGTGCTGTCTACTTTTAGCTTGAAATGCATGAGGGTAGACTGTTTCTTAGATGGCTGCGCTAATCTGAGTTTGTACTGATAAAGGAGCCAATGTCAGCTTGCTCTTCCCACAGCAGTTACAAAGTACAACATTTATACGACGTGCCCCTACTTCCAGGATGGCAGCATGCACCTGCAACTTGGTATGGTACATCCAAAAACTGGACGAATCATCACTTTTCAGGTATTTGAGCCCAGAATTTTTGTTTAGATTTCAATTTCCTTGTGTCTCTATTTCCCTTGGCCTCCATTGATCCCATTTGGCATCGGCACAACATCATCCCCAGATTGCATAGCAAATACATGCAGGAGAGAAATACTTTTGAATTACAGCTTTCAGAGGCTCGCATGCTCAGCCTGAGTGTTTTGGTGTGCTTGCAGGTGCTAGGGCTTGATCAGTGTGAGGCTAACAAGCTCAACACACGCGCCCTGGGCCTTTCTGTATGGCGTTCTCGATGCTTGGAGCGGCGGGGCATAGCTAGTGTTAATATTAACTGGTAATGACGAGAAGAACATGACGTCCGCCGCCTGCAAGCAGCTAACTGCACACCCTTTTACACACACACAAACACACACACACACTCACACACACACACACATATACACACACACAAACACACAAACACGCACACACGCACACTGCGCCAATCATAAGAAATGGCGGCAAGTTCCCTTGCCGTCCTCCTGCAGAGTATGAAATATCGCATGTGTTTTTACCTGGCATAATTTTAACAATGCCCTTTGGGTCATTAAATGAAATCTGAAACTGCCCCATGGAATTCAAACATATACAGGCACGAGTTCCAGATGGCTACGGACTGGGAGGCGGCTGTGGAGGAGAGGCAGCAACAAGGGTTTTTAGTGAATGCAGGGACTCAGAAGCCGTTCAAATACAAAGGCAGATTGGACCTGCTCCTAGAAAACAAGTTAGAGCACTGCCTTAGAATGCCTCCTCCCCCTCCGTTGATCTGAATTTGTCTCATGTACTGAAGGACTTGTTCAGATAGCTTTTAATTTAATTTTGCTTGGTGGCGTGCTTGCGCGTTTTGTGAAGGATCCTTGACCTTTTCCCATTTCATTTCTTATTTCATCACAAGAACCAGCATGCATGCTTTATTTCCAAGGTCATACAAAAAAGGCCTTCAGTCAAGAAATGCGACTGCTAGCTAGCCTGCTCATAAAAGCAATTAGTTCAAGGAGGAACAATTTAAGCTTACTATTGTTCTGGCTTGAGGAAGTAGACACATCGTGGGCTCCTGCTGGGGGAAAAAGAGATGCATAATTTGTGCAGAGAGAAATCATGTGATTCACGCAGTGGAAAAGAACATGCTGCTCTTCTTGGATATATCCAATAATAATATATATCATCAGCATCACACAGGTCACAGGTAGGGATGTTAATTTGGTCCGATGCATGTCGCTGTCTCAAATTGTAGGGTGTGAACACAAAGTGAAACGAGCTGTACTGCGAATGACGTTACGGGGCAAGTTGAGAAACATGTATTTGGGGATAAAGTAAGGCAAATGAGTGACCAAAGCCCTTTTTTGTAGGAAGAGCACACCATTATTGATAAGTAGTAGCGTCTTTGCTGTTGTGTTCTCTCGGATGCGTTTCAGAATAAGGTGTCCAGTACTCAAGTGTCTCTCCCTGAGGTCGACGACAGAATGGCTGAGACCAATGGGCTCACAATTCTGCAGCTTTTGTTTGGAGATGTACGATTGTGTCGAACCATCCATGCCAGAAAGAATATGGGCTGACCAGCAATCATTAGAATGTGTGCTCAGCTGCATGTCAGCATGAAAGAAAAGAAAAGAATAATTACGAGGCAGCAAAACACTCTGCATTAATTAAGGAAAAGGAAACACATTGGCTTGAAGTGCCGTAAGTTTCCCCCACCATTAAGCATGTAAGACCTTATCCATTGTGTAGCTGTTGGATTTAGTCAAGAATTGTACAGCCAGTCGCATCGCCGCGCAAAACCAATTGAACTGTAAAGGTTCCAATCCACACTCTCGCATGAGCGACACACCATGAAGGCGTGGTGTCTCTGACCCCCAACATCCTTTTCAACACTGCCAACAGCCATTTCTGTAAGGGACTGTCCATTTCTTTGCCTTGTTGTAAGTAAGGAGTGGCCCAAATCTGACTTGCAAGCAAGAAGAATAAAAAGAAAGCTAACCTGGTAGTGCTAAGGTACGGTAAGCACATCGCTATATATGCTTTCATCTGAGCAAAGATATAGAGAAATAAAGAAAAAAGGTGAGGCACTTAATCACAAAAGAGGCCACACCACACATACATATCTGGCTGGTTCAAAAAAGGTCCTCAAACAAGTCGGGCTATCCTCATACTAAGGTGGGAAGACCAGCTGGCGGTGCTGTGTGCGAAGGCTGACAAGATGTTCACGCAGACAGTCCAACAAAATATGTTCCTCATCCTGAACAGAGTGCCAGTCACATTCGTCACAGATCCTGAGCTCATAAGGCCTTCTATTCCTGATATGACGCATTCTTTGGACCAAAAAGTTATGGCCAGAAAGGCAAAGGCAAGAAAGTGCACGGCTGAAAATGTTGGAAATATCCGAGCAAATATAGATAGCCTATGTTACCTGAGGTAACATAGGCTTATGATATCTTTTTCTGTTTTCCCACCAGCAGGAACAATCCCCAGAGGTACACCGAAACGTGCTGATAAATCCTCATAACTCTACTGGAATGCTGAGTCTCATGTGGTGTCAAATTGCCAAGCTCTCTCCAGCCCCCCCTGATATGTTTGCGCAAAGTGAGCTCAAACTGTTTTAGATGGTGGATAGACTCGCGAGATCATATGGCATCCAATAATTGCTGAGACGCAGGGAAATCTTGGAGTGCATGTAGAATCTGATAAGTCCATGTATCACTTTTGTTCGCAAGAAGAAGGTGAGCCCGCACAACATTCTCAAGAAGAGGACTGCTTGAAGAGAGTAAACTGTTCCAGAATTGTATGAAGCATCTGAACCAATAGAAAAAATGGGCATCTGATCTGCTTCGCGACAGCATGCAGTGAGTATCAGCATACCTTTTTTGACACCCAGGAGCGAGTCTTTTCATGAAGCCAAAATGAAAATTGTGTGCAGGGGTTTGTTGAGGAATCATAAGTCAGAGAAGAAGTGGCCCATACTTGACAACCGGGAGACACATACACTTGGAGTAATGGGCATCTTATTCTGAAACGCATCCAAGAGAACACAACAGCAAACGCTCTACTTATCACCAATGGTGTGCTCTTCCTACAAAGAGGGCTCTGGTCACACATTAGCCTTACATCACCTTTCCAAATACACGTTTCTTGCTTAACCTGCCTTGTGATGTCATTCGCATACAGCTCATTTTCAGACTTCGTGTTCACACCCTACGTTTTGAGACAGCGACATGGAATAAAAGTAACTCCCCACCTGTGACCTTTGTGATACTGATGATGTCCAAGTTGAAATAGCAATAGGCAGCATGTTCTTTTCCACTGCGCCAATCACGCGATTTCTCTCTGCAGGAAATATGCATCTCTGTTTCCCCAAACAGGAGCCCACGATGTGCTACTTCCTCAAGCCAGAACAATTAAAAATCTTCATTTGTTCCTCCATGAACTAATTGCTTTTTATGAGCAGGCTAGCAGTTGCACTTCTTGACTGAAGGCCTTTTTTGTAAAACCTTGTAAAACCTTAATCTTTAGAGTGCAGCTCGGACAGATCACTGAACTTTGACTTTGACCAGAGCCCTATCTGTGAAACAAAACACCAGTGCCAAAGCCTGGTCCACTATCAAGAAAGAGGCCGTCGTTCATGCCAAATATAGACTTATACAAAATAGGCTCTCAACTAAATCCCAAAAATAGTAAAACGCTGGTATCTAGCAACCGTATCTATAGTGTTTGCCTGGACTTTTTGAGCTTTCCCCCGGTGCTCTTTACATGCCTATCCGAGCCCTTCACTTTTTGTCCCACAGGTGTGCTCTTCACTGAAGCCGCTCCCTTGGCTGCTTGCTTGGGTGTGGATAGTTGTTTGGGTGTAGCAGCAGCAGCATGCTTTGCCGTTTGCTTGGGTGTGGATAGCTGCTTGGGTGTAGCAGCTGCCTGCTTTGCCGCTTGCTTGGGCGTGGCTGTAATCTGCTTGGGCGTTGCACCTTTCTGCATTGTTGCGGCCTTAGGCGTGACCGCCAGAGCGGGCCTCTGTGCCTTCCCAGTGCTTAAAGGAGCTACGTGGGCTCCTGTGAAGGGCGCTGACGGAGACGACAAGGATTGCCTCTTTCGTTTACTGCCCGCGCCTCCCCTTCCACTACCGGCACCTGCTTCTTGAATCACCTCCTCTTCATCACTCCCACTGGCTTCGCTGCCGCCACTCAACCTCCCCCCATCCGAGTCCCCACCCTCCTCACTCTCCTCCTCACTACTGCTCCCCTCCTCCATCATTGCATCCCCTCTCAACCCTTCCTCAAGATCTGACGAGCTCTCCCCTTTGCTCAAGTCATCTTGGCCTTCCCCTGCCAAGCCCACTTGGACTCCAGCCCCCCTTGCCCCCCTCCTGTCCTCACTCTCACTCTCTGAGTCCCCACTCTCTGATGAGCTTGCCTCTACTGTAGCACCACGGCCACCGGCCCCGTTCTGTGCTGCTGCTGCTGCACCGTTGGCTTGCAAACCTGGTGAGTGCTCTATAGAGCTGCCTAAATGTTGCTGCGAAAACGTAGGGGCAAGAAGGACAAGGAGAGAGGTGACAGAAGACTTATTGGAAGTACTTAAATAAATACTATAGTAAGAGGCAGTAAAGACTGCAAAGCGCAGGCAGCTCCCTGATTGACAGTCTAGGGCATAGAATCCATGCAGTTATGCGGATGAGGGGAAGATTAATAAACAGGGCTGCCACCATCTGAATCGATAGCTCTGGTTTAACCTCTAAAACTTATGACCTGTTTATGCCAGACCCATCTGAGTACTTGACTCAAATACCAACTCTACCAGGCTGTGGTATTTATAAGAGTATACAAAGGAACACTTGGCCTACACCATTCATAAACGAACTTGACCTGCCTCTTACCTGCAGGGAACTGTGCTGCTGCGGCTGGGCCACCTGCTCCTCGTTTTCCTCCTGCTGTACACTTTGAGGGGTCACAACCTACAAGCACATGTCGTTGAGCTTTCTCGTTGAGTACAATTAAAACGGGGCAAACCAACTCAGCAATGTAGCAATACCGGTCGAGGCAATAAGAAAGCTGGACCTGGATATAATTTAGCCATAGAAGGTCTTGCGGATGACAAACAAGTTCTTTGTGTGTGTGTTTGCAATGTATCATGCAGCTACTGCAAAGTCTAGTGATTTAGCAAGAGGGTGTTTACTACTAAAACCACACGTCCTCCTCTTTTTACAACAAGCAAAATGCAAGCAAACCTCTGCAAACCAAATGCAATGTAATGGCTGAGAGACTAAGAACTGGTCACATAGAAGGATGCACCAATTCAATGCATTGGCTAAAAGACCGAGCATTGCATGTGTGTGCTTTGTACCTTCATCGCTGCAAGAGTGTAATCCAGCATGTAGGTAGAGCGGACTAGGCGATCCACGCGAGAGAAGTGGCGTTGTGTGTACACCAGGAGGGCATCTACCAGGTCTAGTACACCTGCGCATGGACATTTGCATGATCGTAGGTACACAAAGAGGTAGGTATACAAACCATCTCCTTTCTTCTATTACATGTGCACACAAACACGATGTGCGATGGCACAATGGCAGGGTAGAGCCAGCTTTTGTGTGCACTATGCTATATGCACAGGATGACTGGACAACAACGCACGAGGACATGGTGCAACCAGCTACACTCCTTGATCTGTACAGGACATGACTAGGGTTGGCCATGATTAGGGTTGGCCAGAACCACACCGATAGGTATATACGGTGTATATACGGTACTTTGGCAGGGATATCACCATACATACGGTCATATACAGTGTGTATACACGGTTCTGGCCAACCCTAGACATGACTGTATATATACACCGTATGTGCCTGTATATTTGGTAATTTCCTTGCCAAAAAAACCGTGTATACACCAAAAAATATATATATAATAGTTCTGGCCAACCCTAGACATGACGCATAATGGCACGGTAACCAACTGTCACCCCATTTTCTAACGCCTCTTCACACCTAAGCGCAGTAATCAGGACAGAGCCTTAGCATCCCCTCGAAAGTGTGCGTCAACACGTGATTTGTGTGAAATGCCTGTGTGTGCCCAGGAGGTGCCCGCTGTACAACATCACACATCAGCACCAGGCGCTCCAGCTCAGCAGGACAAATGACGTAAGGGCTGACGTGCACAAAGTGATGCTTCTAGAACGCACCGCCAATCGTGTTCATGACGTTCTGTGCCATGTCTCCTGCTCACTGACGTACCTTTGGTTGCCTGTGAACAAAAGTGCACCTTTTAAGAGAGCATACAATCCCCACCCACCTGGCACGTCAAGCAGCTGGGCTGGACGTTTGTGTGCCAAGATGGCCTTCAGCATGGCATGGGCTGCGTGGCAGTTGCGTGTATTCGTGTTCCACGCGCGACAGTACTCCAGAGCGGTGCGCACGTCTTCATCACTCATATGCTCGACCTGAGTGTGAAAGCAGTCATTTCAATTCACGATGATGGTCACATGCAACAAACTCAGTTTCAGAGCACAGCCCTCATAAGCTCAACCTGAGTGCGCAAGCTGTTGCACGTCATTTGAAGCTAGTGACAAGAAGGGTTGGGCAGAACCGTACGTATAAGTGGTACAAATGTCACAGGGGATTTCTGAATACATAGTCATATGCACATCCTTGTATGGACTGCCACGGTCAGAGTTTTCCCAGAATGCACCTCAGCGTATTTACTAATGCTCACTTGCTTGTTTGAGCACTAAAAAGCTACAGCAATTTGTACCGAACGTGTGCTCGCAGAGAGCTGTGCTCCTGCTCAGCAGCACCTCTCAGCACAAGTGTAGTACACAAACCCAGGCAGCAATCTACACATTTCTTGGCCTGCTGCACCCCCCACAACCGCAGCACATAGTAAATACAGAACAGGTCTGCACAAGCAGCAGGGATACGCACCAATCCCAGCAGCACTTTCCTGGCCTTTAGACCTGCTGCACCCCCCCCAGTCACAGTGCCTTTTCAAAGGATCTCTGATACAAAACAGGTCTGCACAAGCAGCAGTGCGACGCACCAATCCAGACAGCAGTTTCCTGGCTTCTTGGCCCGCTGCTCCCCCCACAGCCACACTGCCTGCCGTGCGTTGGATGACGGACAGGAGCCTCCCTGGGTGCTTGAGGTCGAAAGCCAGGCGGGCCGCTGACACAAAGTCACGGTCCTGCATGCAGGAAATGTCAGGAGTGCACACAAAAAATGTGTGCGCTGGGTGATGACCAGCATTGCTGCAGCCCAGCAAAGTTGCCTTCGAAAGGGGATTTTGGCGTATAATTATGGTCCTGGGTGCGTATTATTTGAGTGTGCAGGTGGGAAAAAGAGCACCCCAGATTGTAGATCGTAGCAGCCCTGTGCGAGGAAGGGCTTTGAGGATAAGGGCGGCAAATTGGTAAGAAATAAAGTGTAAGAAAAAAGCCACCACTCTCATGGTCGGACGCATGCAAAGAAAGGCTAGGACAGTGCAGCTGCGTTCCAGCATGGGTGATGCAAAATGTAACGGGACTATTCACCAAGCTGCTTTATCATCGGCCGTGTCTGCCCAAGCTTCAACGCACAAACACGACACCAGAGATTCAATGCATGCTTCTTGCCATCAAGCTGCTTCCTGCTCTGATCAGGCAACAATAATGGATATGCAAAACGATAATGGACCAAGCAAGCAACAAACAACCCACCCCTTAATAGCAAGACAGGAGAGCACTTAGATTATTACCTACTGCTAATCCACTATTAGGGCCTCAGACGCAATCCTACTGCTAGTGCAATTTGAATTGGCCCTCACACAGTTCTGCATGTCGTGCATTCCAAGCGGCCACACCACTGAACCTTACCGCGAGTGCATTTGAATGGGCCTCACACAGTTTTGCATACCGTGCATTTCAAACGGCCACAACCCTAACACTAAGCCTTGCTGCGAGTGCATTTGAAAGGGCCTCACACAGTTTTGCATACCGTGCATTTCAAGCGGCCACACCACTAACTCTGAGCCTTACCGCGAGTGCATTTGAAAGGGCCTCACACAGTTTTGCATACCGTGCATTTCAAGCGGCCACACCACTAACTCCGAGCCTTACCGCGAGTGCATTTGAAAGGGCCTCACACAGTTTTGCATACCGTGCATTTCAAGCGGCCACACCACTAACTCTGAGCCTTACCGCGAGTGCATTTGAAAGGGCCTCACACAGTTTTGCATA
>Ga0307947_1002780_pt1 | contig 14067 bp, 14 predicted proteins | sample OrgLakmetagen232_FD_201840 | JGI IMG/M metagenome (GOLD analysis project Ga0307947, IMG submission 201840) | Saline water microbial communities from Organic Lake, Antarctica - #232 | ecosystem: Environmental > Aquatic > Non-marine Saline and Alkaline > Saline | place: Antarctica: Organic Lake...
AGGGAGAGGGAGAGGGAGAGGGAGGGGGAGAGGGAGAGAGGGAGAGAGGGAGAGAGGGAGAGAGGGAGAGAGGGAGAGAGGGAGAGAGGGAGAGAGGGAGAGAGGGAGAGAGGAAGAGAGAGAGAGAGAGAGAGAGAGAGAGAGAGAGCATGTGTGCTTAGTATGTGTGTGTGCGTAAGTATGCAGATGTAATTCACCGTATTTTGACACGAAAACAAGCTAGAAGGAAACACTCGTTCCCCCGACCTAGTTTCTGTTCATTCAGGGATGAGTAATACTTGCCATACGTTCCATTCGACTAAGGCAGGCACGGTGGGAGCGGTGCAATGCTGAGGTAGTGCAAGCAGTTTTGCTCAGCAGACCTTTCCATGGGTTTGCAATGGGTGATTGTGTTGGTTGAGTAGCACAGCAGGAGCAGCTGGCAATGGCCGGGATGGGTGATGTTAGACCCTCAGCGTAGCTCTGTTTTTTTGTTTGCCTGGCGCTCTTGCTTGTTTAAGCCTGGTACTCCAGTCTCTGTGTGACTATCTTTCTCCTGCTGTTGGACCTCTCTGACTCGGCCTTTTTTTTCTGCTGGTCAGGAGGGTAAAAAAAAAAGTAGTGGACGTCATGCCAAAATTCTCGGCGGGAGGCCCAAAAAGACCACCCACCCCCCCCCACCCCCCAATACTGCTCCCCCTGGGACGAAAAGGGTACCATTCTGCTCCTTTTTAAATTCTGCATCCATCTGCATACTTACCAAGATATGCAATTGAAGAGGTACAGAGTTATGGGGCAAGAACTGAGATACGGACGCCCATGCACACATGACCTACCAAGCACCCACAACTGACTTAAACAGCCCCATATTGCCTCATTTCTTCAAATTTCCACTAAGTATCTTATGCTGACACTATCCGAAGTTTGCTGCTCCTTTGGCTTGACTCACCCCGCGGCCTGCACCCATTGGCGCGTTTGCCTCTGACTTGTGGGCTTGTCCACAGACCCCCCATTTAGCCTGATCTCCTCAAAGAGGGTGCCAATAGACAATTAACGAGCTCAGGAATCCATTGATATATTAAAATTCGTGAAAGTGGCTCAGAAAAATTCTGGAGGGGGGGTCCCAAAAAGTCCAAACCCCCTCGAGGGACCACCCACCCCCGACCCCCTCGGATTGCACCCATTTATATAACAATCGATAGCTCTCAATCTCAAGATTCCGAATATATAATTTTTAATGGGATTGACCCTTGACGTCCAAAAGTTATGCTCGCTGGGGCCTCCTGTGCTGGTGAAGGAGTTTTAGGTACTCGGTACCTAAGCGGCTTTTTCCTCCTTAATCAATGTGGGGAGTGATTTTTATTGCCTGAATAGTTTTCTTTTGGACCCTAGGACACGAAGTGTCTAGGGTTTATGGATTGCTAGAGAAACTGACAGTCTTATAGCTTAGAAAAGATTGGCTTTCTCTGCTTCTCCCAAAAAAATCGCGCCAAATCGAGTAACCCTAAGAACCTCATGCCGAGTAGGATGGTGCTTTCCGATTGTCGTACGATGCCCTGGTTGGAGAGAGGCACCACTTTTTTGAGCTCCTCAATATTAAATTGATACAGATGGAATGAAGACTTAATTTTAGGACATACTGGGCCTTAACGCCTCATATAGCGATGCCGCGAAATGCAAATCCGTTTCTCGAGCGGGGTCATGTTTTTGCATGTTCGCAATGAGTAGGAAGTTTAACTTATTATCGCTGGAGCACAATTACATTCCGGCCACTTGCTGTTGTGATGACGCGTGAGAGGGCACTACCCGGGATGGAGAACGGCAGAGAGACTCAGAGTTGCAAAGTCTCAGCCCCTTAGAGCCGTCCTCCACTAGGCACAGGGCGAGTTGCAACCTGTTGCCTGCACCAGCCATCTTACTTGCTTTGCACTTTCTTTGCATGCACGCATGACAGTTGGCACGCACATCAGGTCAAATACAGGATCTTGAGGATCTTGAGGATGCAGGTATGCAATGAGCACCAGCATTGGCAGGCAAACGCACAGCTCATGCATTTGCACACGCAAGGCTAGCTGGGATGAGGGTCCAGGAGAGTGCACACAACTCTGCTTAGGGCAGCCAGAATTGCCAGGCATAGGCATAGGAGGCCATGCCATTTGGGAATTCAATGAAAGGCAAGAAAGCCCTTGCTCATCAAAGAGCTTTGGCTGTCACGAAGAGGGGTTAGGTACCAGCTTAAGCATGGATTGCAAGTATGGGCTATATATGATGGATTGCAAGTATGGGTTATGAATTTAAGGTCTCTGACCAGTTCCTAGGGACCCCAAGAACAGTTCCAGAAAAAGGTATGTAAATTAAATGGATCTAGGGCTAGGGTCCCCAAGCGCAGCGCCACTATTCTTTCTGCATTAGAAACGATGATAAATACAAAATGCAAGTATCATATGTTAGATACGTCTTGCTTTTTTATAGGGTACAGGGGAGCTTGCATCAACCGCCCCAACCCCATTTGGACCCTTAAACATTCCCATATATAGAATGCCCCCGCCCCCTGCTAGAAGGCAGTGTGGGAACATGTCATTGTTAGGGGGCGGGACGGGCAGAATTATGAGCTCACATAAGCTAATGCGAAGCCGACTTCAAGAGGTCCCTCCCCGCATCCGTAAGTACTTCATCAAGCAAAACCTGGCTGTTGGTGGTAAAAGCATGCAAAGCTCCACCGCTGGAAATCAAGGAGGTGGTTGCAGCAATGGCTCTCATCGACGATGAGAAAAGGGCTAGTGAGTAGCAGGCGACAAAGAAGCGTTAGCTGAACAGAACATAGCCTGCACCAAGGTTTGTATGCTACGATCGGATTTGAAACTAACAATATAACAAAATGAATACGATGTAATGTATGATGTCCACATCGTAAGCCAAAAACGTGGCACCGTTCCAGGTTACATTCAACATTTTGACACAAGCAAACACATGTACCTAACATCTCCTCATATGTATGGCATATGACGTCTAATAGACAGCCCCATTTGACCTCGCACTTGCACTCTTTGCTTTTAAGCAGTCTCACACAGTAGCAAAGCAACTTCAAATCAATGAAGCTGAGGGTAACACTACCTTCTCACAATTGCTTGAATAGTTGCAGTTGGAGCGAGAACAATATGTCCGTGCATAAAAATAACGTTTCATTCCCTTGCACTCAACATGCATAGCTCCACAGTTCTTGTATTGCCCACACTGTGAAGTAAGCTTCAATCCCTCACCGCCAATCTGTACTATCACCTTTTGCGTCAAGCAGCCTGACACGACAGCGTGGAGGAACTTTGCCGAGTATTCCAATGGGAGCCATGGTTGCCATGTCATACTCCACAAGCGTGGACCCCTGTGAGCAGACATATTATGGTCGTTGATGTATCCAATGACGTGTTTATTTGCCCAAATTGTTGGGTTTGACATTTCCCTGCATGAGTGATTGTAGCACCTCTCACCAGGCATTCTCTGTGAGAGCAAACACTGTAAAAATGGTGCTGTTTATGCAGAAGCTTGTATTCCTAGTTTGTGCTTTGCAGCTACGGGCAGCTCCGGCCATGGCCTTGTCAATTGACAGCCCTGAAAGACTCAGCCATCAGTGCATGGATGCTCATCTGGTTTTGATGAATCCACTCCATTGTCTAAACGCGCTCACCTGCATTGCCAATGTGCCGTAAGCTGCGATAAACGCTGAGGCACGCAGCAGCAAACATAACGCCACATCACACACATTCACACACCCACACATCTGTTCACATACACACACAAATACACGGCCTAGTACACTCACATGCAGAGCTAGCATTCACACACAGACACACACATCTGTACACATACACACACACACACAAACGCACAGCCTAGTTCACTCACCTGCAGAGCCAGCATTTACACACACACATCTGTACACATACACACACAAACACATGGCCTAGTTCACTCACCTGCAGAGCCAGCATAGATGGGGCTCCCACAGGGAACCACTGTGCCCTCTTGACGGGCTTGGCTGTACGCTCCTGTGGCAGGGGCAGAAACACATAAAAACTTGATGCATAAGTAAGGCCAAGGCCTGTTAAGCAACCTATGCAAGAGAAGCATCTAGGCACAGCAGCCGCTGAGAAGCAGCTGTTGCTGCCTTGACTTCGTTTGCTCCTGAAGTGGAGAGAAGCAAATGATTGCTACGGCACTCTGTGCACAAACACGTGCAGATTGCACGATCAAACTATCAACACGAAAACTCAACAGCACAAAAAAAGATGTGCTCACCAATTAGTCAATGATCATACATACGAGTGAGAGGTGCTGCACAGTTACAGGAGTGGGGCTCTCACTCCCTCTTCCAGGACACACACATAAACAGAGGTGTCTTTGAGTGCCTTCAGGCCTTGTGAGAGCCCCTCATTTCTTACCTCCACCTATTTTGCCTACATCTCTTCTCTGATACCCTCTTCCTCTCTGCAATGTGCCTCTCACCTCTGGGGTGGTCGAGCAGTCAAGCTCGCTGGTAAGCCAGCCAGCAGCAGCGCTTGGAATGAGCACGTCCAGCGGCAGGATGGGCTGAGGTGTGTCTTTGCTCACCCATGGGTGCGCCATGTCCAAGCGGACCTGCACCATTTGTGATGATGCGCATGTGTGACTTGCATGTGCTGGTTCTACATACATGCGTACGAGCATATAAGCACAGACACAATATATATAATTTGTGTACATGTATCTACTTGCACACTTGTCATGTCTATTTGTATATGTGTGTATTTAAGTTTGTGTGTGTACGTAAGTTGCATACGATGGCGATTTTGCCTGATTGTGTGTATTGCTCATTCCAAACAAAGGCTTTCCATGTCAACTGTGCACATGCTCTATAAGGGCATTAACTCCTTTTTTGTGCAGACTCCGTAATGCTTAAAGAGAGACATGCTCAGGTCTTTCCAACACCAAACGAATGACACAAACTCCAAGATTCACACTCTGTAGTTCTAACAGGATATATCTCAAACACACGTGCATGTGCACATATACCGACCTTGCCAGCCCCACACATGCACAGTAACAAAGAAAAGTGTTGTGTGAAAAGTTCATTTTGCAAGGAGCACGCTGATGTGTTTAAGGCAGTGTGCTTACACATCCTCATGCCTGGTGCCACACTGCCACATGCCTCTGCCTTGACGGCATTCTGCTAACACGCCCTCGCCTGACGTCACTTCAGAGCCAAGACCTTTCAAAGCTCAAGCCTGTAGGCCAAGTTTGTGAAGAAGTTTATTCCGACCCTCCTATTTTCCTGTTTCCCTCCTGGCTGTCTTCTTCTATTTTAGTGACTGTAGTTTCTGTGTCCCACCTGCCCTGTTCCGTGGTCAACCGTGTGCAACTGAAAGCCTTGGGTGTCACCTACGCAGAGGCCAACACAGCAGGAGGGTCGTCTGAAAACAGTTCTGATTGGTTGATCTTGGTTGATCTGCACCAATGGGGATTCCATTTCAGCACTTGCTTCCCGTCCGGCTGTCATGCAAATCAAGAATGTGAACTTGAAAATTAACTAAACACAGGGTGGAGGATTCAGGGCTCGGGGGTTTGATCCTAAATTTAACACACACAAGTGATTGCTTGTCTTTGGCATATGCTGACTTGCATGACGGCATCCCTACTCCCATGAACAACAATTTGTGACACAGGCTTTGCTGAAAACTTGCCTGACAACATGCCTACTCCTGCAAATAACTGCCTGTTGCACAACCTCTGCCGACTCGTCTGACGACATCCCTACTCCTACAATTGACAGCCTATTGCACTTCCTCTGCCAACTTGCCTGACGACATCCTTACCCCTTCAAATAACTGCCTATTGCACTTCCTCTGCCGACTTGCCTGACGACATCCTTACCCCTACAAATTACAGCCTATTGCACTTCCTCTGCCAACTTGCCTGACAACATCCGGCTGTGCCTGAACCCGTCCCGGTTGCACTCTCCAATGACACCCGTCTGCACAAAGGCCGTGTCCCCCACGACAGAGATGGAGTCCTGCAAGCATAGTGCAGGAGGGGAAAATGGATGCAGCCTTCCTGTGCCTTGTGCCCCTTAGTGACATAAAAGCCTGCTGTGGTGGGAAACGCAACACACGCACTGCACCATTCATTCTGTTGGAAGGAGGTGCAGTTTTGTACTGTAAGAATTAGGAAGGCATCTGATTCTAGGTGGAAAAAAGCCATAAACGAGCAGAGCATGCGCATACGACGCACACGTACATGCACACAGGCAAATACACACGCACAAGTACCTCGTAGTTATGGCTTAGATGGAAGTGGCCGGAGAACCACAGCTTGATGTTAGGGAAACGTGCAACCAGCTGCATAAAGCGCTCCGGCCGGTCGCTATGGTTCAGCCAGGCGCAGCGATTTTTAACATGGACCTCTTGCAGGACCTGCGCAAGGAAGGTCAGCACACACACACACGCACACACACACACACACACACACACAAGAGAGAGAGACGAGATGGATGCGAGCACTGGATAACGTACTTTATCCGGTGAGCTGCGTGCTCAGCCATGCTAGCCGTGCTGCACGATGGAGTATCGGTGCTTAAAAAGGTACCATTGACCAATTGTTGCTTTTGACGCTTTTTGTTCCTGTTTGGGATAGTTTTCACACGAGGCGCATTGGCGCATTGCTGACAGTATTGATGCAGGAGCACATAACACAGCTGAAATAGAAGGGCATTGACACAACGCACAGGAACACGAAGAGGCCCACAAAAGCATCTAATCCCATCTGTGCTTTTCAAGAGGAGTAGGCAAGGGTACATGGCACAGCACAGATTTTTGTTTCATCAAAACTTTAGGGCCTTCTCAACCACACAACCACACACTCACAAAAACACATACACACAAGCACACGCCACCCACCCGTAACCCACACCCTTGCGGTGGAGCATGTGAGAATACAATGACAGGCCGGTGCTTGTTAGCCTCCAGCTGCTGCTCAAACCACTCCATCTGCGCGTCATCTACATAGACCTGCAGATGATGGATGGAGGATGGGGAGCAGGAGTACAGGTTTTGGCTTGCATAACTATTTTGTGCGCGTGTGTGCCATTGATTTGTATGTTGTAAGATACAGGGTAGGAAGGCTGCTGGCGGTATTTATGTGGCCTGCTGTGAGTGACAGATGGGATATGTATCACGAGAATGGCTCCTCTAAGCTCAACTTTCACTCCCTTTCTTCAATCTCCTTAATAAATAAGCAGTGTCACCCACCTCATGGTGGCTGTAGTTGTTGGACCGGTAACGAGTGGTGGACAGCCCAATGGCCAGCACATGCCCAAGTTCAGCAGCCCTGTTCATGTATGTGTATGTGTGTTATGTGTGTGTGTGCTTGTATGTACGTATGCTTGTGCTTTTGTGAGACTTTAGCCTGGTTAGTTCTCTTCGAGGCCTCAAAAGTCTAAGGAGCAATAGCATTTCATGCAAAGCACAAGAAGCAAAATCTAGGTTGCAGCGTGAAATTTCTAATGCTTACATTTGATGTAAACATTAGGTTCTACAATGCCTTAAGTTGCAAAGGTATTGAATGGGGGTCGGGAATGGGGGTCAGGATCAAAGCTTTGCAGAAGGATTGAAGAGCCGCATTTAAACATGTCCTTAGGCAACCTTCCCAGGAACAAGAAAGGTTACAACGATAACAGATTGCTGGAAAACAATGTTCCCACAGGTTGGGTTGCTGCTGCTCACTTCCTAGATGGAGCTAGTTGATCAAGGCTGCAGCCAACACAGGTGCCCCGCCACTCACCAATGGTGGGGCTGCTGCCAAACATCCTGCCAGGCTTCTAAACTGTCAGGGTCCGTCTTAAACTCGTCGCCTGTGAAGCATTGTCCCCTTTAAACACTGAGCACTTTTGTTTCACATGCTGGTATCTACATGCTTTCATGAGTGATACACACAGGGTTCGCCAGGGCCCATATATTAGCGCAGGATAAAGGAACTTCCTGCTTAAATTCTCCTTGCAAACATCATAAACTGGTTCTGGCCGTCTCTGCACACACTACAACCACGCAATGACGGGATGAATCACAGTGTGAAGGGGATGGCACAGTGAACAGATGTCATGGTAAAACTTAAGTGTTACTCGGCAGCACACAAACTCTCTAATGCATGCGGAGGCAACACAGCTCTTCCTTGTTTTACTTGTACAAGCATGAAGCACTCAGCTCAGCTTTCTGACAACTCTACGCAAGCAGCTCACCTTCCATGTCGTGGTTGCCCAGCACGAGCGCTCGAGGGATCCCAAAACCGTCTATGAAGTCCCTGTGTGTGAAGTCAACAGCAGCACATATGGGCCTCTTTTGACAGCTGCACTTTATTGTGTACTGTCAGCTTGGAACAGTCATTGCCAGCAAGGTCTGTGGTCAGATTATTGGCACGGATGCTGCGAGCGCGCGGAAACAAGGCTGTGCCTCACACCTTGCAAATTCAAAGCATGCGCGAGAGCCGGAGGCGTGCTTTGAGTGGCCTAGGTCCCCGAGCTGGCAGATCCGAGCTCCTGTACACAACCAAAGGGATGGGACTCTGCTGCCTGGATTCACGTCACATTGCAACACACATTCCCCTGACTACATTCCCCTGACCCATTGCCTGTCCATCCTGTTTCCCTCTTTTGCTTCTACATCCGACAACCACGGACCTGGAAGCGGGGTCCCCCCCTCGTCAGTCAATGATTCCAGCATCTGCATGAAAGTGGATTTGATTTGGTTAAAGGAAATGAAGGAAGACAATGTCATTACATCACAGTTGAATGAAGAAAGACAATGAGGCGCTTGGTATGTTACCATAGCTAACGGGCATTTCATAAACGCTCCGCACCTGGCCCCTTGCTTGATTGAACAGATGCATCTGCTCAGGAGCGAGGTGCAGGTCCCCCATTATGCCTATGCGAAACGCATCCAGTGACCTGCGCAGGGACCATGGCGGTAAGAAAATTGCTGACAAGTGCACACAGACGGTGTGCAAGTAGGGTGGTGTCAGTCCACCTACTTTGAGCCGAAACCTTTGCTCTGAAGGGTACCATCCGTGAGTGAGTCAGGGCTCCCGCTGCTTGCTCGCACGTTCATTAGGGGATGCCTCCTTCGCATTCTGACCCCTGTAATGATGAGCTATCTCAAAATAAATGAAAGGTCCACTGTCAGCCCCAAAACCCTGGAAATATCCAGTCTGATTGGAGTCTTGATCCCTAGCCCTTCCTTGGGTTTCCTCCTGGGTTTTTGACTTACCCTTGGGTGTCATGCAAGCTTTGTGATTTAGGGCTTGCATTGCAGTCTTAATTTACAAATATTATATAATGAATAAATACTAGTGAGCTTGTGATTGGCATCCCCTAAAATTCCCACACCATGGCCTGTGTACCAACATCACCCTGTGTACCAACATCACCTGTGTACCAACATCACCTGTTTATGGACCTTGTGTTACCTGCGCATGTTTTTGAGGGTTGGAATGTACACGCACTCGTGCAAGCGCAAACAACCCCTGTGTGCGACCTTTCTGCAGCTATAATTGAGTTAAAAGGTAAGCTGCGTCCATTTGCTGGTTTTAAAAGAAGGAACCACTTCTGTTTTGTTGGCACGTGTGCATGTATGAGGTTTCTGGGGGATGGATGGCCTAAGAATTCACGTCTCTGCGAATGACTTAGGTGCTGAAGTTGCTCTCGTGCCATGCTGGCAAATGCATGACTGGTAAAATGGTGGATTTCCATGTTTACTCATACTTTACTAGGAAAATGCACAAAAGATAGACACGGTCCTGGCATATACTGAGATGAAACAAGCTGAGGCTCTGTCTTTAGTACAGGGACGAGCCAGAGCCTTGGGCTGTAGTCTGGCCTGTGCACCCTGTAGCTTTTCAATGAATATGGCATCTGAGTCTGGCCCCCTTCATTTTTTGATGCCGTTCCAGAATAAGAGTTAAGCGAGCTGTCTAGACCATTTCTGGCTTGAGCTTGTGTGAGCATTGATGTGTCTGCCTCCAGCTTATTTCATAAGAGATTTGCTCCTTGCTCGTGGTGCATAAATTTGCATAGTTTGAGGATCAGTGCTTGAGCTCCTGTGTGCGATTGTCAGTTCTTTCCTTTCTTCACCTTGTCTAAATTTGGCTCCTTTCATTTTGCTTTTTCTCTCAACTCCGTTAGCTTTGATGTCTTTCATGCATTATAGATTATATGATGGCAGACATGAAATCCCAAAGGTACGCACGCACAAATATGTGACAGGTGGTTCCGCCAAAGGCCCCCCCCCTGAATGAAAAGCCCTGCCCTCCCCTCCCACTCTTTGCCCTGCTTGCATTTGCGTGGAATAGGTGCTGAAGTTCTCAGCGCTTTGGCAGAAGTGCGACACAAGCACCCGGCCATGTTTTTGTGCGTTTGGTATCCATTGGCCACGGAAGATGCTCAGATGAGAGCACTAGCGTTTAACACAGGTAGGTAATGGCACGCGTGCATACCACATGTGAAAGGAGAGAGAGAGTTTCAACATGATGAAAAAACCAATCCGCTTTGGCCCATGCTTGAGTGAAGAGGAAGGGATAATGAAGATTGACAAATTAAGAGGAAAAAGTCACACAGATTGGAAGGCACCGTCACAAGCTTTCGTCCAACTGACGCACATTGCTGAGCCTGTACCTGACGTGCATTGCTTGCGTATTGATGAACCATTGCTCCTAAGGCCAGCATGTGCTTTTTCTTCTGCCCTTATTCTTCCTGCCAACTAGGAGCGAACATGGTGACTAACTCGTTACAAGACCTGTGTGCGGCGCTAGCTGTACTCCGCCGACACAAGGGGGACGGCGTAATTAGTTGTGATTGGTGAGCAGCAGAAATGCTTGATGATGGTCATTCCTTTTTCTCTGTACGGCCATATTACTCAAGAATGTGCAGACATTTGCAGCCCATTGATCGCTCGTCATCTTTACCAGCTACTGTGATGCAACTTGCTTTTTTGACTGCTTGAATGAATGAAACTAACGCTCGGTATTTTGCAGGAATGAACGCCCGGTTGCTTCTTTTCACACATCACACTGTTTAACCTGTCTACCTAAACTGTAGGTGCGGCTTGCGAGGGCTAAGCCCAACAGACTACTTCCTCCACCAGCCATTATACCATATCTACCAAAAGGAAAGTAGGCAAGGAAGATGCCAGGCATGTCACGTCCACTGTGAGAACATCGCAGTTCACCTGCATGAGGTGCGCTTGCTGCTGTGTAGCACTCGTGGCCGTTTTGATGCACCCATTTTTGCATGTTTACATGCACCAAATCTAAGCCCTTAATTTGGAAAAACGCCCTGTTTCTACAGTCTGTTTTCACTATGCTATGTATGTCCGTGATAAGCAGAGGCAAGAAATCCTGCACTATGGCGCACAAAATGCCAATCCATTGTATTTACATAATTCTTTGAACAGATGCACAATCCTTTGGGCCCTCACCCAGAAGTGCGGACTGGCTCAGGTGAGAGATTCTTTGCTGCCCCCTCCTCCTGATCCCCTGCTGTGGAAATTCAACTCTTCCATGTGTGATTCAGGAAGTGCGGTGGTCGTGCACAGAAGGAGAGACGACAAGTTTTTGATGGTCCAAGAGGTACGAAGTATGAAAAGTAATTAAGGTGCCTAGCAAGTCAGTTGGTAGTTACTGGCATGATGAGATTTATAAATTGGTCCGAAATTATTTGATATGAGGCCACTGTGTCTTGCGCAAATTTAATGCCCAAGCCTTTAAAATGTGTTCTTTTCCTCTCATGCATAGTTTGCTGGGCAGGGATTTTGGGTGCCTGGTGGAGGGAATGACGAAGGCGAGAGCCTGTCTGTATGCGCAGGTAAGCCCATGCAACCCTGCTATCCACTCCCTAGGTACGGCTTCCCTCAGCAAACCTTTTTATGCACATGCAGCACGCGAATGTTTTGAAGAGACAGGAGTTAAAGTCAAAATCAAAGGCCTGTTAGAGGTGAGTCCCTCTCCAGCATCCATCCATTGCCTGTGACCCGGCTTGCGAACTTCAAACTGTATCCATTGATGCATTCCTCCAAATTTTTAAACAAAGGTTGCATTCAAAGACATACGGCCCAAGCCATGGAGGTTAGCTGTTTACTATGCTGTTCCTGAGGAAGATGATGGGAGTGAGGTCTCCCGAGACTCGAGGCAGGAACTTGTTGAACAATGTCCAAAGACCCTACCAGACTTTGAGAGTGCAGGTGGGTTATAACTTGCTGGTGGGGAATGCTGGTTGTATGTATGATCTATAGATCCAACTCTTGTAACGAGATGCTGGGTTCTACGTGTCCTCTATTTTCCCTCTGAAGTCAAAAAGAGGAAAACACTACATGCCTGCCTCTTTTTCTTCACCCAGGTGCTTGCTGGGTGGGGGTTGATGACTTAACACACATACCCATTCGAAGCCCGACAGTATTAGGATGGTAGGTGCGCCGATCTTGGATTGTTTGCCGGACTTTTCATCAATTAAATTCCATCTCATACTGTTCTGAATCTAAATCTGCAGGTACGCAAAAATAGCGGCAAAGGACTTCAAGTTACAAAGTTTGGACGAGTGGCCACCCTCACACAGACATATCTTTGCAGACCTTGTTCTCTGAGGTCACGCCAGATGAGTGCCATCCATAGTGGCTTTCTGTTACTTGCAGTATTAGGTGGCTGGGAAATGTGTATGTTGTGCATATTTTACTAATTGCCACGCCCAATTGGTGGTAGCGACGTTAGTCAGTGTTTCAGTTGAGTTTTGACTAGTTTCGTCCAATAAGCTGGAGGAGCCAGTTCTAGTTGATGTGCTGAGTCTTGCACTTTGCTGTGATTTATTCTGACATACGACATGAGGATAACTGGCAGCAACCAGATGCTAAATCAGTGGCATGGACGCATCCCCATACTTGCAATCCCCTTACTTGCAATTCCCATACTTGCAATTCATACTTGAGCTGGTATTACGCATCCCCATACTTGCAGTCCATGTTTAAGCTGGTACCATGATGTGTCGTGACAAGGCAGGTTTTTGCTGTGCTGGCTGGTATCAATGAGCATAATCAAAAGGAATTAAACTGGCCAGTGCAGCTAGCAAGCTTTCTCCCTCGGTTTTTCTTCAAGTTGCTCATTTTTCTAAAAAGTCAAGTCACAATTGTCTATGAGCATTCAGGACAATGTCAAAACGTTTCAATGCGACACTCTCACTTTAAGAAATCGGCTAGTGGAAACGTTCTGTCCTTGAAGGGTTTCAATTCGTCTCATGGTCTTGTAAAAAGAAGAAGAAAAACTACGCAGGCAGTGGAAAATCACTTCCCACATTAAATAAGGAAAAGGAGCCACTTTGGTATCGGGTATCGTAAAACTCCTCCATCAAAGGAAAATAAAAGATAGCTGCAGGCTTGACCTGTAACCGTCTCCTGATGAGAGTTGATAATAGTGCTGGAAAGAGCACGTCTGGTATGGACAAGTTTGGCAGTGTAATTGACAGAATGCACGGCTGGAGGTAAATCTATTTTTGTCTGAGAAGCGGGATGGAAAGAGCCACTTTGGTTAACCCTAGTTTCAGCTGTATCAGCAATCTGAAGATTTTGCATAGCCAGCCGTTCGCTGCTACCTATATCCATGCAGACAAAGCAGGATCCTAGGGAGCCTGTGTTGCTGAGGCCTTTGGATTGGAAGACCATGCTGCATGCTAAGTTATGTATTTCAGTGGTGATATTTCTTATTCGCATGTGCTGGCATCCAGAAAGGATATGCAGGGCACTGTCTGCTTAAGCCAGAGGGAGCAAGTTAGGCTTATTGAGTGCTTAATCATACCGCATGCTTTTGGTTGTACAGGGTTCCTGTTCTGTACTTCATAATGATGCACTTGGTTTTAATTTTTTTTTTTTTTGGTGGGGGTTGTTACACGGTCCTCAGCAAGGTCCTGACAGAATGAAGGAAAAAAACCTAAAAGACTGGGAAAAGGAAAACTCCTGCCTAAAACAGAAAAACCCTCCTTGAAAAAACCACAGTCTGAGAAGTTGGCCCACGCTCGCAAGAGCACAAGCT
>Ga0307947_1002781_pt1 | contig 14063 bp, 15 predicted proteins | sample OrgLakmetagen232_FD_201840 | JGI IMG/M metagenome (GOLD analysis project Ga0307947, IMG submission 201840) | Saline water microbial communities from Organic Lake, Antarctica - #232 | ecosystem: Environmental > Aquatic > Non-marine Saline and Alkaline > Saline | place: Antarctica: Organic Lake...
GTGTGAGGGAGAGTGTGTGCGTGTATGTGTGTGTGTGTGTATGTGTGTGTGTGTGTGTGTTCTGTCCAAGGAACGGCAAATTCACGAACCTGCGTCCTGCAAGGCTTGCACAGCAGGGGCCGAAGTGGTGGGGATGTGGGAGAAGGAGGGGCAGGCAGCAGTGGTGGGCCATCCTGCCACGTCCACATTGTCTTTTACAGCAAAGGGGACACCCCACAGGGCCTTGGAGGCCCGCTGCAGGGGGGGCAGGCCTTCCAGGACGCGAGCTGCTTCCAACAGAGCATCAAGGGGGGCGAGCGAAATGAAAATGCTCCTGCTGGACTGTGCCAGCGACGGGTACCGTGAACGCAGCAGCTCGGAGGGAGTCAGCGCTCCGGTTTCGAACGCTGCGTGCAGAGCTTGGAGGTCCATCGATTCTCGTCGTCGTCGAGGTCTTTGCAAATATTGATTGATTGATCATGTCAGAGGGGAAGCAGGGGCATACACAGGGCCTTCAACGTGAGGGCAACATTGAGGCCTAATAAGTACCTCCCGTGGGCCTTAATCTAGTCTAGGCCTAATCCGAATCACGGACCCTTCTGATGGCTTAGTTTATTTTTAATTTTGTTCTCGTCGCCTTGCTGTGTTTCCTCTGTGTTGTGCGTGGACGCTGCCCAAAGCAAGTCCAAAGCAAGTCCAAAGCAAGTCCTCCTAAACATGCCTTCAGGTAAGGAGTTGTTGTAGCGGTAAGGAGTTGCAGGCGTGCGAGGTGATGCAAATGTGAAAGAGAGGAAGAATGGCAAGAACTGGATGGCAAGAACTGCAGGATTGCCTGGGGTGTGGGGCGCGTGTGTGTCAAGGTTGTCCAGCGTTTAAAGCTGATGCCAAATACGTCATCTGCTGCATTTGTGATGCATTTGGTGAGGGGCCTGCGTGCTTTTCCAATTTCAGCACAGCACAGCATACTTCTTTTGACTCACACGCTTGCACACCTTCCGCCCTCTCTATTTTACCTGTCCCTTTCACTTCATAATACAGTGGATGCAGATCCCCTGGTCCTGGTGGCCAACAGAGGAGAAATTGCTAGGCGTGTCATTCGCACGTGTGTGAAACTTGGCCTGCGCACTCTGTCCGTCTACACCAAGATTGATGCCCTGGCTCCTCATGCCAGGTTTGTCTGTGTGTGTCGTGTTGGGCACTTGCATGCAGATCCCCATCTATGTGCCTGCATTCGTAGCCGAGTTATTGTGCTTGCATACGTCAAACGTGCACATGAAATCAACTTCCACTGCTTGCACTGCGTTGGCACACAAACACAGGGAAGCAACCATTTCTGTGTGCCTTGGAGAAAATCCACGGAACTATACAAACAAAGAGATGCTGCTCCAGGTGCGAATCAGCAGGGTATGCAGATTCCTGCCCACCGCTGACGTGCCTCTGTTCTGATTTTGCCAAATTTACTCGCACATACACACGCACACGCACATGCACGCACACACACTCACTCTCACACACACACAAACACATACAACAATGAAGACAAATCAAATTACGCTATTGCCTCATTACTCTGCCAGATTATCGACAAGCACTGCGTGACTGCTGTTCACCCTGGATACGGATTTCTTTCAGAGAACGAAGAGTTTTGTGAAGCTGTCACTCAGGTGGGAGCTCCCCTCTTACAGTGATCCATTTTGCTCATTGCTCTATGCCAACAATGAGCTGAGCAAATGACCCACACACGCTAGATAGTCAGAGCCGAATTGGAGCTAATGATTTACAACTTTGCGCCCGTAATAATCTATCCCGGATGGAATGCTCACTACCCTTGTGGCCTGCTCATCCTGTTGCTTTTGTAGGCTGGAGTTGAGTGGCTGGGACCCAGAGCGAAGACAATGCATGACTTTGCACTCAAGCATGTGGCGCGGGGATTAGCTGAGGATGCAGGGGTAGGTGTAAGTGCGCAAAATAAAGCTTGTAATAGGATTGTCAGCAAATGAGAAACCTGAAAAATGTTGAGTTCGGCGTGATACCTGTCAGTTTTTGAGATGGCCAGGCAATCCTCATGAAAAGAAAGTGAAAATGCTGTGCATGCACGCAGGCAGTTAATTTACTACCTAAAGCATTTGTTGAAAAGGCTAAGGTCGGTTTGGGCACTTGTCAAAGGACTTTCCCTAGCATACACTGATCTTTTCAAAGCGTAGCTGTTTACATAGCTTAACTGTTCACATTTAGGAAGTAGCAGGAGTAAGTGCTGTTGCTTCTTGTTTCAGATAAATGTGCTTCCAAGTCGACGTGCTTCTCCCCGGTTCATGTGCTTCTCCCCGGTTTGGTCGATGTGCTTCTTCCCGGTTCATGTGCTTCTACCCGGTTCGGTCGATGTGCTTCTCCCCGGTTCATGTGCTTCGCCCCGGTCGGGGCCATCCTGCCAAGCACCATCCACGCCGGAGCAGGAATTGGCAGTGTTTTTCTGCGTTCTTTTCTGTCCTTCCCTTTTCTCTTGCCTGGATAGGGGCAAAAATATCGAGGAGGCTTTCACAGTTACCAACTCGGAAGAAGTAAACACGACACGCAGTCAGCGGTAGTTCTCCCCACATGAATCACGAAGCAGCCACTTGGTAGAAATAAAGAGCTACGCAGGCAGTGAATACCACTCCCTACATTGAATAAGGAAACAGAGCCACTGCTTTGGTGCCAGCTACCATCAAAATTGTCCACTGGATCAGACTGGATACAAAATTTGTCCACTGGATCTGACTAGATACCAAAAAAATGTTTCTCACTCGGACCTTCCCTCACCCAGGTGCCTGTCTTATGTGGTCGTCTACAATTTCCATAAACACAAGCTGTTGCTCACACGGACCTTCCCTACTCTCCCTACCCAGGTGCCTGTCCTAAGTGGAAGCCCTCTTCTCCTGAGTGGCGCGGATGCTGTGGCAGCTGCTGCAAAGGTAAGCAATAGGGGATATTGTGCAGGCGGTGAGGACGCTCTCTGCGTTAACTATCCTTTCTAGGATGGAAAGCCATTGAAGTATCGGGTGCTGCAAAGTGCACACTCCTAGTCGTCGTAAGACATTAAGGTGACGATGGGATATTATTTGTACACGTGCGCAGCACATGAAGCATCGGCTAGAAGTGTATGGATGCAGTACTTGTCACACGTGCACGCATGCATGCATGATCATAGAACGGCCGGAGATCCATACTTTGGGGTAACTTTAAAGTGTGCTCTTTTAGGAGAGGGCAGTGTTGAAGCGCTCAAAGCTGTGCTGAGCCCCGCTGAACCCTACATGCAGGTTGGGTACCCCATACTTCTGAAAGCCACAGGGGGAGGTGGGGGCATGGGCATCTACATTTGCCACAACCAGCAAGATGTGGAGCGGCAGTTTGAAATGAGCCAGAAGCAAGGCGCTGCGTTTTTTGGCAACGACGGGGTGAGAAGGGAATATGCTTAATGGTGCTGTTACCAGCAGGAAATGTTTTTGCTTTCTTTTTTGTTTGCCTGTTACCAACAAGGAAAAGGCCGTCGTATCTCTGAACAGAGTAAGGAAACGACAGGGTGAGAAGGGTTTGTGGTGGTGTTGCTACCGGCAGGAAAAAGGCCGTCGTATCTCTGAACAGAGTAAGGAAATAACAGGGTGAGAAGGGAATGTGGTGGTGGTGTTCATGGAAAAGGCCGCCATATCTGTAAACAGAGTAAGGAGAGCCCCAGGTTTTAGTTTTGACACATTGAAGTGTCATGTTGGGGCTTGTCTTGTCTGGGAGAGTCAAGGAGGCACGCTACTTCAACACCCAGGAATTTGAAGAATTGTGCTAGAACGTTGGAGTAGTAGAGACCACTTCGCACGTTATGGTGCAAGGGAAAGAAGCAAAGAAGCCACGAGCCACACCCAGGCCTTGCCGCGTCGCTTTGTAATTCAGTATAACATGCTCAGTACTGCTCACGACCGACGGCGCAGGTGTTTCTGGAAAAGTACATCGAAGAGGCTCACCATGTTGAGGTCCAAATATTCGGAGACGGAAACGGCGGCTGTATGCACTTGGGCGAGCGAGAGTGCTCTATCCAGCGTAGGCACCAGAAGGTGGGTCGTGCACTTGGGCGAGCGAGAGTGCCCTATCCAGAGTAGGCACCAGAAGGTGGGCGAAGGTGGGCGAAGGTGGGCGAGCGAGAGTGCTCTATCCAGCGTAGGCACCAGAAGGTGGGTCATGATGGCAAAGGCATCTACGGGGGTGTCCGTCTTAGGTTAAGGGTAAGGGTAAGGGTAAGGTTAAGGTTGAAGGTTAGAAACTAGAAAATCCGAGGTCGTTCTTGACTGCCTTGTCTGCCTTGTCTTCTTTGTCTGCCTTGTCTTCTTTGTCTGCCTTGTCTTCTTTGTCTGCCATGTCTTGGCCAGCCACAAATGCCTCCGTGCCTAGGTAAGCTCAGGTACGACGAAAAAAGTCCCGTGGTCTTTGGGTTGTCAAGATGTGGGGTGCGTGCTGGTGTGACTGTGGGGTATGAGATCATGAGCCATGAAATATGTTGGCCCTGACATTCAGGCGAAAATTGCGCGTGCATTTGTGTGCAGGTCCTTGAAGAATCACCCTCTCCTTTAGTGGATGAAGACCTGAGAACTCGTCTCACTCAGGCTGCTGTGTCCCTCGGCAGGTGCGTTAGGACTTTCCATCTATAATAACTCCTTCCTATGTTAAGAAAGCTGACAAATTCTTGGTCAACATCCTGCATTGATTCCGGCTTGACAATTTTAGACAATCTTGCCATATTGTGTTTGCAAATGACACACACACACACAAGCTTCAACACAAACGTGAACACAAACACACACGCACACACGCATATAAACACACATATACACACACATTGTGCACGCAGGACCTGCTGCTACCGCTCTGCGGGGTAAGTCCTGCTCTTCAGTTGTTGCAGTTGTGGTAGGGCAAGCCTGATCAATACCATATGCTTTTATTGCGCTCCACACTGTTCTCACTTTTTTAGCCTGATTGGTACCATATGCTTGTATTGCAGTCCACACTGTTCTCAACTTTTTTAGTCGCGCCACTCTCCTCTCCACAGTTGGTCGAGTGCTGCTCCTTGTTGCACACTTGCTGCTCCTAGTTGCTTGCATTCCTCCTCGTACAACACCTGTGGATCCTTGTTGCACACTTGCTGCTCCTTGTTGCATGCTTCCTCTTTGTTGCACAACCACTGCTCCTTGTTGCACGCTTGCTGCTCCTAGTTGCATGCTTTCTCTTTGTAGCACAACCACTGCTCCTTGTTGCACGCTTGCTGCTTCTAGTTGCATGCTCTCTCTTTGTTGCGCAACCACTGCTCCTTGTTGCACACTTGCTGCTCCTAGTTGCATGCTTTCTCTTTGTAGCACAACCACTGCTCCTTATTGCACACTTGCTGCAACTTCCAGTGGCGCAGACAGTTGCTGCTTTTTGTTTATCCACTGGCACTCATTGTTGCGTTTTAATTTCATGTGTCCCGTTCTCCATAACTCAGTACCGTGGAGTTCCTGGTGGACGGCATCACCAAGGAGTTCTTCTTCCTTGAGGTCAATGCCCGCCTGCAGGTAGGCAATGTTGGAATGCAAGGTTGGAAATGGCCTTGCTCAGGGTAGACAGCTTGCTATAAAACACGAAAAAACAACATGCCTGCAGGTAGGCAATGCTTCTAGTCAAGGCTGGAAAGGGTCAGGGCCAGGGTAGAGAGCTTTTGCTATAAAACACGGAAAGCAACACAAGTAGTGCCCTAGCCTTAACCAGTGGAGCTAGCCCTTTAATCCCTTCCAGTTTGCTCATAAATAGTTCCCACACCGTCTTTGCACATTTGTACGCCTCACAGACCTTGCCCAATATTTCGTGCAAGCACTATAACCACTCATGACGTAAATTTGGAAAGGGGAGTAACTGTGTAAAAGAAGTGACAGCTACTGGTCGAATGGAGTGATTGTGCAAGAGAAGCTACTGTGTAGGGGGGTAAACTGTGACATCCGCTGGTCAAATGGAGTGGCTGTGTAAGGAATGTGAATGTGACAGCCGAAGGTCGAATGAAGTGATTGTGCAAGAGAAGTTACTGTGTAGGGGGGTAAATTGTGACAGTCGCTGGTCGAATGGAGTGGCTGTGTAAGGAATGTAAATGTGACAGCCGAAGGTCAAATGAAGTGATTGTGCAAGAGAAGCAACTGTGAAAGGGGGGTAACTGTGACAGCCTCTTGACGAATACGGCACACAGCTGCGAACAGGGTTCAGAGGTACAGTAAATTCTTGTAGCATGCTGCCTCACTACAGCACCCTTTTGTGCATTTAGAATTGGGTCGGCCAGTGGGGTACACAAGCACCGCCTACGAAATTCCTGGGTAAGAAAAGAATCACCCCACCAAACATTACTCACGAGCAGCCCACACCTGCGGCACTGGATCCTTTTATGCTCGAAACAAATTAATATGATCACCGGATTATTTTCAGGTTGAGCACGGCATTACAGAGATGGTGCACGGCTTTGTGGACGTGGTGGAGGCACAGCTGCGCCTGCAGGTCCCTGGCTTGGCTCCAAAGGAGAGCATCTCGGGGGTGATGGAGGGTCTTGGCAGTATTAAAGCGACAGGGCATGCTATTGAGGTTCGTGCAGGTGTTCAAGAATCACAGCAGTTGCTTAGACGACAGACATAAAGCGTCTAGGCACGTGTGTAGGATTGGCCAGAACCGTATATATGCACCATATATTACTGTATGTTTGGTGGTTTCCCTGCCAAAAATACCGTATATACACCGTATATATGTGGTTCTGGCCAATCCTACACGCGTGCCTTCAGTGCATGTGACTTTCGGCAGTGCATGCATACAGAGACGAGCTTGACTTAGCTCTCTTGCACGTAACTCTCACTCCAACTCCATAGGAAATCTTCCCTGTGAGAGTATAGAAAACCCCTGCTTGTGCAAGCTTTTAATTAAAGCACCAACAAAGCCCTCAAAATGTCCACAAGCTGTCTAGCAGTTGTTGGTTCAATATGAGGATCCGTGAAACACGCACGGACCAATCTCATGCGCTTGCACACACAGGTGCGTATTAACGGGGAGGACCCCGCGCGTGACTTTCAACCCACGCCAGGGGACCTGGGGAACGTGGAGTTTCCTCAGCAAAGCCAGAAGCTGGGTGTCCGTGTGGACACGTGGGTCGAGACTGGCACTCAGGTATGTCACGGTACGGTGTGTGTTACTGTACGGTATGTAAATGGAGAGTGACATAGCTAGCTGAAGTTTTGGGTGTCCGTGTGGACACGTGGGTCGAGACTGGCACTCAGGTATGTCACGGTACGGTGTGTGTTACTGTACGGTATGTAAATGGAGAGTGACATAGCTAGCTAAAGTTTTGGGTGTTTGCGCTGAACACATGGGTCGAGAGCAGTGCGCAGGCTAATATTTGAGTATGATCATGTGCTTGGATAAGGGTTAGGAAAAGGTTTGGTGTATACGTCGAACGCACAGGTCAAACCATGCATGCAGAGTTTAGCAAAAATAACAGCAAAGTTGCACAGCAAAACATGATCCAGGAACATGCCATAGCGTAGCAAACTTTAACAGCAACATGTGATTTTAAAAATTGCAGCAGAAAAGCCCGCTTTGTAGTGCACTGGCCAAAAGGCTGGCACACAATTGTTGCGTGATTCAACGTGGCTTGATTGCTGTAGAGCGGAGGTGCCCCTGTTCAAAGCAGTTCTGTGTGAGCAACTGGACCCAGATTGTGAGGTTTAAGGAAATGTAAGAACTTGTTGGCAAGAAAGTGGTGTTTTATTGGCTTTTAACCAAAGCTGATCTTTGCAGACACCAACAAACTCCAGACTGAAATGCTACAAGGCGAGGCATGTCTTGCACATAAGATCTGTCTGTCCACTCATGGCACTCCCCCTCGGATCTCTCAGTGCCCTCCCTCCTTTGTTACAAAGTGCGTAGCGTACTATAGTTAACCAACGGCTAAGGCAGTAGGGCGGGTGTATATGACTACTTATATTAAGAACTGCCTTCTGGAGTCGAACCAGCTTCACCGGTCACCGTTGGACTAACCTCCAGTTTGTCATACACCTTTTCTCAAGTGACATGTACACATAGGGTTGGCTAGAACCATATATATATACGGTGTATATACGGTATTTTTGGCAGGGGAATCACCAAATTTACGGTCATATACGGTGTATATATATGGTTTTGGCCAACCCTATGTACACACGTAACATCCTTGGCCTCTCTACGCTCAGGTGTCACCCCACTACGACTCACTACTGGCAAAGCTCATGGTGTGGGCACCCACACGACGAGAGGCTGTGCAAAAGATGAAGCAAGCGCTGTCTGAGACCAAGATACAGGGCCCTCCCAACAACCTGCAGCTCCTACAGGTGCTGAGTCAGCAGGATCCGCTTATACTTACCATGCAAGTTTCATACACGCACATACACACACGCACGTACGCATGTGCACATACACACGCATACTTACACGTGCACACACACACATACACACACGCACACGCACACACACACACACGCACGCACACGCACACGCACGCACACACACACACACACACACACACACACACACACACACACACACACACACACACACACACACACACACACACACACACACACACACACACACACACACACACAAAACAGGCGATTGTTGAGGACAGCCGCTTTGAGCAGGGCAACACCTCCACCAAGTTTTTGCAAGGCCTGACCTTCAAGCCCAAAGTGGTGGAGGTGCTATCTCCAGGCACGCAGAGCAGTATCCAAGACTGGCCTGGCCGCACGGGCATGTGGCACGTGGGGGTGCCTCCCTCAGGTATGTTGTGTGTGTGTATGTGTGTGTGTGTGCATGTGTGTGCGTGTGTGTGTGGGTGTGGGTGTGGGTGTGGGTGTGGGTGTGGGTGTGGGTGTGGGTGTGGGTGTGTGGGTGTGGGTGTGGGTGTGTGGGTGTGGGTGTGGGTGTGGGTGTGGGTGTGGGTGTGGGTGTGGGTGTGGGTGTTTGTGCGTCTGTGTGTATGCACGTGTGCGTGTGTGTGTGTGCGTGTGTGTGTGTGTGCGTGTGTGTGTGTGTGTGTGTGAGCTGGGGGCATGATTGGGTGGATTGGCATAGGGGGTACTTGTGTGAGTATAAGTGATCAGGTGGCTGGCCTCAAACTAGCGGCCTTGATGTCAGCGCCCTGCTCGTAGGTACTCGTTGCCGTTACATTTGATCAAGCACATTGTTTGTTTGGGTTAGGACGGTCTCTGTGTGTGTAATGCACGACACTTCCTCACAGATTGTATAGGTGTCACACACTCTTAGGGTGTAGGCGTCATGGCCCAGAACCATACACATGCACATGCCGAATGCACGGCAGTTCAAGCTGGGTAGTCGTCATTTCAAGTTGTGTAGAAGGGCTCTGGTCAATCCTACTCCCGTAAAAACAAAGCAGAAAAAGAAAAATTGAAATCACGCTCCTACGTGTCAACCTTTCTAATCTGCTTCCTCTGACACGACTGCGCGTTGTGAAGCTTGCAGCAGTCCTTGTTTGGCAGGAGGCAGCTTGACAGTTTGCTGTTTTTTTTACCTCTCCCTTCGACTCCCTTTATATGTCGTTCCTCGCTCCTGTGCTGTATGTATTTGATCCCTGCGTGTTTCATGTGTCAAGCGCTCCGTCCCTGAACTGCTCCCTGCCTGTGTCATTTGTCATATGTCATGTAACCGTCCCTGCCTGTGTCATGGGTCAAGCGCTCCCTGAACTGCTCCCTGCCCGCGTCGCATTTGACCGTTTCCTGCATGCAGCGTTTGTAACTGATCTCTGTCTGCAATAACCTGCTCCCTGCCTGTGTCATTTGTCATATGTTGTATGTAACCGTCCCTTGCTCGTCTTGTATATAATTCATCCCTGCCTGTGTCGCATAGAATGTTGTCATGTACGCGCACACGCACACACACACGCACACACACACGCACACACGCACACACACACACAGCCTGTGTCAAATGTCGTATGTGACTGATCCCTGCCCTGCCTACAGCGCTTGTGACCATTTCCTGCCTGTGTTGTTTTCGTAGGTCCCATGGACAGCCTGGCGCACCGCACAGCCAATGCGTTGGTGGGGAACCCAGAGGACGCAGCAGGTGTGAAAACACATAGGTTGTTGAAGAACAACTATGCAGAACGGTGAATGCAGCAGGTGTGGGTGCAGCAGGTGTAATTGCGTACGAAAAGATAATAACGGTACCGATCAATTAAACAATGGGACGCTATGTCGCTGCCTTGTTCCCGGGCAAGCGTTGGTGCCTGTGTGTCTTGTCAGGGTAACTTAGTTGGTTATCGCTATGTTACTCAGACTGCTCGGTATAAGCAGAGCAAAATAAGGTTCCCTGTTCCAGGGTTATCGTTGGTGTCTGTATGTCTTTTCAGGGTTTTAGTGATGTTACTACTTATAATTGCCCAGTATAAATGGCAACCATTCATGCTGCTTGGACAGCTCATTGTAAATGATCACCTGGTGAGTGGTTATAAGATCCACAGCCAGCCTTTTGTTTGCCGCTTGTATGCTGGCTGTGGTCTAAAAGACCCATCAATTTGCTAATGGCTCCCCTTCAAAGCACACAACCAAACACTTGTTTGGATCTGTTGCCTGCATACAGGCACTGCTTTCAGGGAAGCAGGACCCTCACTCTACTACTACCATTCCATCTCTGCGCGCGCACAAACACACATTAGATCTTCTAAGTCCACATTGGTGGTCTAAGTCCACATTGGAATTATCACACACATTGGTCTTCTAAGTGCGCGCACGCAAAATCTATTTGGACCTGTTGCCCATATGCAGGCATTGAGTTCAGTGTGGTGGGGCCCACACTCCGCTTCCATTCCCGCACACTGATCGCCCTTACTGGCGCACAGTGCGGTGGTTCGACACTGGACGGCCAGCCTCTCAAAGGCTGGTGGCAAAGCATACAGGTGTGTGTGTATGTGTGTGCGTGTGTGTGCTGGTGTGTGCGCTGGTGTGGGTGGGGGGGGGGCTTCCCTGCATGTGAGTTTGTGTGCATGAGCACATGGCCGAGCATCCAGGTGTGTATTGGTCTGCTTGCTTTGCAAAGCGAGGCAGTCAACTTGCAAGGAGTTGTGTGTTACTGATGTGTGTCTGAGATGTGTCAGAGATGTGGTCGTTCAAGCACATTCCTATAGGATAATAATGCGCTGGGCCCCTCTGAAAAGCGATATTTCCTGCCAGTGATGATGGACGGAAGCTCTGCGTGAGCACATACACACACACACACACACATGCACGCAAACACAGGCCACAAAAAAAACTGCTTGCATGTGGTACCAGACAACTGTAGCAACGGGTTAGCCCACACACGTTTGCTGGTGCAGATGATTGCACTAGGTCCTCTTCAAGAGTGTTTTGACTCTGGGTCACTGCCCTGAATGTGCCCAGTCTGCCATAGTCAGGGTAGACTTGCTCTTTTGGGGTCGTAGGCTCAAATCCGCTTAGCAACATGAGTAGGGTGGGCCAGAACCATATATTTATACGTACATACGGTGTACATACCTACGGTATTTTTGGCAGGGAAATCACCATACATACGGTCATATACGGTGTGTATATACGGTTCTGGCCAACCCTAAACACGAGTACTTTGCTGTCCGACAGCGGCGTCTCCATTTCCGTAATCCATGCTTGGGGTGCTATCGCCACTTGCGTGTGAATCATCTACCTGATAATTCACTTGCACGGACAGGTGTCTGCTGGACAAATTCCTGAGCTGTCCGGCAGCGGCGTCTCCTTTTCCGTAATCCATGCTTGGGGTGCTATCGCCACTTGCGTGTGAATCATCTACCTCATAATTCACTTGCACGCACAGGTGGAAGCTGGACAAATTCCCTAGCTGTCTGACAGCAGCGTCTCTATTTCTATAATCTATGCTTGGGGGGCAATAGCCGCTTGCGTGTGAATCATCTACCTCATAATTCACTTGCACGCACAGGTGGAAGCTGGGCAGGTTTTGGCCCTGGGGCCAGTAGACTCGGGCCATGGTCTCAGGGGCTACCTTGCCGTGTGCGGTGGCTTTGATGTGCCCCTCTACCTAGGCTCACGCTCAACCTTCCCTGCGGGGCGCTTTGGCGGCTACCAGGTAAGAGGAATCGTAAAAAGGCTCCGCCGGTGGTGATGACACAGCCATTTTAAGGCCAAGCCTGCAGCCCTCTTGATCCCCATTAATTCCCCCCCTCTTTTTGTTGGTGGATGGGTTGTACGGTATACAATAGCTTAGTGGTTCCTTGTCTTTCATTAATGCGGGGAGTGGATTTGACTGCCTGCGTAGTTTATCTTTACTTTCCAGCATGTTATGTATTTACAAGGGAGAATGACTATATACTGTCTTCTGACAGTGTATTGGGTATGTATTTACAAGGGAGGTTGACTATACACTGTCTTCTGACACAGTGTTTGGGGTGGTTATGGCCAGAGTGGGGAAAAACAGTTTGGAGTGGTTTGGCAAGCTCCTCGCTGATCGAGAGCTGCGTGTGTGAAGGAAATGCTACGAACAGGGTTGGCCAGAGCCTGAAACATACCAGAGGGGGCTAACAGAGGAAATGCCTGAAAATGTGCATTTTTGGCTCAGTCAGCCCCCTCTGGAAACATACACCATATAAATACCGTATAGGTAGGGTTGGCCAGAGCCTAAAACATACACCACATAAATACCGTTTAGGTAGGGTTGGCCAGAGCCGTGTATCTGCACCGTACCTGACCGTATGTATGGTGATTTCCCTGCTAAAAATACCGTATGTACACCGTATGTACCTATAATTGTATAGTTCTGGCCAACCCTACGTATAGATCTATGGACATTTCCCTGCTCAAGATGCCATGTGTACGTACGGTCTGACTGACTGACCCACCACTGTGTACCTGCGGTTAACCCAGATTAGCAAGCAACAATAAAATGTCTCGACTGCCACACACAAAACAAGGAATTTACGGTATTACTTTTGAAGTTTGTTCTGTTTGCCATTGTTTGCCCGTGCAATTTTTACTTGTGTGTGCATCTGAACTTTCTTAACACAAGCTGGTGCTGGTTCTTCTCAGTGTGGAATTCCAAATTCCACTTTGACTCTTTAAAGTTGTCATGGGCAGGCTCTAGATCACGCTCACACCGCTGTTTATTTAGCTGCGCTACTAAGCAAGCACACCCTGAGTGCGAGAACGTAAGCGTGCTATCTTGGCACAAAGATAATGGAAAGGAAAGAAAAGAAAAAACTACGCAGGCAGTGAAATACCGCTCCCCACTTTCATTAAGGAAAAGGAGCCACTTTGGTACCGGGTACCGTAAAACTCTCTTACCAACCTGGCACACTCACTCCTTAGACAGAACAGCATACAAGTGTGTGTATACATCTGTTGCTCCATCCAAATACCATGTGGTATGAGTAGGGTTGGCCAGAACCGTATTTATACACCGTATATATGGTGATTTCCCTGCCAAAAATACCGTATATAAACCGTATATATATGGTTCTGGCCAACCCTAGGTATGAGTTGTCTGTGTAGCTCTCAGGCCAAACAGCTCTACAACTATCCAAAACAATTCACTGAGCCGGGGCATACGTGTGCGGTGGTCTGTACGCAAGGCTCTCTATATCTGTTTCCCTCAATCCTATTCCACCCCCATTACACACACTCACGCGCGCGCGCACACACACACACACACACACACACACACACACACACACTCGTACACATACAATTATCCACAGGGCAGGTGCTTCCGTATGGGGGACTCCCTCGCATTGGCTGAGCCCCAAGAAGGGAGCATTTTCTTTGCACCCTTGGTTCTGCCACCCCTGTGCTGCCCCGCTGCACCATCTCACAGCGGCAGTGGCGGTGGGGGTGCAGTGCAGTGGGAGGTGGGCGTGCTGCCAGGCCCGCATGCTGACCCAGGTGTGTGTGAGGGTGTGGGTGTGGGTGTGGGTGTGGGTGTGGGTGTGGGTGTGGGTGTGGGTGTGGGTGTGGGTGTGGGTGTGGGTGTGGGTGTGGGTGCGGGTGCGGGTGCGGGTGTGG
>Ga0307947_1002782_pt1 | contig 14062 bp, 16 predicted proteins | sample OrgLakmetagen232_FD_201840 | JGI IMG/M metagenome (GOLD analysis project Ga0307947, IMG submission 201840) | Saline water microbial communities from Organic Lake, Antarctica - #232 | ecosystem: Environmental > Aquatic > Non-marine Saline and Alkaline > Saline | place: Antarctica: Organic Lake...
CTGTGGCCCCTTGGCCGATCGCTTTGGCCGCAAGCCCATCATGATTGCCGGCTTTTTTATATTTGCCCTCGCCAGTATTGGCTGTGCCCGCGCCACCAACGTTGACAGTCTGATGCTGTTTCGCTTTTTGCAGGCGCTTGGGGGGTCAGCCGGTCCGGTGCTGGGGCGCGCCGCGGTGCGCGATATTTACACGCCACAACAATCGGCTCGCATCATGGCCATTCTGGCCAGTATTATGGCCTTGGCCCCGGCGCTGGCTCCCACCCTTGGCGGCGTCATGGTGACCCATCTGGGTTGGGCATCGATTTTTTACGTGCTGGCCGGTTACGCCCTGGCAATGATGGCCATTGTGGCTATCGGCATACCCGAACCCATGCGCCCAGAACACCGTCAGCCACTGCGGCTCGCATCGCTGCTGAGAAACTATCGGCTGATTGGCAGTGACATCAGTTTTCTGGGTTACACCCTGACCAACAGCCTGGTGTATTCAAGCTTGTTCGCCTTTATTTCCGGCTCGTCTTTCGTACTCATCGACTTTTTGGGGGTGTCACCACAACATTTCGGGCCTTACTTTGCCTGTGTGGTGGCCGGCTACATCGTCGGCAACCTGCTGGCGGTACGCTTGGGCAAACGCCTGTCACCCGATCAAATTTTGCTGCGTGGTATTATGCTGGCTGTGGCCGGTGGCACCGTTATGGCATCGTTGGCGTTGGCTGAGGTGTATTCAGTATGGGCGGTTATGCTGCCCCAGACGGTGATTCTGTGCGGCACCGGTATGGTACTGCCACAGACCATGGCCGGCGCACTGGCAAATTTTCCGCGCATGGCCGGCTCAGCCTCTTCCCTGTTCGGCTTCGCACAGATGACCATAGCCGCCGGCTCCGGCGCTCTGGTAGGCTACCTGCACAATGGTACGTCACTGGTGATGGCGCTGGTGATTGCGCTGTCGACGTTCGCCGCGCTCGCCAGCTATGTCCTTCTGATACAACGCTTCCCGGCACCGGGCTTCGAGGCGGAAGCCCGTGTCTAATCGGGCGCCTGGCGGCCAAAACGTGGAAATGCATCCAATTCAGACTAAAACGAGTAGACTGACTGGTATTATAAAGTCTATCTTTTTGACACGTCTATCCTTAAGGAGAATGCTATGAGCAACGTAACACTTGGCGGCGACGCCGTAGAATTGAGCGGAAACTTCCCCCAGCCTGGCGAAACCATCCAATCGTTTACCCTGACCAACAACAGCCTGGAAGACGTCAAACTCAGCAGCTGGGATGGCAAACGTAAAATTCTGAGCATTTTCCCCAGCATCGATACCGGCGTGTGCGCCGCGTCTACCCGCAAGTTCAACGAGAAGGCCGCGGATCTCGACAACACCGTGGTGTTGGTAATTTCCGCAGACCTGCCCTTTGCCTCTGCCCGTTTCTGTAGCGCCGAAGGCCTGAGCAAAGTGATTTCCCTCTCCAGCTTCCGCAATTACAGCTTCCAACAGGACTGCGGCGTCGCCATGCAAACCGGCCCGCTGGCAGGTCTGTGCGCCCGCGCGGTGATTGTTCTGGACGAGAACAACAAAGTGCTGCACAGCGAGCTGGTTGGCGACATCAAAGACGAGCCCAACTACGATGCCGCTCTGAACGCTTTGTAACCTGCTACAACGAGTGCCGGTATCGCGCCTGCGGTGCCGGTATGTCTACCTCGCTTTACTTATTCAACTCAACGCGCAAGCATCCAATACCCCAGCGCTTGCTGCTGCACTGCCCGACGTCATTCAGAACGCACATCCGGATTGCTCCTGTGAGTCAATTAGCCACTAACGCCAGTACCAACGCCAGCCTGCATCGCCAGCTCTACAACATGACCTGGCCGATGCTGTTCGGTGTGCTGTCACTGATGACCTTTCAGCTTACCGACAGCGCATTTATAGGCCAGCTTGGCCGCGACCCCCTGGCAGCACTCGGCTTTACCATTCCCATGCAGCAGCTGGTCAGCGGCATGTATGTAGGCTTGGGCATTGCCACCACCGCGGTGATTTCACGCACTCTGGGCCAGAACGACAGCGACAGCGCCCGCCAATTAGGTGGCCTTGTGGTGCTGATTGGCGCGACCCTGGTGCTGGTGCTTTGCTTGCTGGTGTGGTTCGGCCAGCAACCGATTCTAACCCTGCTGGGCGCCGAACCTGAGCTTTGGCCACTTATTCGCCAGTACTGGGCGCCCTGGCTGGTGGCGGCCTGGACCGGCGCCATGGTGTATTTTGGCTATAGCCTGTGCCGTTCCCGCGGCGACACCAAGCTGCCCGGCGCGGTCATGGTGGCCACCAGCCTGCTGAACGTAGGGCTGGACTGGCTGTACATTTTTTATTTTGGTTGGGGCCTGCCCGGCGCGGCCTGGGCTACTACAACCGCCTTCGGCCTGGGCGCTCTGGTGATCTATCCGCTGCTGCTCAGGCGCGGCTGGCTCGGGTTTGACCTGGCTGGCTTGCAGCTGGCTCGTGCGGTGCGCCAGTTGAGCGGCATTATGGCACCGGCCATGGTCAGTCAGATGATGCCGCCAATGGCCGCGGTGCTGGCCACAGCGCTGGTCGCCAGTTTTGGTTCTACCGCCGTGGCGGCCTGGGGATTGGGGTCGCGGCTGGAGTTTTTTTCGATTGTGGTGGTGTTGGCGCTGACCATGTCAATGCCACAAATGATCGGGCGCATGTTGGGCCGGGGTGAAATAAAAAGTATCCGTCGTCTGGTGCGCCTGGCCGTGCGGTTTCTGTTGGTCTGGCAGCTGGCCATCGGCCTGTTGTGGCTGCTGGGTTCCGGCGCGGTGACCGGATTGTTCACCACTGATGCACAGGTGCAGAGTATTCTGGCCAGCTATCTGTGGCGAGTACCTCTGAGCTACGGTGGGCTGGGCGTCTGCATGCTGATGGTGTCGGTGTGCAACGCCTTGGGGCTGCCGCTGCGGGCGCTGCTGATTTCCACCTTGCGCCTGTTTCTGTGTTACCTGCCCATGCTCTGGCTGGGCAGTCAGCTTAATGGCATTCCGGGCCTGATGACCGGCGCGCTGGTGGGCAACCTGCTGGCCGGCATTATCGCCTGGCAGCTTTACCGCGCCGGTATGGCAAGGCTGTCCGCAAAAAGCAGGCAAGAACCCGGCGAAGTCACGGCCCGTAATGCCGGTTAGGCGAACGTTAAGCGAAAGCTATCCGGCATGGGCGTTACCCGTTTTTCACCAAAATCAAAAAACACAAAACCGTATTTGGCCTGCGCCACTGCGGCGCCGTCCCGTTCGCGAGTGACGCGGAATACAAAATCACCGCCGTAGCGATTAAAGTCGGTTATCCCTACGTCAAACACCAGGGTTTCCGGGTAATAAATTTCGGCCTGATACACGGTCGCCAAGTCAGTCACCAGAATGCCAAGACCACTGTGACCGACCTCGTCGATCTTGTAATGAGAAAGAAGCTGCACCCGTGCCTCTGACAGCATGGAAATCAGCGCATCGTTACGGTGATTTGCAACCCATTTGTCCAAATAGCTGCGTTTAAGCAGCCTGTTTATTGAACTCAATTTCCTGCAATTTTCCAAGATTGAGGAATACGGCTCCGGCGGTTTCCCAGTTTCGAGCATCACCAGACTAACCTCTGGAATTCAGACTCTTTGCTCATTCATAAACCGCTTCACGTTTGGCCAGCAATTCCGTATCAACACCTTGGTGCCGTTGCGCGGGCGTCACGAAGTTGGTGCCACTGTGCAGGTGCTCCTCGTTATAGGCCTGCTCGAACAACAGCATACATTCGCGCACTGCAATCAGTGATCTGAAGCCTTTGGCGGGCCACTGCGGGTGGTACTTCAGCGTCTTGAACAACGACTCTGAGTACGGGTTAACGTTGCTAATTCTGGGTCGGCTGTGAGACATCAACATACCCAGTTCTGCCAGCCGCGCTTTCAGTGTGCAGGACGTCATCGGCGCGCTATTATCTGAGCACAGCACCGGTGGATTTTGCCAACATCTCGCGCGCAACAGAGCTCGATCAACGAGCTTTTTGGCGAGCTCGCCGGACTCGGCTTCGTGGATTTTCCGAGCCGCAATTTTGCGGCTGTAGATGTCCATGATCAGGTACAGATACCAGTGCTGATCGCGCACCTCTGAGGGGCAATAACGGAGGAGAGTAGGCCAAGGGAGTTTCACTCTCAGCCTCTCGCAGAACTGTGCGTGAACTTCTTGGCTCACAGTTTCCTGTTCTACGGTGATCCTTGCAGTAAACAATCTTTGTTTTCTCTGGGTGTAGTTCAAGCTCACATTCGCCAAACTTTCCACGTAGCCTACGTAGCAGGAAGTGAGCCTGCTTTTCAGAACTACAATGAAGTAGTCCATCATCTGCGTACCGACACCATTCGATGGTTGAAAAGTGCTGGCTCAGCCAGCATTCGAACGCATAGTGCAAGAAGAGATTCGCCGGCACAAGGCTAATAACACCGGCTTATGTGAAGTAAGTGATTATGCAAAGTAATCGGTCGCAGTAGGAATGCCGGTCACCCGGCACCCCCTGCACAGATCCGTACATGCGCTACTCACACATGCGGCTCCTATCTTGAGTGTATACCGTCAAATCGTTTGTTTGGCCAAGGATGCACAGCTCTGGGTTGTGGTTGCGCGTCTCGCAAGAACTGACCGAAACGCGCCCACACGAGACGATGGCGCTGACTGCGGCGCTGTAACGCCTTCATCCAAAGCCTTCCAAGTTCCGTGTAAAAGCGGCTCACCCTGATGACGTTGCCTGGAACGGCAAAGTAGTTCAAGTGACCCCGCGTCACTCCAGCCAACCAGCGTTTCTGCTCGCCAACCGGCCGATGCCTGTTTCGGTATAACCCGTCCTTTACGCTATGCAGCGTTCGTCGCGTGCGGCTCACAGATGTTTGCCGCAGCAACATGAACGTCCGTCTATCACGCAAAACCGCACAGCTGTGCGTGAACCCCAGAAAATCGAACGACTCAGGCTTTGGTCGCCCTGCTGTCGCACCGTCCTTCCGGGCAGAGCGTCCAAAGCGGATGAGCTTCGTCTTGTCCTCGTTGAGCGACAGTCCAAAGCAATCCAACCTCGGGTGCAGCTGACTCAGGAACGCCTCCGCATCGTCTTTTCTCTGAAAGCCCAGTACCGCGTCATCGGCGTACCTTACGACGATAACATCGCCCGAGGTCTGCCGCTTGCGCCACTGGTTGATCCAGAGATCCATACAATAGTGGAGATAGATATTCGCCAACAACGGCGAAATTACTGGGCCCTGAGGCACTCCGCGAGCTGAGCGCGTGTCTGCCGTCCTCGTCATAATAGCCTACCTTAATCTATTGTGTCGGTAGGCGAATCAGCCCGCGATTGTGGATACCAACGGCCCGGGTGGAAACGCCGTGCGAGTTTTCGATTCCACCGCCATTTTACTGTATCTCGCCGAGAAAACCGGGCGCTTTAACGGCGCGCCAGAAAATCGCGGGGAACTGCTGTTTTGGCTTTCTTTCATCGGCACGGGCCTTGGTTCCTTCTCCGGTTAGGCGGTGCACTTTCAACTCGCGACTCCGGAAAAACCACCCTACGTTGTCAACCGCTATCGTCGGGAAGCCGAACGTCACTACCAGGTACTGGCAGATCACCTGAACGGCCAGAAATACATCGTTGGCAATGACTAGTCTATCGCTGACATAGCTTCTTGGGGCTGGATCAACATGGCGAAACGTGCGTTTTCAGGCGATGGTAATCTACTGGCGGCATTTCCCAATATCAAGCGTTGTTTCGACCTTATCGAAGACAGGCCAGCGGCGAGTCGCGCACGTCTGGTCGGCACCAACCACCCGTTCAAGAAAGAACGAGACGAAGAGGCGCTGCGTGCACTCTTTCCGTCGAACTATTAATCAGCCGTCCGGTAGCTTTGGACGAGACCACTACCGGGCCGGCTCACGGCTGGCCGGTCGGTAAGTTTCTATTTTGAACTGAGACGGATACAACAGCATCTCGATACGTCGCTTTTTCCGACGACTGACGACTTCGGTTTCCTTAATCAGCGGTTGGGTATTCCTAAAACCCAGTGTCGGCATCCGGCTGGGGTCGATACCGGCCTCTCTGAGCACTCGCACCGCTGACGACGCGGATGACGCGGATGACGCCGATAACTCTTTGTTAGTCGTATACAAAATCCGCAAGGCAGGAGCAGTGGAGCAGCTTTCGCTGTGCCCCTGAGTATTAATCTAGCGATCCGGAAATCTTTCCAGTGCATCAGCGAGCAACGTCAGGATATGCAAGCCGGCTTTGCCGATTCAGGCAGAACCGGAATCAAACACGGTGCTCTCCGGCAGCTTGATCACAATGGTGCTATCTTCCAGCCGCGACACCAAACTTTCGCTCTCATGACTCAAGGATTGCAGCCGCGACTGAAGGTTATTGGTGGCCGCTTTTTCCTACGCCATCCGGGCTTTCAGCTCGTTGATGGTCTCGGTAGCAGACTGACTGCGAGTTTGCTTTAGCGCAAGCTGCTCACGTGTCTGTTGGTATTGCTCGGTAACAGACTGGCGCTGCTCGATCGCCGACGCTAGGGCAGATTGATGCTGCCGGACTTCCCGGCGCGCATCGGCAGGCGCGGCGCTGGCTTCGGTCTGCTGTGGGTTCGTGGCAGTCAGCGTGGCGGTCAAGTCGTCCCGCTGCTGCGTCAGGGTGTCTTCGTTTGTGGTTGCCTGTGACAGCTGCGCAATCCGATTGTGCGCGTCGGTCTGCTTGGCGGTCGCCGTGTTCAGGTCTGACGTCGGCTCATCGCACTGCTGACCCAAGGTGTCCGCCTGCCCTGTCGCTTGCGTTAACTGCGTCGTCAGTTCGTCAATCTGGTTTCCTGATTATGATCAAAGATACGCACATAGCCCTGTGAATCCATCGAGCCAATATCACCCGAGCACCATTGGCCGCCACGAATTCCCGCTGGTCGGCCTCCGGATTGTGCCAATAGCCAGGCACCACCATCGGTCCACCAATCCAGAGTTCGCTGGGCTGGCCCACGCCGACTTCGCGGCCATATTCGTCCGTCACCCAGATGTCGCCGCACGGCACAACCGTGCCAATACTGTTAGGGTGACGATCATCGTCGCCTACGGGCAGGATCGTTACAGGCGAGGTCGTTTCGGTCGCGCCGTAGGCGTGAATCAGTTCAAGGTCGTGCAGTTGCTGGCGCAATTTTTTAATGGTGGTTTCGGGCATGGGCGAACCGCCAAACTCACCAATTCGCTGGTCACTCAGATCATGGTGAGACACGTCGGATCGCAACAGGCAAAGAAAGATTGTACATCTCCAGCACCATAACCACATGGCTGACCCGTTCCTTGGAAATCAGCTGCACGCGCGCCGGAACAGACTTCCCGGAAGACTGTGAGTCCGAGCATCCACGTCAGCATAGTTCAGGCGTTCACCCTTACACTCCCAGACAGTCCGAGTCGGCGGCACGAGCCGCGGCCTCGCTGAACGACGTGGTGACTGTATCCATGCGATGCTGATAGCAACGTATCACGCGATCACCAAAATGCTGTTCATAGCGAGTTGCAAACGGATCGGTGCTAGTCATGACAGCCTCCTGTTGTGTTGATTTATTGTTGTTTTACCGTGCCGGGTGAGTCCCACGCCGCGAATCTGGCCTGCGCCTGAACCGTCATTTTACCGTTGGTAAGCATCAATCAACGCGCAGAATTACACATGGGTGATCGCCTCGCGCCGACCGTCGCGATCAAGATGGGGAATGCTGTTGTAGCTCAGCAGTCGCTGGGCGCTGCGCCCCACAATCACTTCACAGAAGGCGGCATTGCGGAACTGGAAATTCAGCTCAATGGACGTCCGCGGCGGCCCTTTGAGCAAATCGTTCACGGTTCGACCGATTACGCCTCCCGACGTCACCACCAGAATACACTCGTCTCGCCCCCACCCGTCACATGCCTGGGCCAATGAGTCCTGAATCCGGTCGCCAAAATCCGACCATGTTTCACCGATATTGCCCAGGCCATCATCAACCCAGGTTTCGTACGCCGCCCGGAAGGTACGCCAGTAATCCTTGAAATCGGCTTTCTGGTGCAGATGCTGATTGCACTTTCCGGTGTAGGCCGTGTACACCGCTTCGCCGTCGTACTCGTTCAGGCCAAGATGAGTCGCCACCGTCAGTGAATCATTGCCCATGCCAACCAGTATCTCACTCGCGGTATCCTGCTGCCGAGCCAGTCCGCCAGCCACGGCATAGCTGAAGGTCAGGCCGCGTTCCGCGAAATACTCCCCCAGCCAGCGCGCCTGCTGATGGCCCAGTAGCGACAGGCAGTCGTAGTTCGATTGCCCGAATGCCGCCTGCCCGTGACGTACAATAAACAGTGTTGCCATAACCACTACCCGCCATGAATTAACTGTGAACGAGGAGCCTACGCGTTTAATCGTATGGGCGCACAAATATCGCGACCCGATCAAACAAGGATAACGCGGAAAAATCATGTAATACGCCATTACAATGAGTAGAACACTGACCCGGATACGCCGTTGGGCTCCAGGAAAAGCCTAGGATCTGTTGACGTCTCATTGCATTGGCAACCATAAAAACCCACAAGCCATGGCAACGCCGCTCTGATAGTTGCGTTTCAATTTGTCATAGCGCGTCGCCAGCCCACGAAAATGTTTCAAGCGTGCAAACGCATTTTCCACCAAATGACGGTGGCGATATAACGACCAACCCATATCCGCATTACCTATGACCGAATTTGACCTTCTTGGAATCACGGCGGTGGCACCTTTTTTTAATCTGTTCGTGAATCTTTCCACTGTCACTGAGTTCCATCGACCGAAACAAGAAGGTAAATCTCGCCACGGACAACTCACCCGCAGTCGGTAAAACATGCCTTCGACCATCATCCGCAAGTCGCGCTTGTTATAAATATTTTCTTGAAGCATCATTCCTTTTAACTTCGACCAGTGCTCATCACTGAGCATGAGTCGGGGCATGGAAAACTCGTTTTATGGGTGGTATAGGAACCTTAATATTACGATTTTTCTCTTTTATTCAATGCCTTATTTGAAAACGTCAACAGTCCCTAGTTTACCGACGTCACCGAAGTAATTTAACGAAATAAGACTATAAGCATCGCCGGCACGATTCATGCCGTCAAGGCCTGGAAAAGCAATGCGAGCCGTGCAACCCGTTGAATTTTAACAAGACAGTGGCTTTGAATCGGGCCACTCCGGTGCACTGAGGTGCGCTAGAATAAAGCGGGCACCGATGACTATTGCTGCGCTGTTTTCCCGGAAATTGAGTTGTTCTGTGCACTATTGTTGTCGACGGCCAAAATGTAGGAAATCTGGTACATATACTGCGTCATAATTCGTACAAACGGCGATTTTTAACCCAGTTGTCCATATGACTGCGCTTAAGCAGCCAGTTTGTTGCGCTCAATTTCCTGCAGTTTGCCAGTACTGAGCGATACCGGTCCTGTGATCTCCCATTTCCGGGTGTTGTCAGACCAGCGCCGAGGATTCCGGCGCTTTGCTCTTTCACAAACCAGTGTCCAGTGCACTTGTCGCTCATGATCGATGCCACGATGCCGGTCGGCTGGCGTTACGAACCGGATGCCGCTGTGCAGATGCCGTTTGTTGTAGGCATGTTCGAACGCCAGCATCCATTCACGCACCGCCGTGAATAATTTAAAGCCCTTCCTGATTACGTATATGGCTCAGCCAGCTTCAGCAGCGGGTAAGGCATCGGCGGTGATGAGGCGCTCATGGGTTTAGGCCGGGGACTCGAAGGCTCGAAAGCAGCCCAGGCCATCGCCGACCACCTGACTGCTGGGCAAGCGTCGGCAGGCGGTGGTGTTACCACAGTCGGGGCAGACGAACCCCCTGGGCCAACGATGCTGGTAGAGAGCCGCCCGGCACTGTTCCTCTGTGCCGTACTGGTCGAGAAACGCCGGCAGTGACAGGCCGGACTGGAACTGGATAGGATTGCGAGCCATGACATTAGCTCCTTGACGTTCCATATGATTCCAGTACGGCCCAAGGCTGGTTTGATAGCTGGTCAACATGCGTAATTAGGAAGCTCTTTGAAAGCCATTCCGGGCAGTAGTATTTGACCGTTCGGAACAACGATTCCGAGTAGAGGTTATCGTTGCTGACTCTTGGGCACCAGATCATTCGTAATAGACAGATCAGGATATAAGGCAGATTGGTTCATGAATTTCTGGCGTGGACATTATTACTGTCGGAGTGCAAAACCAGCGGATTGTGCCAGCAGCCCTCTCACAACAGGGCGCGCTCAACCAGTCTCTGGGCCAGTTCACCGGGTTCAGCATCATGGATTTCCCAGGCCACGATCTTGCGGCTGTAAATGTCCATGATCATGTACAGATACCAATGCTGACCACGCACCGCTGAAGGACAGTAGCTAAATCGTCGGAACCGACGAGGAGTGTCTCCTCTTCTCTGTTTAGCCTGAAACTGTAGCGGTGCGGGCGTACGCGCCCGTATTTTCACGACCGGTTGATGTGACACCATCCCACGCTGCCAATCCTCTGTGAGGCCCCGAAACCCGATGTCGCAACTGGATAGGATGTTCCAGCGTTACGGGCCCAAGTACAAATGGCTCGTCACCTTTACTATGCTCACCGGACTGGTGGCGCTGGGCATGTCCATTACCATCGTCAACGTCGCTACGCCCTACATCAAGGGCTCCCTGGGAATGAGCGATGTTGAGGTACAGTGGATTTCCACCGGCTTCCTGGCAGCGACAACCGTGGCCTTGCTGATAGCCCCGTGGCTGGTAAAGGCCTTTGGCCAGCGAGCCACCTTTATCGGCCTGCTGATCACTTTTATCGCAGCGTCTTTTCTGGGTGGGTTTGCCACCAGCATGGGCGCGATTGTGACCGCTCGGGTGGTTCAGGGGGCGATGACGGGGCTGATCCGTCCATTGGCCATGGAAGCCATGTTCTCGGTTTTTCCGCCGCAGCAAAGGGGTATGGCCACCGCGATCTACGGTATGAGCCTGGGCCTGCCGCTGACCCTGGCTACGGTCATCGGTGGCTGGCTGGTGGAAACACTGAGCTGGCGTTATGTGTTTTTTGTCGCGCCGCCGGCATGTCTTGTGGCCGTTGTGATGGGTTATTTTTTCCTACCAGGGCGGGAACAAACCGGGCCCCGGCCCCGTTTCGACTGGTCCGGCGCCATCAGCCTGTTTGCCTGCATCTTCGCCCTGCTGACCGCCATCGCCAACGGTCAGCGTTGGGGCTGGGACAGCGGCTCAGTTCAGGGTCTGCTGGCATTCTCGCTAATTCTCGCCGTCGGATTCATCTGGTGGGAGCGGCGTACCAAACTGCCCCTGCTGGACCTCGCGATTTTCAGCCACAAGGGGTTCCTCGCGGGTTGTCTCGCCCTTTTTTTGTTCGGGGGCAGCTTTTACGTCATCATGTACCTGCTGCCACTGTTTGTTCAGACCATCCTGGGTTACGGGCCAGTGACGGCGGGCATGCTGTTTCTGCCATCCACACTGGTGCTGGCACTGTTGGTGCCGATCGTGGGAAAGCTCAGTGACCGGGTACCGCCCCACTACATCACTCTTCCCGGGTTGGGGTTTGCGATATTCGCGGTGTATTTGTTCGCTCAGGTGGACGCCTACACGTCGTTCTTCTATATTGCGATAGCCCTTACCCTGATGAGCGCGGGCATGGCATCCTTTCCGCCCCCGACCCTGTCCCGGGCCATAGGCTCATTGCCTCCGCCCCTGATGGGCTATGGCTCAGGCGTGATTAATTTCGCGCTGCAGATGGGCGGGGCATTCGGTACCGCCGCTTTGGTGCTGCTCATGGATCGCCGGATTAGCTGGCACGGAGACCACCTGAGCGCGGGTATCAATCCGGGCAACGATGTCGCGACATCGGCGGTCAGCCAATGGCAGACCCTGCTGGGTAACGTCGGGGTCAATCCGTCCTATCTGCAGGCGGGGGCTCTGGAGCAAATCGCCCGGACGGAAAATTTCTGGGCGTCAATTTTTGCCTATCAGGACGGTTTCTGGCTCGTATTCGCGGCACTGATCATCGTCGTCCTGCCCTCCTGCTTGCTTAGTCGCTGGGGTCTGCCCCCGCGTCCAGCAGCCGGTTAAAAGACGGATCAGGATTGAAGAGTAATGGTCTCAGACAATAACAACACACAGGACGCCAGACCCAGAAGAGCACCCATGCGCGCCGGACAGTGGGCTCGAATCCTCACCGTCATACTGTTGGTGGTGGCGGTCGCAGCCTGGATTGGTCAGTGGCTGTTTTATCGCCAGACCCACGTCATCGAGGACAATGCGAGCATTGCAACCGACCTGATTACAGTCAGCAGCAGGCTCGCTGGGCGCATTGAGCAATTCGATATCATTGCCGGCGACCGGCTCGCGAAAGGCCAGCTTGTTGCGGAGCTGTACAATCGCCCGGAACAGCTGGAGTTGCAGCGCCGACAGGCCCGTGTGGAGCAGACAGAAGCCCAGCTGAAGTTTGAGCAACGCCAGATAGCCGTTGCAGAGAAACAGCTGGAAGGCGGCATAGCGAATTCCGAACGGGAGTTGGAAACAGACCTGGCGGCCCGGAAAGTGGCCGCAACAGAACTGGAAAACGCCGCTCAGACCTGGAGCCGGTCTGAGCGGCTTTACGAATCCGGCACGCTTTCCGCCCAGCAACGGGATCGCGATTACTACAACATGGTTTCCGCCCGGGCTCGGCACCATCAGGCGGAACAGCAGGTCGCCCTACGCCGGACTGCACGAGCCAACGCCAGCCTGGGCCTGCTCTCCGGTGCCCAGATGACCCTGCCCACACCGGAACTGCTCAGAGCCCACCTGGGCGTGACCCGACAGCAGCTGGAGGTCGCACGTTCGGAACTTAAACAGCAACAGGTCGAGCTGGAAGACATGCAGATACGCAGCCCGGCGGACGCCGTGGTCAGCAAGACCTTCGTTGAGGCCGGGGAATACCTGTCACCGGGCCAGCCTGTGCTTATGATGCACCAGCCCGACAGGATCTGGGTTGTGGCCCGGGTCAAAGAAACCAAAGTGCGCCGGCTGAAGGTAGGCCAGCCGGTGTCCGTCGAAGTCGATGCCTTCCCGGACCAGATTTTCCGGGGCCGGGTGCAGGTCATCGGACAGGCGGCTACCAGCCAGTTCGCCCTGATCCCCAGCCCCAATCCTTCCGGTAACTTCACCAAGATCACCCAACGTATCCCGGTAAGGATCGCCATTGAGGAGAGCGAAAAGAACCGCCTCAGCCCGGGGATGATGGTGACCATCGCGGTCGACATACGCGAAGACAGGGATTGATTCGGCGCGGGGTCACCTGTAGATATGGGGCACAGTGATTCCCCACCTTTACGGAGAAGGCCCGCAACTGGGATTGCCCATTTTGCCGAACCCCTGGCCCGCGACGCCGGCGCGCTGATCAGCCGAGAGCGCAATGAAAACAGCCTGCGCACCGGGTACAAAGAACAGACCGAACTGGTGACACACGCCCAACGCGATGGCGGACGAATTCATTACCGGTGTCATCCGCAAGGCCTTCCCGGATCATCGCACCCTGTCGGAAGAAACCATGCCCGACCTACGGCTCGCGGAAGAGCTGGAAACTCCCCTGTGGATCGTCGACCCGATTGACGGCACAATGAACTACGCTTACGGTCATCCTCAGGTCGCTGTCTGCATCGTCTATGCCTAGAAGAGCCGGGGCTAGACATGATGGATTGACCTGCCACAAGGACGACCTGGTCCCGCTCATCCGTCGCCTCGACGCCATGACCCACCATTGTCGCGACCTACGCCGGATCTGCTCTGCAGCCCTGGATGTAAACACCGGTCTAAAAGCGCTGCTATTTGCCGAATATCCACGCAGTCAGATTTTTCCTCAGATCGAAAATCCATAAAACATTGCACAATTCAGGCGGGTCATTCACGAGATTGGAAATAGATAAGCCAAGCAATATCGTTTTACTCGGGCTATAAAGATGCTGTCGGTGAGAAAGGTATGACGCCAAGAATGATTTGACAGTCCTAACTGACGTCAT
>Ga0307947_1002784_pt1:0-10000 | contig 14053 bp, 17 predicted proteins | sample OrgLakmetagen232_FD_201840 | JGI IMG/M metagenome (GOLD analysis project Ga0307947, IMG submission 201840) | Saline water microbial communities from Organic Lake, Antarctica - #232 | ecosystem: Environmental > Aquatic > Non-marine Saline and Alkaline > Saline | place: Antarctica: Organic...
CTTTTAATTTGCCAAGACCATCGAGTTTGTGAGCTGAGGAAACACTTTTCCTTTCTGTTTTCACCTTTTTTTGAGGACTTTTCAGCAGCCCAACCCTTTTTGCTGCAACAGGTCAACAACCAACTTTACGATGTGTGAACTTTCTTAAGCCAGAGCAACAAGCTTTATTGTTTCCTCATGAACTAATCACTTTTCATGAGCAGGCTAGCAGTCATACTTCGTGACTGAAGGCCTTTTTTGTAAACCTTGCAAAGATTGAGTTGTTCGTGTTACAAAATACAACAGGAACTCGTTAATGACATTATGTCGACCACATCACGTGATTCCATCCTCATTCCTGCAATCCAGTGCACCAGCTTTTGAACAAGGCAACATGATAGAAGGTGCTTCCAATACAAGCAATCAAAACATCACAACAGTGCAAGAATTCAACAGCCCCCGAGAGCTGGAAGTGAAAATGAGGCAGAGGGAGGCAGCTTTTCAGCAGCTAGACTGTTGTGTCTGTTTGAACAGGAAAACAAAAAAGAAAATCTTGCAAGTAGCAACACCTTTAAAACGTTGTGTCAAATATAAATACGTTTGCAAAGAGGCGACAATCTTTCTGGTACAATCGGTCAGATTGGCAACAGTTGGAAAAAGCAACAAATTAAACCGCCTCCGGACCAGGACAGACTGACAGTTCCGTCCAAAATGCCCGGGCCCAACATTGCAGGCCTTAAATTGCCGGTGTATTAGAAACCGTCAGCCTCAATTTTAATTTACGCCTGTTAGCCATTCTGATCTGCCTTAGCACCAGACCAAGTACAGAATGCTGACACACATTTGCGTTATGCTGAGCATTACATGACAAAAAGAGTGTCATGAGCATTTGCCATCACTAAGGCAAGCAGTTTGCATACACAGACACACACTGTGTGTACACTCAAGAGGTCTACAAATACTTGACACACTGCGAACAAAACCACACATACACATAGTCATACCCATTCCAACGTGGACTTGAAGGCAGCTCCATATCTACGTAAGGCACACAGTGACAAAGTTCATACAGGCTCACGAGCACAAAGACATACACACACACGCACACACATACACACACACACACACAGGACCAGCCATCCAGACACAAGTACCCAAAAATATGCACTGAGGCACACACACACTCACACACACGCACACACACTCACTCACAGACATATACAAGAGCGCACATGCGCAAAAAAGGACACAGGCACACGTGAGTACACACAGCACACAGGCGCGCCCATGAGCACTCACAGAACAGAGGTTCAGTTTAATAATACAAATTGCTCATAACACATGAGCTTGTGGCATTCAGTAGTTGTTTGCTCCGGCCTCCTACGATGGAGATGCCGATACAAAGCCACAGAGGCAGGCGCACACACACATACACACACACACACATACAGACACACATGCACACACACGCACACACACCTCCGTGCACACCAGATTAGATTGCATCATCACAGCAGTGAGAGAAGTAAACAGGTGGTGGACTCCAGGTCTGACTGACATGTGCACACTTACAGGTGCACACATAAATATACACACACACGCGTGCACGCGCGCACACGCATGTACTGGTATTCACACGAAGGCTTTGAGTGCCTTTGACCAGTTTAAGTGAGCACATCAGTCAGATGGAAAGAAATGGACATCAGTCACTTCCAGGGACCACATCAGTCAGATGGAAAGAAGCGCAGACGTTGTATGCTGGAGTTAGGTAAATGGGGCAGACTGACTGGGCCTCACAATGCGGCGCCTTGACAGCCCCCTCCAAAAAGTGCAACAGACAATTCAAGGCTGTGCGATCTGGATCAGTGGCGGGTGGAACGTACTGCTCCTGATCCTGCTCGGATTATTGTTGAGTGGGAGGGCTTGTTGTGCCTCCATCGCTCTCAAAGACATTTCACGCAGTTCAGACGCTGGGTTTGATCTGGGTCTTGTTTGTGCGATCCCACTCACACACCACGCCCATGCCCTTGGTCGTGCCAGGAGCCTGCACACACAAACACACAGGCACACAAACACCGGGTTTGATCTGGGTCTTGTTTGTGCAGTCCCACTCACACATCACGCCCATGCCCTTGGTCGTGCCAGGAGCCTGCACACACAAAAGCACACAGACACGTACACGCGTACACACGTACACACATACTCACACACAGGCACACAAGCACATCTAGGGACGTGATACGTGCATACAAGCGATCAGTGCACACATTGTCATGTCAGCACTGCACACATCATCTTGCGCGTTCAGGGGCCTTTCTTTCATATTGCTGTCCAAAGCCTCACTTTGCCAGCTTTAGTGCTGAAAAATGTTGTTGAAAAAAAGGGTGCTTTCCTCCAGGGTTCCGGTGCTATTGCCCGTAACTCAGCAACAATCTCCAGGCTCTCGTCTTTATTTCTATCTTTCTGCCTTTCTGTCTTTCTGTTTGAGTGGGTGGTGGGGTCTCTCACCACAGTAAATCGACGATCTCCTCCAGACTCCCAGTTTGTGTCACCGTTGTCTTTCATCTCAATGATCTGCGCAATCCATTAAAGAGGCAAAAACATGTATTGATCAAACATTTTCAATCAAACACAAATTCTTTAATCTTCTGAGATACATACCCCACACAAAGAAAAGACACACATACGCAGGCACGCACGTATGTATGGAAACACACACAGCTACAACCACCCACAATCACAAACACACAGACACACACACACGGACACACACACTTCAGGCACACTTTCACACCCTGAGGCACCTCAAGCACACCTCCACACCCTGAGGCACGTCACACACGCACTGCCACCCATGGCCCTCACGCTCGCAGGCATGCACGCATGCATGCAAACACACACAGCTACGACCACCAACAATCACACACACACAAACACACACACATGCACGCACCCTGAAGCACACCTGCACACCCTGAGGCATGTCACGCACACACTGCCACACATGGCCCTCACGCTCGCAGGCATGCACGCATGCATGCAAACAAACACAGCTACGACCACCAACAATCACACACACACAAACACACACACACACATGCACGCACCCTGAAGCACACCTGCACACCCTGAGGCATGTGACGCACACACTGCCACACATGGCCCTCACGCTCGCAGGCATGCACGCAAGCATGCAAACAAACATAGCTAAGACCACCAACAATCACGCACACACAAACACACACACACGCACGCACCCTGAAGCACACCTCCACACCCTGAGGCATGTCACGCACGCACTGCCACACATGGCCCTCACGCTCGCAGGCATGCACGCATGCATGCAAACACACACAGCTACGACCACCAACAATCACACACACGCACGCACCCTGAAGCACACCTCCACACCCTGAGTCATGTCACACACGCACTGCCACACATGGCCCTCACGCTCGCAGGCATGCACGCATGCATGCAAACACACACAGCTACGACCACCAACAATCACACACACACACAAACACACACACACACACATGCACGCACCCTGAAGCACACCTCCACACCCTGAGGCACGTCACACACGCACTGCCACACATGGCCCTCACGCTCGCAGGCATGCACGCATGCATGCAAACACACACAGGCACGACCACCAACAATCACACACATGCACGCACCCTGAAGCACACCTCCACACCCTGAGGCACGTCACACACGCACTGCCACACATGGCCTTCACGCTCGCAGGCATGCACGCATGCATGCAAACACACACAGCTACGACCACCAACAATCACACACACAAACACACACACACACATGCACGCACCTTGAAGCACACCTCCACACCCTGAGGCACGTCACACACACGCTGCCACACATGGCCCTCCGTCCATTTGAGCTTCAGCCCATTTTTGGGTGTCCACTTGCCACAGAAGTCCTGGTCGCCCACCATGTACAGGTTTTCGCCGACCCTGGTCTCTTTTTTGATGGAAATGGTGACGGGGGAGGTGCCGGGAGGGGCCTGTGTGCGTGCGCATGTGTGTGTGCATGTGTGCGCATGTGTGTGCACATGTATGTGTGTGTGTGCATGCGTGCGTGTCACAGCAGGAGAAACATACGTATCTACACACACATGAGAAAGATGCAGGTGGATATCAAAAAGCACCTGCTTTGCCGTAGACTGCCACTTACTCCCTATTTAAAAACAATAACATATTCACGCAGGCGTATTTTTGCATGCATTACACACACAGACTCACACACACATGTACACGTACGCGTATGCACGCACGCACTACGCATGCAAAACACACATACATACACAACTGCTCCCCCCATACTCATGCACATATACGAGGAGGAAGTTGGGGCTGTGTGGGCAGGAGAAAAGGGGCCCAAGCACAAACCAAGCACACTGAAACACTTGCTTGCATGCACGCACACACACACACAAATACAAACACACACACATATATATGAGCTTAAATTGTGGATTACAAGGGCAGGAAGAGAGGCCTTCTTTCAAACCTGACACACACACTTACGCGCACACATGCATCGAGCAGGAACTGGGGGCTGCCAGGGCAGGGAAGAAAAGGCCCTAGCTCAAACACACACACGTAACAACACTCGCACGCACGCACACACACACACACACACACACACACACACACACACACACACACCTGAGCAGGAATCGGGGGCTGCAAGGGCAGGGGTGACGAGGCACCAGCAGTTTGACGAGGCTGGTATTGCAGCTCTGCTGCGCTTTGCCAGCCACTTCCTATGGCCACGCCATTCAACTGCGGCTGCTGCTGAGGTTGCTGCTGAGGTTGCTGTTGCTGGTCTCGGAGGCTAGCATTTTGATCCAGCTGTATATGGAAAGGAGGGTAGGCACACGTTGTGGGTCACAGCGTAGGGGTGTTGCAAGGGGCAAAGGTGCAGCGTAGGGGTGTTGCAAGGGGCAAAGGTGCAGCGTAGGGGTGTTGCAAGGGGCAAAGGTGCAGCGTAGGGGTTTTGCGAGGAGCGAAGGTGTAGCGTAGGGGTATTGCAAGGGGCGAAGGTGCAGCGTAGGGGTGTTGCAAGGGGCGAAGGTGCAGCGTAGCGGCCAAAATGGTTAACCCGGAGAATGAGCGATGAGTAAATCGTACTCAACTTGTGCATGTTACAGAAAAGGCATGGGCAGCTTGCAAACAAGAGCTCGAGTTGCAAGAATGTTATACGGGGCTGGCAATGAACACACATACACACACGTGCAAGTACGCGCACACACACACATGTTTACGAACACGCACACAAACACGCACTGTGCATAGAGCAGGTTATAAACGTGAGCGCACATATGCTTAAGGGATTGGAGCAGTGGATCTCAGAGCAGATCTCAAAGTTGATATGAGGTTTGTGCAAAAAGGTGTGAAATGTGTAATTGCCTTTTAGGAAAGGTGCAGCTGCATGTAGTAAATGTTCTTGTGCTGACTTCCAGCAGTGAAGGCCAACAGCAAGAAAAGCAAAGAGCGCACACATTGACACACACATGGGCACACACATGGGCACACATCTCACACACACACACATGCAGGCAAACACACAAATGCGTACAGACACACACATACACACACACTGACACAGACACACACCTGCTGTTGATACATCTCTCGCATTTTTTCCAACTCTTCGTCTTTTTGCTGCAGCTTGAGCGTCATGCCCCGCATGCTCAGCTGAGTTTCCCTCAGCTGCCGCTCTGCAAATGTGTGCATGCAATTATGGGTGTGTGTGTGTGTGTGAGTGTGTGCGTGCGTGCGTGCGCGCGTGCTTGTGTGTGTATGTGCACATGTATGCATGTATGTGAGGAAGCCCCACGCAGTACTTGCCCCACATGTTTCCACTTGTTAGCATATGACTGTTTACGTACATATGCACGCAACATGCACAACCGTGGTGGCCTTCACATTTTTACACCGTACCTGTGGTCGCATGCGCTTTGTCCTTTTGTGACAACTCTGCCTGCAGCTCCTGCATCTTTACACCCCAAGAGGTGCGCGCCACCTGCGCACAGCAAAAGCAAACACACACGCACAATCAACATGGTGAGATGGTGAGCTAAGTGCACCAAGCACAGCAACCTTTTGTAAGCACACTGCAAGCATACACTAAAGTTGCCCTGTTCAAGGGCATTCACGCTCCAATTTGTCCAAAGAAGTTGGTGTGTTACAAGCTATAGTGCTATAGCTTGTTAAAGTATCACACTATTCACGTATCTCGTAGTAAGTCACAGTTTGCACGCCTCCTGCATCCGAAATCGCACTGCTTGTTTAAAAACGGCCGCTGCAAAGCCCAAAATAGCATACTTGACAAAACACTGCACAGGAAAAATTTCATCGCACTCAAGAACGTCCTGCCTGTCCAAGACACTGAACAAAGCAACTTTCTATTAAGAATGCCACGCTTCAGGGCGTGCCCCTCCCGCGGTGCCCCTCACGCATTGCGACGTGAAACGTGAATGGCAGGGCTGCACACTCGCACCCCCTTGTGTGGGTACGACAAAAAATACTCTGTCCGGTAGAGTGTGTCCAGCTATGTTGAACTGTGTTAGACTGTGTTAGACTGTGTTAGACTGTGTGAGACTGTTAGACTGTGTCCAGCTATGTTAGACTGTGTTAGACTGTGCTAGACTGCCAGACTGCGTCCTTCAGGCAAGTCAGAGGCCATTGATGATTGATATAGGCTGGAGGCCTTTGTAATCCAAACTAAATTAACTATTGATATAGCAGCTAATCAAGCTCCTATATTATACAAGCATGTGCCCTCCAGATTCAGTCCACGCAGCCTCTGAATTAGATGGCGGTTCCAACAACTTTTTGCAGAAAACGCATTTGCTTAAGTGGCGTTTCTGGTAACTCTTTGCATTTAACAGAAGAAAGTCTGAAAAAAATCTGCCCCTACACAAACTGGTGACGGCACAAGAATGACGTAGCTCAATTGGCACCCAACTGGCTCCTTTTCCATTGAATGTGAGGAGTTCCGTTGAATCTTGTTTGTCTTCCTACTTCTTTTACTTGCAATGGATGTGTGTAGAGATTTGTGCGCCAGACAAATGGTGGTGTGTGAAACATAGCAAATGGAAACCTGGATGTGTGTGTTTAGGTTTGTGCACCTGACAAAAGGTGGTGTGTAAAACGCAGCATCTGATAACCTGGATGTGTGTAAAGCTCTCTCTGCACCTGACAAAGGGTGTGTGTGAAATGCAGCATCTGACAACCTGGATGTGTGTAAAGGTTTGTGTAAAGGACAGGAGGTGGTGTGTAAAACGCAGCATCTGGCAATCTAAATGTGTGGAAAGCTCTCTGCGCCTGACAAAGGGTGTGTGTAAAACGCAGCATCTGGCAGCCTGCCCAGGCCAGGTATCCCCTTGGCAAGATGGCCACTCAGGTTAACGGTTCGGTTTCCATCTCTTAGTAGGGGGGTGCCATCTCTGAGCACCCTGACAGAGGCTACAAATTATCCCCTGGCAAAGGAGCACCTCAACTCCTTTGAGCTTTGCTTAACCATTCCTTCAAGTAACAATCACCTGAATCCGTGCTCCAGCTATTAATCAGAGGCCCAGGCAGACTATGAGGCCCTGCTTACATCCAACATACACACACGCTCACACTTCACACACACACATTGTCCTTTTCTTCCGCTGGTAACCCACCTGAATGGATTCCCGATTTGTGGTCAAGAGGGGTAGGCCAGGCCAGCTTTGAAGCCCCTGCTGACACCCAACACACACACACACACGCAAACACACACACACACACACACACACACACACGCGCGCACACACAAGCATACACACGCACATCGTCCTTCTCTGCAGCCGCCACCCCACCTGAATGGATTTCAAATTGGTGTTCAAAGAAACCAGCAGGGCTTGGGAAACCAGCACCTCCGAATCTCCACTGCTGTCGGCTGCAAGAGCACCACAAGCAAAAAGTAGGTCAGAGCCATGGTGCACATCTACACACAAAGGGATCTACAGGAGCACCACAAGCAAAAAGGAGGTCAGAGCCATGATGCACACACAAGCAAAAAGTAGGTCAGAGCCATGATGCACCACAAGCAAAAAGTAGGTCAGAGCCATGATGCAGGAGCAAAAGTCAGGCATGAAGAGCCATGATGCACCACAAGCAATAAGTAGGTCAGAGGCATGATGTACATCTACACACAAAGGGATCTCATGCACCACGTGGCCACTGGATGTGCGTGTGTGTGGCATTGCTATTGGCACATCACTGGCATGTCAAATCAGAAAGGAAGCTCATGCACCACATTGCTACTGGCTGTGCGTGTGTGGCAACATCTGGCACGCCAAATCAAAAAGGATCGCATGCACACGTTCCACATTGCTACTGCCAGTGCATGTGGCATTAGTGTCAAGAGCAAATCGCTTGTGCACCTCCTCGTGGGGGCAAGTGGCGCACAGAACATGCTTACAGGTAACGTTGGCCAAAACCATTCATATTATGCCATACTGCTCCGAGGAGTATTGCGAGTGAGTAGATCTTTTTTGTTTGGGCGCCTTGCAGTGTGAATTACAAAAATCAAAATACTAGGAAAGTTTGGGCCTAAGGAGCCTGCAGGTCTTAGGTTTGCATCCCTGCTTATCTACACACAATTTTGCTGTTCCCTCGGTACAATTATACTGTCGCAAATGTGGGTGATGATAGTCAAAGGAAATGCAAATCCCCTTACGGAGTGATGGTTTGAGAAGACATGGTAGACAGAAATGCCCGAAACGCTGCAAAATTTGTATTAATTTGGCTGGCCTTGCAGAGCCCAAATGCTCGCTAATTATTTGGGCGCCTTGTGATAATTCGGACTTGCAATACTGAAGGAGCAGTACGGTAAATGTGTTTCAAGCCTTTGCGCGGTTTGCTTTGCAGGGATTCCTACAGAAATGGTCATACACACAATGGATGCGAGTACGGTTCTGGCCAACCCAACTTGAAGGAAGGAGCTTTCATGGATCTTTCACACCTCTATCATGCTGATGGCTGTTCCTGCTTACACCATACTTGTTACAAATATACAATCGTGTGTGTGTGTGTGTGCGCATGTGTCGTACACAAACTACTCATACGCATTTGGCACGCTGGGTCAAATACACGAAGGGCTCATGGCTCACAGGTGGCATACAATGAAAAGAAGAGTACCAATTTGCAGTGAATCTGTAGCCTAATTGGAAAGCAAATATGCAAACATACTCACATGCTCACACGCACACGCATACACATACACACACACACACATTACCATACCCGCAAGGGAGGTGGCAGTGCCATTGGAAGAGAGTGCGCCAGAAAAGCCTGCATCAAAGCTGGATTGGCCGAGACTCGCATGGCCAGCACCGTTCAAAGAGGTTTTACTGCTGCTGCTGCTTGGGAAGATGTGCGTGTCGTTGGCAGCATCAGGAAGCACACTTTCCACGGTTGCCTCCGTCTGTGTGTGTGTGTGTGTGTGTGTGTGTGTGTGTGTGTGTGTGTGTGTGTGTGTGTGCGCGCGTGCGTGTGTGTGTGTGTGTGTGTGCGCGCGTGCGTGTATGTGTGTGTGTATGTGTGTGTGTGTGTGTGTGTGTGTGTGTGTGTGTGTGTGTGTGCGCGCATGTGCGTTCGTGTGCGTGCGTGTACGCGTGCCGTGCTTCCGTACAAGTGTCTTGGGGCACGCACCCTCCATCCTGCGGACTGTTCTTCAACAAACAAGCTCCTCTGCCTCTCTTTGTCTGCCTTCTCTGCCTCCTGCTTTGCTCTCTGCGCCCCGCTTCTGCCAAGAGCTTTGAAAGCGGTGCCATCCCAAGCAGCACTTGGGGACAGCCGCTTGAAGGAGGAGGGATGTATCACAGGGGGATGTACTTGATTACCTAAAGTTGCAGGGCGGGCAGGCTGCCTCCTGTTGCCTAGCAAACCCGAGTTGGCGTTTATCTGCATCTAAGAGTTAAGAGTCAGCTCATTATCTGAAACCCGAGTCTCGGTGG
>Ga0307947_1002785_pt1 | contig 14048 bp, 13 predicted proteins | sample OrgLakmetagen232_FD_201840 | JGI IMG/M metagenome (GOLD analysis project Ga0307947, IMG submission 201840) | Saline water microbial communities from Organic Lake, Antarctica - #232 | ecosystem: Environmental > Aquatic > Non-marine Saline and Alkaline > Saline | place: Antarctica: Organic Lake...
GGGTGCGCTGAGCGGGCCTGCGCACACTGGTGTGAATAATTTTCGTTTTCACGGTGCGCCCAGCAGCACTTCCACCGCCCCTCCCCATCCCCTGACACCGCAGGGCTGCGTGTTTAGTCAATCTGAATGCCTTGCAAGTTTTGGGGGCGGGGGGTGCGCTGGGCGGGCCTGCGCGCCCTGGTGTGAACTTTGGTGGGAATCCACCAAACCTAGGGGCTGCGCCCCATGACTGGGGCTTCGCCAAAAATTTTACGTGTGACCGCGGCCTTTGGAGGGTATTTCAGCTTCCTTTGGTGTCGGCACGAGTGTAATTCCCCCTCCAGCAATTTGGTGGATACGAGCCGCAATATAATTAAAAAAAACACAATAGATAAGTTGGATAAGCTTAGATGTGAACAGAACAGCCCTGGTGAGAACCCTTGCATACACCTACTCAAAGAGCCATCGTTGGCCTGATTGCGCTGCTTTTGCTTCTTTCGACCTTTGTTTGCATTTTAGTATCAACCTTTATTTCTATCGTAGTAAAGCGCTGACCAACTAATGACAAAAGCATTTGTCATGCGCTGATTTTGCCTTGCACGGAATACGGGCCCTCCTGTCTTGCCCATCTGATGGTGCAGGACACATCATAATCGTGCCTAGACCAATTCTAAATACTCAGGAGCTAAATTTAAAACTGTCCCTGAACTGGGAATAAATGGCATTACACGCACCAGCAGTTTGACGATGGAGCTTTTGCCGCCGCCACTGCTTCCCACTAGAGCTACAATCTCTCCTGGTGCAACAGACAAGCTTAGGCCCTTCAAGACCTGAATTCCAGGTGAGTGTAGAAAGTAAATAAGCAAATTGACCAAGGGCAGTGGACTTATTTTAGGTGAAGCTGCCAGGCTTGGTGTACAGGGCAGCGATGCAGGTGGTTTCAGCTTGATATAGAAAACCTGGCTCACACACCTGTGATTGAGGCCGTGCAGGGTAGGAAAAGTATACATCTCTGAGCTCAACGCTGCCTTCAAATACCGCTGGCACCAGTGTCCCCTCAGGGGCGATTTCGGGTCTCCTACATGTGTGTGCATTATTAATTAAGCATGCAAATGCAGGGTCAGAAGCTGGGCTTTCTAGCACAAAGAACACGTTTCCAGAGCAGAGCATCAAACATAAATCACGACTCGACACCCATCCACACCCATCCCTTTCTGTCCATAATAAGACTGCACTCAACTCCCATGCACAATCACATGCAAGCACACACCTGTGTATGAGCTCCAAAACTTTGTCAGCTGCTCCAACGGCTGCTGTGAGTGCGCTGAACACATCTCCCATCATCTGCAACAACGCATATACACAGCAAAACATTTTTAGGGATGTAACTTCCATGTGACACTTATATCCAATGTCACAGGCAAACACAGTGGTTATTTGCACACTCGTGTGTACCTATATGTTTACGTGCGTTTGTGCGTATCTCTATGCTGTGACATTGGCTTTTAGCCTATATGCATCCACCTTGTGAGGGGTAAGGTCGTAAGGCCTTGTTGAGCTGGTATAACCCCCTAGTTTGTTAATAACCCTGCTCATGTGTCGTAGCGCTGAAAGGCTTTTGCCAGTTCATACCAGCATGCTTTGGGATCGACTCAAAACACATCAAAAACTATAAGCATACAGGAAAGACAACGCAAACAGGCAAAATGTGAAGGCACGTGGCACCCACCTGAAAAGCAGAGCTCAGCGACTGCTGGTACAACATAAAGGACACAAGGGCGCCCGGGGACATTGCTCCCGCAAGAACAAGGGATCCGCCATAAAAAAGAACAATGGCTGCCTGCAAACATGCAAAGTGGACACTCTTAAATTGCTTTCTTTGATACGCACATGTCATGGGTATGTAGGTTGCCAAAGAAGGTAGGTGATGAGCGTGCCAATGCTGGTTATATTTTATGGTGATCCTAAAAAAATGAAACCAATAGCATGGCTGGAAAAAGGGTGGCCGTAAGCTTCCACAGTGCCTGACACACTTCAGGCCTGGCATGGAAAAGAGAATGACTCATTGCATATTACTGAATGCGTGGCCAAACACGACCACTTGCATGACTAATAGCATATGACTTATGGCATGATTGATAGCATGTGAATCATTGCATGTAATGATTGCATTTTGGCCCTTGCTACGCTCGGCTGATTGAAAAAGGGGTAGTGGGCATGCTGCAGACCACGTACCACAAAGGCCGGCAGGAAGGTGTTGATACACATGTACAGCGCGTACACGATGGCTTCCCGGATCAAGAGGGCAAAATATCTGTAGGCATGAGCGCAACTTGAGGCGTGTGATGGCTGTGAGCAGCTAGACGTGCGCGTATCAGTCTACCATTCTGTAGGCATGCGTGCGTCTGTGCAACTTGAGCGGTGGCTTACACTGTCCATTTGTAGCACAAAACAATTCCAGAACTGGGTCTGAAAGGCACATCAATGGGCGCAGTCACCTTTCTAATTTATTAGCATAAGCTGCCATAGCGCTTTCTTGCGCGGCATGCGCTTTGACGGTGGTCATGCTTGATAGAACCTCGTTGGCGACACTGTTAGCGGCTGCAATCCACAGAGGGCAAAAGTCGGAATCAGGCTCTTTGGGCAGTGCTCACACTGCTAATATAAAGCACTGCTGACACAAAGCACCTGAAGAACAAAAGGAGCAGGACGTACCAGCAAGCTCATTCTGGACGCGCTTGGCAAGGCTTGCAAAGTAACGACCGTACAACTGCAGATAAAGAAACCGGGCAACGGTCAAGGCGGTGGTGAGAGCAGCTTGTCGCTGTGACTGTGCATGTGATATTGCTTATTTGCGGGCTTAAAGGGAAGCAACGGCCATGCATCCGATCACTCAGCGCTCTACATAGTGTGTTGAAAAGCAGAGAAAGGCCGGTTGGTGGATGTTGCACAAAAAAACGAGTTGTAAGAGATTTCAATTCCAGTGCTTCATCAGGTGGGTACGTCATCAGGTGGGTACGAAGCATAATATCAGCACATGCACTCACGTAATTCTGTAATTTTGATTTGATACAAGCTCTGAGTGGTGGACATAGTTCAAGGCCTTTAGCTCATTTGTAAGAGTCTTGCAGGAGTTTTGAGGCCAAGATACTATGAAATGTTTGTTAATAATCATGCAACACAAAGCGACATTTTACGCAACAACTTCTCACCCTTTCTTAAAGAGGCAGCAGGAAGGAAGCTTAACCAAAATGCAACGGACAACTATTCCACCTGTAAAGTTAAAGCAGGCTGTGTTACCAAGTGCAGATGCTCACCTTGCTCAAGAACAGGACGCATGGAACCAGGATGAACGTGATGACGGTGAGGCGCCTAAACAGTAAGGGAAGGTTTTGCACAGGAGCCTATGTCATTTGTATCCTGATTTTTCTTGCCAGGTGCTTCCGTGTGTATCAAGGTAAGCGGTGCCTCGGCATGAAGGGTGTACAGTATGCTAGGCTCTGTGCATGCAGGGTGCGGAAAAGGGTACAAGAAAGCTTGGAAGTAATATGGCCACCCAGCAGCACGAGAGTATGACTCAGGCCTAGAAGGCTGCAGGGCACTGTGCAAATGCAGCGCACAGACATACCAGGAGGCGCTGAACATAAAACCCAAAACCATTGCCGCCTGCGTTGCGGCAAATGAGGCGGCAAATGAGTTGCGACAAATGAGTTGCGACAAATGAGTTGCGAATGAGTTGCGGCAAATGGGATGCGGCAAATGCAGCGCACAGACCTGAGTTGCGGCCCGCAGTAGTACATTTAAATTAAGGCACACCTGAGAGAAAAAGAACGCAGTGAGGGCACGTGTTTGTCAGTAATGTGTTGTGCGTCATGCACTATGTGCTGTGCGAGCATGCTTCATATTCATATTATATGCAGGATTGGCCAAAGCCATACACATATAAAGGTGATTAAACAACGCATATATACACTGCATTTCTTGGCAGGGAATGTCTGTAATCACACAGTCGTGTACAGTGAGTGCCTCCTATTCTGGCCAACCCTAGTCACGTGTCACACATTCCGTGTGTCTAATCTGCATTGAACAGGACGGCTGGTGTTCAGGGAAACGTTCGTATGTGGAACTGACACACACTGTTTGCATGATCCTGCTCCAGCAGCACACACCTGGTCCGACACAGTTGTGGTGTCACTTGAGAGGCGGCTTGTGATTTCTCCGGTTTTTGAAGTGTCAAAGAATGCGATTTCCATCTGCACAACATTGATTGGTGCTTGTCAGAGACTGTAAGGCACGGGCCAAAAATGGTGAGTCAAAAACACTGCAATGTTAATGGTGCACAAGCCGCCTGGACAAGCGGGAATAGCAACAGCAGGAGCATGAGAAGCAGAACATGTCCCAATTGTGTTTGAATGCCTCACATATTCGATAGCAAAAGCACCGCCACTCACATTAACCAGAGCCGCAAAAAGTGTTTTGCGAATGCGAACATTCAGTTTGCTCATAGCTACAGTAAAGAGTCCACCTCGAATGCCACTGAGCACGCCACAAGCAGCCGCAACGTACACAAGCTTGACAATCGTGGCTTTGAATTTGTGCCTGCATGGCATGTGTGAGCTGTCTGAGTGACTGATAAGGGGGTTGCAAAGCAGGCAGGCTTTGAATTTGTGCCTGCATGGCATCATGGCATGTTTGAGCTGTCTGAGTGACTGATAAGGCAAAAGCAAGCCAAGGAAAGCGCTGTGCAAGGCACCTCCAGAAGCGTCGCTGTTGATTGTAGGCTATGACCAACAACGACGCTGGCTTTAACTTATAGCCAAAGAAACGTGTAGCTAGCTGAAACAGAAGCCTGTGTTGAAACACCCAAGACTTCACAGCGACCCACTTGTCTGGTTGAATTGAGGCGTAGTCAATTATGAGCCCGGTGTAGTACGGCACTGTTGCCTGCAATAAGCACGTGCATGGGTTGGAGCCTTCAACCTTTGCTGCTCCACAAATGCAAACAACTCGCGCACCAACATGGCCACATTTAAACGGTGTAAAGTGTGCCTCTACCTCTGCCTTTCTGCTCAGAAATGACTCCTCATCACCTCTATATCTCTGCAAAGACTGTCTGGGTGCCTGCAAGGACTAACATCATCTGCCACCGCAACATGTGCTTACCGATGCCAGAGCTGCTGCACTTCCAAACACGAACGCTGCTGACAGCATGGGCCAGTCAGGTAATGAGAGGAGTAGAAGGTGCCACACTGTCCTTCCACTGCCTGCCTGCATGAAAAATATGCGAGCACATGATGTGAACGTTCATTTGCTGCTCGTGTAGCACTGAGCTTGCTATCGGAAAGGCAAGCATAAGCGCCCTGGAACAGACATGAGCAACAATCCCAAACCCAATCCGTCAGTGCCCTTGGTTGGATTCATGTATGTGCTCTGCTCCAGATCAAACGATGCCTCAAAGTACGCACCTTTGTTGCACCTTGCTCCTCTTTTTTCTTCTCCTTCGTCTGTCCCTTTGAATTTTCCTTGCTGCAGCTCTCTACTTCCTCTGCCTGCCCCCCTGACCCTCCCTCATCCCTATCCCCTCTCCCTTCCTCTGTGGCTAACAACGGCTCTAACACCCCATTTCCAGCCACCCTCCTGTTCTCCTGCCGCCTTGCCCCCCAACTATGACCAGAAGCCGAGGCGTTGGCTTGGGTTCTAGGAGGATAGGCGGTGATATAACGAGGTGCCGTCTGCCCCTGAAGAAAGCTCATTGCTATGCCAATGCAGATGGATGTGTACATGGCAGACAAACCAGCAAAGGGCACCTCGTGATCACCTGTGGGGTTCACCCACACTGGCTTTGAGCCGTCAGGCGACAGCACTGCGATCGCTGCAGCTTTGAGGATCAGGGCAAGCTCAAACAGGGATGGCAGCCAGGAGGCAGCGACCAGCCTCAGCTTCTGTACATGTGCGCAAGTGTAGTGTGTCAGAGAAGCGGATGCTGGTTTGCGTTTAAGAACCGTGTCTGGGGTTGCATTTCAGAAGGGGGGGGGGGGCTTGATCACATTTCAAGGTGTCTTTAATGCAACTGGATTGTTTTCAAGTAGTGTCTACGGAGAAATTTAAAATGCTGGACACTTAACCATGCCTTGGCACTGACTATTTTTCCCACTCACCCAGCTCTTGTCTGCCTTGGTAGCCTCTTCAGAAAGGGTGCGCATACGCCCAGGAAGTATTAGGGCTATGAGGATGGAACACTTGACGATTGACAGCAGCCATACATCCTGCACAAATTTTCACGAGTTGTGTAGGTAGAGCAGAGTTGCTGCGTGCGTGTATGCAGTCAACATTTGCAGGTGTCTATGTGCCTACATGTGTGTGCGTGTGTGTGTGTGTGTGCCTGTGTGTACGTGTGTGTTTACAAATGCATGCATGTGTATACATGTGTGTTTGTGTGGATGTGTGTTTGGGTGTTGTGTTTGTGTACATGTTTTATGTATGTGTGCGCACCACGGTGGAGAGGGCTAGAGAGCTTGCGTGCGCAATGGATGCCGCATCAAGAGTCACACCCAGTTTGTTCAGAGGCACCAGAGCAGCATAAGTGAGGCCTGCAAGCTCTGCAGCTAAAGCAAAGAAAAACAGGAGGAGAGCTTTTTGCATGCTGCTCTCAATCAGTGGAACACAAATCTAGAGGTCACTTGTTCAGTTTTGAGCAAATAAGATTTCTGCCCATTTTTTGAATGATGAAATAGGACCATGATAAAGGAGGAAGCTGGCCAGGCAGTAATGACTCAGCAAGCTGGAATGTCTGAGGATGAGGTGGATGGTCTTTTACCTGCAATCAGCATCCCTGTCCTCAGGTGAGTGGCACCACTCGCCCCATGCACGCAGCTGTCATGGCGCCAATTGCCGAGCATCTATATGCGAATACTTAAGGCAGGCCAGGACAAAGCTGTTGCATCGCGCAATAAGTACCAATATATGCATGTTGTGGGCAGCGCATGCAGTACAGAATGGGATTGGTGGGAGGATGGGACGATGGTTTGTCCAAAGCCTTTTGTATCACATTTTTGCATAGTATCGTCCTGTGCAATTCTCTTCTTCAAACACGAAACACACACACACACACACACACACACACAAACACACACACACACACATACACATACACACATACACACACACATACACACATACACACACACACGACATACACAGTGGCTTTCAGCCTGACCGGCCACTTCCCCTTAAACCTGACCCACCATATTTTGAGACCAGTACGGGTAAGCAAAAATTGTTGGCAGCTTGTCTGCTGTACTGGGCACCAGCGATGTTAAGAACTGGTGCACATTCTACCTACCTTTGTGCCTCGCACACTGTGTAGGAGGCTTCACACTGCATCCTTCCGCATGGGAGAGCATTGCAGACTTCACTAACCTCTGGATGGTAAGAGTTATGCAGCGTTGGGCTTGCGCCAGAGACATGCAAGCACTCAGCACGTGCTCGTAGTACCCCTGCGTCAGTGGCAGTAGCTAAGGCGCCAACCCGCTCCCTGTTCATTACTGCTTCATGAATATTTTTGTCGTAAACATATACAAGTCTTAGTACAGGTACTGGTTTGACAGCATGTTTTGCGCATTAACTCTGCAGATGGAGGCGCAGGCTGATCCAGCCAGGTGGGCAGACATCACAGAATGCGGGCTCCAGCATGGGCTTCAGCATCAGGTGTGATTTGTGCACACTGTTGAGTGCAATGGTTGTGTCAATTAATTGGCTGAACCTTGCTGCTGATCTGAACGTTGCCCCGATTCTTATCAGTAGGACGCTCAAAGCAAGCTTGATTATAAATGTATGCAGATCGCAGTAAACGAGGCGTACAAGGCTCGGTTTGATGGGGGCCCTCAGTCCCTCTGCCCAGCTTCTGTCATTGTGTCTGGCGTCATTCGCTGTTTCGCCCTGGCAGGTACTTCCTATTTTGCTATCTACCGATGTTGCTGTGCATCAGACATTCCCAAACAAAGTTTGCATTGTACGCGCGGCAGGAGGGTAAGGTGGCATGGCTCGCAATGGCCTTGACTAGTATAGCAATTTTGACATACCTGCATACTCCAACACACTCTATGGCACAGTTTGTGGTCTGTGCCACCCTTTGATGTAGGCATGCAAAACCCGATGGAGGGCCTTCCCCCCAGCATAGGCATCATTGGTGCAAAACCGGCTGTTGAGGGCTGTTCCAAAATGATGGGCCTCGTGGCCTCTCAGGTGAGCCTTGTGGCCTCTGAGGCTTCTTTTGTCTGACTTATGCTTTGGGGGCGAAAGGAAGGGTGTTGAAGCTAGCAATGCTGCCAAAGGTAGGGTTTCATGCGGCTGTTAATTCATTTCGCGTTGCCGTTGCTTCCTTATGTACTAAAACATTTCCTCTCACAACACAAGTGCTATCTACTTGTACAACCGAGATTACTACTTATAAAGAACAAAACTTATGCAGGCAGTGAAAAAATTTCTCCCCACATTATTTAACGAAAAGGAGCCATTTTGGTACCGGGTACCGTAAAACTCCTCCTCCAAAAGAAAAAGAAAATGATCAATTGGGATCAGAAAGGGTGCAGGCTTGACCTGCCTGAAGCCGTCTCCTGATGAGAGTTGATATTAGTGCTGGAAAGGGCACGTCTGGTATGAACAAGTTTGGCAGCGTAATTGACAGAATGAACATGAAGCTTGGAAGCAAGTTTATTAGTTCTTTGAGAATCAAGACCCAGCTCCTTAAAAGGCTCCAGCGTGTGATTGTTGTAGATGGTGCCACCCACTCCCAAATGGATTGTGTGGAAGGTATCCCAGGCTCAGTTGAGATTATTACTAGTCTCTGCAAGAAACTGTGCACACAACAAGTGCGAACCATTTTGTAAAAACTATAGTGTAAAAGCTATAGTAGCTGCATCAAGCAGTCAGCTGTCAGCTATAAGTGCAGCAGTGAGTGCAAGCAACAATTCTCCGTACCTGCCCAATTGCAGGCCTGCACTCTCATAAAATGCCTAGCTCTTGATGATGGTCTTTAGCGCACGGACGTGACTTCTGCTTTGCACGTGTTGCTATCTAATGCCCTCCGTCTTGTGCCAGTTGGAAGAGCTAGGTTGGAAGGCTTTGAAGGTTTGCCCACGTAACACTGAATGACAATTGGCACCCCCCAACATTGGTCTCTGCCTTGCTTTTGTTCTGCCTGCAGGACTTGCCTAAAGGGTTTGTGCTCGGCCCTCTCGCTGGTTACCTCATGCCGGCACAAATTGCAGCAGCTGAACTTCAAGTAGGTCTTAAGCCAGTTTGGATCTTGCTTATTTCAAGACAGGAAACCCCTGGGTTTCAGCTGTATGTTGACAGAGGGAGTGTTGCTACCTGGTTCTGTTCAATGTTACATGTCCTCTCTGCTGCCAGTATATGTGCACTTGTGTCCGTTTACTTTTGCTTTTAGGATGCGCCTATGGCCCCTGGCCTAAAGTGCACACAGGAGAGGTGGAGGTATGAGTGCGCAAGGTATGAACGAGGATCGCCCAACCTGAATCCCCTGCTGCAGGTTCGAGCAAGTTCTGTCACAGTGGCTGCTGCTTACAATGCTGCTGGTGTCGTGACACCATAAATGCTGTCCCTACACCATTATCTCTTCAAGCTGCTCAAAATTAGCAAAAATGTGATGGCGAAACAAGTTTTGTGTCAAAGAGGCAACATGTACACCACATGTTTCTCACATTTCCTCCTTTCCAGGTATTTGTTTGACGTTGACGCCACTGTTCCAGGGGGGTCAGGTGTGTGGGGGAGGGGAGGAGGGGTCGTATTCTGCTGTGCTCGTGAAATCTTTCAGCTCAATGTGCTTTCTGTGGTAGCAACATGCTCATACATGGCTACAAGGGAGGCAACGCAAGGATAAACTATGCTACTTTTGTAGCTTCCAAGACTCAATTGTGTTGCTACAGCTGGACAGAACCTCCGCTGCCTTGAACTGGCACAAACAAACATCCTTTTTCATTCTGCTAGGGGCTACAAAAGTGACCAAGTATTCTGTCTGGGGAATGGGCTATGGCGGTCAAGGTGAGCGGCGCTTGACCTCTGCAATTAGCCTCTGCAATAAAGAATGAGCATACTTGAGATGTAACCTTTAGAACGTCTGTGCCCGGTTGATTTGTTAACAGAATTAGAGTAAGTGTGTCAACCTGAATTATACGATCGGTTGCATTACATGCATTACGTTGCGATTTATTGATAGGAAGTCAGAAAGAAACAAAATCAGCCATTCCTGCCCCTTGCTGCGTGTTTCCTGTGTACACCCCTTTCTTGTCCAAGTGACATTGCAACTTTATGGGGGAAGGTTTTGCAAGTTTTAAGTGATAGCCATCTGTAGCAGCTGCAACAAGCACCTTAAAATCATCGTTTTTACTCATTTATTTTCCAGGCATGCTCATCAATGATGCCGTGTCCAACCCATTCAGCTGGTGCAAGGCAGCGGGTCGAAAATTGAAAGAGCTTGAGGGCAAGGGGGTAGCAGGTGACGCTCATTGTAACGCAGAAGGAGGCTAGACTAAGCGCAAAGAGGATATAGTGAAAACATCTTGCAAACAAGTATGACATTTTCCCCTATAAATCTTTACCCTTGAAAACACACACTCTTACTGAGATCTGTTGCATCCTGAGTATATTATCCAGGTGATGCCCAGCAGCATGTTGAAGCAGCCAAGTCGTATTATGAGCAAGGGAACAATGTTGAGGTACCAGATGCATTTTTTTATCATGTCACAAATTATAAGATGTGCCGAGAGGATATATTTCATATTGTTGCTTAAGCATTAACCTGTCAATTTCTGTCATTCTTTTTAGGGTTGAGTAGCACATATTAATGAGAAATTGAGCATGCTGTCACATCTAAACTAATTTTCACATCTAGTGACAACATCTGTAAATTGACCAACTGGAAGTGCACCACCTCTTACAAACCAACGCACTGTTTTTCCTCGCTGGCTCAGGTCGTAGTTATGGATGTACGAGGGATTCCTTTCCCGTTCCTGGTATGTGCTAGAGACGTTTCGCAAGGGGCGCCCCTGTACAGGTGAGTTGTATTCCTTCAAACACGGCTTAATCCTCATCCCAAAATAAGCTGATCTTTTTGATTATCGCTGGAGTCCCACTGCCTGTCTGCTTTGATCACCTGTCTTTTCTATTTGCATCTCCGTCATCCCCACTCTCATTATTTCTTAATCATCCTAGACGTGAGCGGCTGTCCTTTTAATCCCTTCTTTCCTGCACAAATCCCTTCTTTCCTGCACAAATGCTCGCCTAAACCGCCCCTTTCCCCTCCTCTATGAATGACCTGCCATATGCCCTTTACAATCCCTTTGCAAACAGAGACTATGGCCTTGATTGGTGGAGGCAGCACGGAGACTTAAGGCGTAGCGCGGTTGAAGCGGAGGAGGTTGCAGAAGAATCATATGGTAAGATGGAAATGTGTGTTTGCATTGCAGGCACTTCCATGTAGAGGAAAGTATAGAATGTTACGGCCAGATGCTAGAGAAATGGTCAATAATGACGAGCAGTTGTTAGTTGAGCTCATTCCCCCCTATTTCTTAGCTTTTACCAGTCCAACTGTGCAATTGCATGCATTACCCCAGTTACATGCCCCGTTTCTGAATTGAAATCATACCTCTCCAGGTTCTGAAGTCACAGCAGAATCAACACAGGCAGCTGGCCTTGTCCTCCTCTCTACCTTGGGCGGAAAGAGCCATCCATCATCTGCATTTGTGCCCCCAGAGCAGCAGGTAGAAACTGCTGTTTAGACAATATTTCTCTGAGGAACGCAGATGACGAAGTGCTTTTCCTGAGTGGAGGTAACGTGCACAAGTCATTCAATAATGTGTCAAGGTTGTTATGGAATGAAAGGGAAGCATCAGTACCATTCTTGTCTTTGTCTGACCAAGGTCCTTTAAAGGGAGAAAACTTGCAGCTTATTCATTGTTACAAACAAAGATGTTGTGCCTTGAAGCAGGAGGCGTCAAGGATCATAATTTTTTGGCAACACTTGTCAATAGAAATGTGATTGACATATTCAGAATTCTGAAGCTAAATGAGTCAATTCTGAGGGGGTCAAAAGGGGTGAAGGGGTCCAGGGGGGGTCGGGGAATTTGGGGGGGTCTCCAGAATTTTACTGGGCCACTTTTTCGAAATATTAATATATTTTTGGTTTTTGGAATCCTCAAGCCCGTTTGATTGGCACCCTTGTTGGGTGATTTGATTTAAGGGGGGGAGCTGGGTGCCTGGTTATAGGACCACATGGAATGCCCCCAAGTAGGCTGCGGGGGTGTGTTCAGGCAAATTACCGGCAATTAATTCCAAACTTGCACTTCATGTATTGCATTATGCGAGATTTGCTTGAATGAAGCAAAGAAATGGCAGAGGTTTTGGCTGGATTTGTGCACTAAACAGGTGGTCAGTGCAAGAGCGTGCGCATATCAGTTTGCCCTATAACTCTTCAAGTATTGAATTATCTGGCAAGAGAATTGTGCAGGCAGATAGCCGATTTAATTCTAAGTAGGTCGACACCCCTTTTACAAGTGTGGGGGGTCAGTAAGGGGGGGTTGGGGGGGGGGGGGTTGGGCCGGAGTCCCAAAATTTACACGTGACTGTCAGGATTTATTTTTTACGCCTCCTGCTTGAAGTATTAAAAATTGGTACCACACAGGCTCTAATTACCACCCGACATAGGAAATAAGGAAACAGGCTGCTTTGAATAGCGAATGTTATAAAACTCCTCCACCGGGTTTCCTTCACCATAGAAGAGAAGGAAAGAGTAATGGGGAACAGGAGGGTGTGCAGGCCTAGCCTGAGATTTGGCTCCTGATAAGAGTTGGTAATAGCACTGGAAAGGGCACGGAGTGGTCCTGTACTGATGTGCTTTCTGCCTTTCCTGCCTGTGCTGTGAAGATCCCAAATGAATGCTTTTGTGACTTTTAACTACTCCTTCGCTCTTTACGACCATCTTTTTTCTTCCAAACCCGCCTCCTCCCTTGTGCAGTCTACGTCAACAGCCTTCATTGATTTCAGCCCCCCTGCTCCACCTGAGCCTCCACAAAGCCAGGAGCAGCTACCTGCATTAGAGCAAAGCTACGTTTGTTACCAGGAAGAAGGGAGTGTGACTGCTGCTGCAGAGAACAGCATGATTGAGGCGCCTACTGAGGAGTGGGTCTTCAGTTGTCTAGAGAATGAACGATGGCGAGAAGTACACCCGTCGTGGCTTGAGGAACTGGATCGGTTCATCTTAGCTGAGCAATACCGGAAAACGAGTGTATTGTAGTTGGCAGTCCACACAGCTCTATTTAACAGACTGTAAACGCTGTTTAAAATTTAACTTACAGGTTGCAGAGATTACGGATTGAGCCATCAGTAACAAAGTGTGACTGCAAGGGTGCGTATGTAATCTCTTTTGGAATGTGTTTGTTGTAGTACCAGACCTCAAGTAGTAGCACCTACAAAAATACTTAAGAGGAAGAATGGCACAACGTTGCTTGTGACATTCAGGTCCCTGCTGGGGGCCGTAGCTGTAACATCACCCAAAAAAAAATTTTGAGCACTGAATAAAACCAGTAAAAGCAATCAAGCATCTGCCAGGACCAACTGACCGCATCTCATGGAGGGGGTAATCCTCACCTGTATGTTTATGGCACAGGAGGGGGTAATCCTCACCTGTATGTTTATGGCACAGAAAAGAAAAGGAGCACGTGGACGCACTGTCACGAGTATACCAAGAATAAATTTAACTTTTTATCTCCTTTTCAAACATCCTTTAGCTACTCCGCTTTGACAAAGAGCCCCACTCAGATCCCCCGTCATCATTGTGTTGTTAATGTAGTTTGCGACTTCAAGGCAAGTTGCCTTATAGTTCCGTTTTCTATGACATGCATGGTGTACTGCAGCTTAATGTTAGGATGAAATAATTAATATCATTTTAAACAGCGCTACCTTAAACACATTTTTACTTGCCCCCTCGTCCGCTGGGCGGGGGGGCCGAACCATCTCAGGCAAACAGCGAATCGGGTTCGGGGCAGCAGCAG
>Ga0307947_1002787_pt1 | contig 14045 bp, 14 predicted proteins | sample OrgLakmetagen232_FD_201840 | JGI IMG/M metagenome (GOLD analysis project Ga0307947, IMG submission 201840) | Saline water microbial communities from Organic Lake, Antarctica - #232 | ecosystem: Environmental > Aquatic > Non-marine Saline and Alkaline > Saline | place: Antarctica: Organic Lake...
CGTGTGCGTGTGCGTGTGCGTGTGCGTGTGCGTGTGCGTGTGTGTGTGTGTGTGTGTGTGTGTGTGTGTGTGTGTGCGTGTGTGTGTGTTGTGTGCTTGTGCGTGTGTGTTCCTTTGCAAAAGTATATGGTAATGTTGTGCTAAGATTTACAGTTTTTACAAATTCCCAATCCCAATCCGAGTTCGTGCCTCGATGAATTAATTTGAAGGCGGGTTAACTATGCTAATAAAACTGTTATTATTATAACGGATACATCATCAAATGCGCGCCCCAAAATTGACATCAACTCGGGTACACCTTTTGCTTCTCGCTTCCTGGCTGTTCTTTAGTCCCTGCTCAGCAGGTCCCTGCTCAGCAGGTCAGTCCAGTAAGCGCTGCGCATGCATGCTTGCATAACTCGTCTCGTCTTGCTGCCTCGATGAGGTCTCCATGTTAAAGAGATGCTTCCAGGCCTGCATTTGCGCTCTTCTTCCTAAAAGCAATGCTCCAGGCATCACCGTAGACCCATGCATTAACATTTGGATGCACCGCAGAATGGGCAGCGGGCGAAGGGGCAATGGGCATAGGGGCAGCAGCATGCTTGAACGAGACCTCTACTCATGGGAACTTGCTTAAAAGGGAACAGCAGCAGCAGAAGCAGCATCAGGAGGACCAACATCACCACCACCACCAGCTTGCACAGCATCAGGCCACACTTAGAGACAGGAACGATCCTATTAACAAACGCGTATTCTTTAATGTGCTCGCCAACGTACTCAGCTTGCTGACATTTGCAGCGTTGTTCCTCTGGCACCACTCACCCAAGCCAGTCCCTGCTTCTCCACCCACCTCCCCTTCCTGTCGGGCTACTGGCGGTGCAGAGCTTGTAGCAGTGGACGGCAACTTCTCTTCTCGCAGTTCCTTTGATAAAATCATTAACGACGATGGACTTTTGCTTTCCGTGTCACCATTCCAAGCCTCTCTTCAGCAAGTCAAGCCCCGGAGGAGCCTCAGTTCACCCGACCTGCTACTAGCTTGCCCTCTGAGTCCCCCTTCGGCAGCACGCTCGCTGCCCCTGCGCGACCGCACCTCAACGGTGTGTATTTCCAGCTTGCTGTCCTAAGACATGGACAAAGATCAAGAAACTATTTTCCATCCTATTCATGCAGCTTTCATCATCCCTGTATTGCTCCATTCCTCCCAGCGTCCATCAAAGAAGGGTCCTCTACTGTCCAAACCCCTATTGCTACACCTCTGATGAGCCACACACGGGAACCATACAAATTGTTTGTGTATCATCTATGACTTATAAGTCTCCTGGAATAGTGTAAATTGTTACGTCCCGAGGCATCAAACTCTGCTTTTTTGTACCCGTGCATCACAGTGAGGCTGTTTTGGCGGCCCTCTGGCATACAGACGCAAGTCCCTGCCCACCAACATGCACAACATGCACACCCACTGGCCCTCAGTCCCCAAAAAAATCACACTTTCGTCGCTGCTCAGTGCATCATCCTCTTGCACCTCAGAAAGCTACAGCACAATCAGCAGCAGAAATTCACCTATGTCAGGGGCAACAGCAGCAAACTCAGCAGCAGCGAAAGCAACGGCAGATCCACTTTGTTCTGCAGTGTCCTCTCCTTTTGGGCTGTCTATTCCGTCAGGCCGCCCTTTTCCCCTGCAAGCCCTGCTCTGCCCCGACAACAGCAGCAGCAGCAGCAGCAGCAGCAGCAGCAGCAGTGGTGGTGATGGCCTGCCACATGCCTCTTGCGAGATTAAAATGCAGGGATGTGGGATGATGCCAAGGAGCACTACAAGCATAAGCGAAGGACAGAAGTATGAGCTGGACAAAGTTGAGGAACTGGCGGGCAGTTTACCTTTTACCAGCCACATGTGCAGCAAGGAGAGCTTGTACCTGACCGGCCTGGAGGATCGCCTCTTGCACAGTGTCTTTGAGGATGGAGAGGAGATAGAGAGTGGATCGCATCTTTGGTTTTCAGCTGCTGCCAATCAGTGGGCACAGGAAGGAAGTCATCAGCAGCAGCAGACACAGCAGCAGCAGCAGCAAGGACAGGAGGAGGTCATTCAACCACGATTTGATCTTCGGCTGGATGTTGATCTGACGGTACGATTTTTTCTTCGATTTTGAGTGGCAGGTACCTTGTGCACTTATCCTGCTGATCACAAACTTGTATGAGAAGCTGCAGATCACAAACTCATATAGTTCACAAATAATAAGAAGCTGATCGCAAACTCATATAAGAAGCTGATCACAAACTCGTATAACTGCTGATCATAAACTCATATAAGAAGCACATGGGAGGAGCGCTTAGGACCCAACCGAGCGCAACAACTGTGTTTCGGCTGCTTACGCATCCCACTTGCAAACGCAACCTGCCATATATAAGGCCATCAATATGACAATCACTTCTTTTGAATGGCCGGTTTTGGAGATTTTGTACTGAAAGGTATGGGTGTTTGTGTATGTGAATGAACATGCACCCTTTGCAATAATGTTCAATACTCAGTTCCATTCTGCTGCTGACTGCAGCAGTGATCGTGCAACAGTGATCGTGCAACAGTGCAGCAGTGATTGTGCAACAGTGATCGTGCAACAGTGATCGTGCAACAGTGCAGCAGTGATCGTGCAACAGTGATCGTTTAACAGTGATCGTGCAACAGTGCAGCAGTGATCGCGCAACATTGATCGTCTAACAGTGATCGTGCAACAGTGCAGCAGTGATCGTGCAACAGTGATCGTTTAACAGTGATCGTGCAACAGTGCAACAGTGATCGTGCAACAGTGATCGTTTAACAGTGATCGTGCAACAGTGATCGTGCAACAGTGCAGCAGTGATCGTTCAACAGTGATTGTGCACAGTGATCGTGCAACACGTTGCTTATATCCGTCTCTCGTGGTTATTGGTTCAATAAAGGGCATGCAGCATGCACTGACTATCAAACTACAATGGTGCTATCACTGTTTATAGTATACTGTGCGCGCGCCTTACACATGTTAGGTACATTAATAGCATCAGAACTCCACTTCCTAAACCTGAGGCAGACCTCCCATTAATCTCTGAGCTCTTCCATGTTGAATATTGTGTGCTCAGGTACCTCCCTCCTTTGGTGGAATTATACGGTACCCGGTACCAAGTTGGCTCCTTTTCCTTGATTAATGTGAGGAGTTGTTTTTCACTGCCTGCGTATTTTTCTTTTCTGTGCTCAGGTGGAAAAGCAGCAGCTGCTTGGGCGTGGTGCCAGCGAGTGTGTATACAAGGGCCGTCTAATGCAACGAGACAGCGACATTCCTGTGGCTGTGAAGATCTTGGATGCCTCACTGCTGTACAATATTCCCTTGCTCGAATCCGGCGTCCACGATGATGAACAGCCGCTGGCTGACTTCCAAAGGGTAGGTGCAGACGAAGGGCACACACACAAACACACACATGCACACACACTCTCACACACACACACACACAAACACACACACACACACACACACACACACACACACACAAACACACACACACAAAGGGGAGATTCGCCGCATCTCATTTCCTTTCTCTTTTACACCTTGAATGCAATGCGGACGCGACACCACTATGACACCTAATCCTGAATTTGTTTGAGGAATGGTGGTTACTGCCTGCATCTCTGGGTCAGACACACAGGCTTTTACCGAGCGTTTCTTCTTTTCCTGCCTCTTGTGTTTGTGTCGCAAACCAAGGACAAGGTTTGATTTGCTTGTACGCATCACAAAGAAAATGCTGTTGGTTAAAAATCCACATTGTAGAAATAGGTTACTCCAGTATCGGTCATCACACACGTGCTTCCATGAAGCTGCAGGGGGGCGCCCTAAACTGTTTGCACACAACTGCTCATTATTTCAAACTTCCCTCATACTCCCAGACTGCTTGTTGTGCACATGCGCAGGAAGCGCTTGTCCTTGCACGTGCAGTTCATCCAAATGTCGTGGCCTGCTACGGCGGAAGTTTGCAACCATCTCCTCCTTCGGCAGATCCCACAGCCAGCAGCAGCCTGTTTTTCGTCATGGAGCAGTGTGCCACTTCACTCCGGGACCTGCTGTGAGTACAGAAGCAAGATTGAAGGGGTCCAACCTCAGCATACAGCATGATTACGCAATGCAAATTTGCAAAGAAAAGATCCCACTTGAATGTGCTGTTTGCCCGGCTAGCTAGGTAGTTAACACATCTTGTTGGCCTGTGTCGTGCATAGCTGCAGTGAAAACACCTCATCCTGTTGGCCTGTGTCGTGCATAGCTGCAGTGAAAACACCTCATCCTGTTGGCCTGTGTCGTGCATAGCTGCAGTGAAAACACATCTTGTTGGCCTGTGTCGTGCATAGCTGCAGTGAAAACACCTCATCCTGTTGGCCTGTGTCATGCATAGCGGCAGTGAAAACACCTCATCCTGTTGGCCTGTGTCATGCATAGCGGCAGTGAAAACACCTCATCCTGTTGGCCTGTGTCGTGCATAGCTGCAGTGAAAACACCTCATCCTGTTGGCCTGTGTCGTGCATAGCTGCAGTGAAAACACCTCATCCTGTTGGCCTGTGTCGTGCATAGCTGCAGTGAAAAAACATCTTGTTGGCCTGTGTCGTGCATAGCTGTAGTGAAAACACATCTTGTTGACCTGTGTCGTGCATAGCTGCAGTGAAAACACATCTTGTTGGCCTGTGTCGTGCATAGCTGCAGTGAAAACACATCTTGTTGGCCTGTGTCGTGCATAGCTGCAGTGAAAACACATCCTGTTGGCCTGTGTCGTGCATAGCTGCAGTGAAAACACATCTTGTTGGCCTGTGTCGTGCATAGCTGCAGTGAGAACACCTCATCCTGTTGGCCTGTGTCGTGCATAGCTGCAGTGAAAGCACATCCTGTTGGCCTGTGTCGTGCATAGCTGCAGTGAAAACACATCTCGTTGGCCTGTGTCGTGCATAGCTGCAGTGAAAACACATCTTGTTGGCCTGTGTCGTGCATAGCTGCAGTGAAAACACCTTATCCTGTTGGCCTGTGTCGTGCATAGCTGCAGTGAAAACACATCTTGTTGGCCTGTATCGTGCATAGCTGCAGTGAGAACACCTCATCCTGTTGGCCTGTGTCGTGCATAGCTGCAGTGAAAGCACATCCTGTTGGCCTGTGTCGTGCATAGCTGCAGTGAAAACACATCTTGTTGGCCTGTGTCGTGCATAGCTGCAGTGAAAACACCTCTTGTTGGCCTGTGTCGTGCATAGCTGCAGTGAAAACACATCATGTTGGCCTGTGTCATGCATAGCGGCAGTGAAAACACATCTTGTTGGCCTGTGTCGTGCATAGCGGCAGTGAAAACACATCTTGTTGGCTTGTGTCGTGCATAGCGGCAGTGAAAACACCTCATCCTGTTGGCCTGTGTCGTGCATAGCTGCAGTGAAAACACCTTATCCTGTTGGCCTGTGTCGTGCACAGCTGCAGTGAAAACACCTTATCCTGTTGGCCTGTGTTGTGCATAGCTGCAGTGAAAACACACCTGGTTGGCCTGTGTCGTGCATAACGGCAGTGAAAACACCTCATCCTGTTGGCCTGTGTCGTGCATAGCTGCAGTGAAAACACCTCATCCTGTTGGCCTATGTCGTGCATAGCTGCAGTGAAAACACCTCATCCTGTTGGCCTGTGTCGTGCATAGCGGCAGCGAAAACACCTCATCCTGTTGGCCTGTGTCGTGCATAGCTGCAGTGAAAACACCTCATCCTGTTGGCCTGTGTCATGCATAGCTGCAGTGAAAACACATCTTGTTGGCCTGTGTCGTGCATAGCTGCAGTGAAAACACCTCATCCTGTTGGCCTGTGTCGTGCATAGCTGCAGTGAAAACACCTCATCCTGTTGGCCTGTGTCATGCATAGCTGCAGTGAAAACACATCTTATTGGCCTGTGTCGTGCATAGCTGCAGTGAAAACACCTCATCCTGTTGGCCTGTGTCGTGCATAGCTGCAGTGAATACACATCTTGATTGTTGGCCTGTGTCGTGCACAGCTGCAGTGCCAAGCAAACGTGTGCGTGTCCCTTATATACACCTGCTGACCCTTTCATGGCAACACACACAAAAAATAAGCACCTCTCGCAGACAGGGGCACAATCACACAGCAAGCAACGTCGCAGATGACACACATCCTCAGCACTACGATCCTTCACCTCTGACTGTTTTTTTGCATTTGTTTGGTTTTCCTGAGTGTTGTTCCCTCTACTTTGGTTCCTGCCACACTCTTGTTTGGGTTGTAAACAGCAGCTCGAACAGGTCCTTTTCCTTGTGCAATCACTAAAAAAAGCTCAAACAGGTCAATGTCCTGGAACAATCCTAAACAAAAGCTTGAACAGGTCCTTTTTTTGGCACAGTTGCAGACAAAAGCTCAAACAGGACCTTTTCTTGGCGCAGCTGCAGATAAAAGCTTAAACAGGCTCGTTTCTGCTGCACCCTTACCTGCAGGTACAATCCCTGCCTCAATCAGTGGCAACAAGACCACCTCACTGACTACTGTGGCATAGCCATCTCTACTATTAGCCCTGACCCCTCTGCTGCTCTCAGCCCTCAGAATGGGCGGCTGCTCCCCATTTGGCGTGTGTTGGAGATTGGTAGAGACGTGGCAGCAGGGCTAGCCTACCTACATCCTCGCGTCTTGGTGGGTGTTGTGCTATGTGTTATGTAACAACTCTTGCCTTGGTGATCTTTTTGTTACGTGTAACGACTCGCGTCTTGGTGGGTGTTGTGTTATGTGTAAAGTTATGTGTAACCTGTTACACATAACACACATAACAACTCGCGTCCTGGTGAGCTTTTTTGTTACGTGCAATGACTCGCGTCTTGGTGGGTGTTGTGTTACGTGTAACAACTCGTGTCTTCATAAGGAATATTGTTGTAGGCACAATGTTTTGCCTGGAGGCATTTACTTGATTTGAGCCAGGTGCTGACGGCTGTTTATGATGAGATCAGTTGCTGCACATTTCCATGCATGCTAGTCAGACAAGTAGCTTTGGTACGTGTTCATCATGCCTTTGTTTGTTTGCCGTTTGATTGCAAGGATGCAAATTTCAAAAATCCAGCCTGTCAGAACCTTCACACCTTATTGTTCAAAGGCTCCTGGATTAAATATACTTGTTTCAAGCTTCTTACTCATAACACCTGGTTTACGGCCCATTCTGATGTTTACTCTTACTTCAACACCCCGTGCAGCACCAAGATGCGATAACTGCAAAATCCACATTCAATCTTCTTGCTCAAAAACCTGGTCTGCAGCCCATTCTGCTGTTCACTCTCATTCCATTGACCCGCTGCAGCACCGGGACGTAAAAGCTGCAAACATCCTGTTTGACGTACACGGCACTGCCAAGGTGCGCTCTAATTTCGGTTTTTGTGCTCGACCAGCCAGGAAGCTAATTTCAGTTCGTACGTTCCCTTAAGGGTAAGCTTGAAAAAAGCACTGACCCACTGCGTTCATTGCTGATCACCTTGACCAGGTTTGTGACCTAGGGTTGTCAAGGGTGAAGTCGCACAACGCTTTGCGGCACGACGTAGAGAGCGGGCTGGAGGTAAGGAAGGAAAAGAGAGTTGCAGCTATAATGTGACCAAGGCAAGGAGATTTCATTCCTGTTGTCTGAGGATCTTGCATGTTATGGGAAGATGGGATTTGTAACAAGAACAAACCAGACAGTCTAATCACAACAATTCATGGGAAATTAGTTGCGCACAGTGAGGAAAGTTTTTGTTTTTATGTGAAAAAGTTGTTTGGAAAAGGGGCAATACAGACATGTCTGTTGAAAGGGAGGGCAAAAGTCAGAACCAGGCATCACGCACTGACCCCAGGCAGCACCTACTGCCATGCATGTGGCCTGAACTCAACTACTAGTGGAGTAGCTAGAAAACAAGCCCACCAGCAGCACAAGCATGTGGCTACTAGTGGAGTAGCTAGAAAACATGCCCACCAGCAGCACAGGCATGTGGCCAGAACACAAAATTCTAGTGAAGCTGTTAAGTGAGCAGGCCCATCAGCAGTTCACGCAGAATATAAATATAAGCTACGGTGAATGGCATGAAATGTTGCACCTTGATGTCATGACTCGCAAGAAATTTAAAGCATGCAGCATGCAGCAGCAAGTAGAAGATAAGTTTCTACTCCGTGTTTGAAGTGCACACTGGTTACCAGCAACCTCCTTTCTCGGAACACACGTACAGCAGGAAAGCAAACTGAAGTAGTCCTCGAGGCAGTGCGACCTTACTCACAGTAGTATGGAGAAGCCATGCTGATTCTAGTATTCCAACCTCTTCACTGCAGTGGGAAATGCTAATAAGCTTTAAGCTTTGATCCTTTGAAGCCACAGTGGTAAACAGCGTTGTGCTCTTTTTAAACACACTGTCAGGTTGGTACTGCCCCTTACCTTCCCCCTGAGTGCTTCCACTTCTCCAAAGGGCTTGAAAGCTTCATCACTGACAAGGTGTGCAGAAAGGAGGCATAAGTGAATCAAATGGTGGTGGGGCTGATTTCTGCATGAGAGGTGGTGGTCAAATGATGGGCGTTTTAAATGCATCACCAGTAAGGAAGCTACCTTCAAAACGACAAGCATGCTGATATGCTCATATGTGCTACATAATGCACAGAAAACACCGCCTTTTTCTCTTCTTTGGAGTGGAATCGTTTGCACGCACAACGCACAATGTTATCGTACTACTTAATAGATTAAACTGCACAGTGCACGCGTACACTTGCAAACGCAAACAGTTTACAACTGAGTGCGTTAAAAGGAGAAAAGCAATTAAAAACAGATTTGCCTTTAATTCCTCATACGTTTTCAAACAGTGCACGTGATGATGCCAGGAGGTCTGGAGTTGCTTTTTCCTACGTACAGCCTGTAGCACAAGGTGGAAAAAAATTACAATGTCCACACAAGGCTTGTGCTGACCCCCTCTTGTACTACACGCTTCTGTTGTGGCCTGTACAAAAGGCAGAAGGCAGAAGCAATAACGGTTTCATGTATACCGCGCAGGATAAAAGATCTGAGCTGTTGCACTCCTCAACCAGATAGTTGCACAAGTGAACAGACATTTCGTATGATGCCTGTCAGGAATCAGGCAGCCTGACTTTCAAGTTTCAGTATAATTTGGGTTTCCTGCCAGGTCTATTTCGTTCCTGGGTAAACAAACTTCCAGAAAACAACATGTCAAGCATAAACTGGACATCAGCTTCAGCCAATACTTGCTGAAGAGCCATTATCGTCCACGGCTTCGGTTCGAACCAGAATGGCTTCAACCTTGTAATTGCTTTCCGCATTACCCACGACACCCCTGTTCCTTCTCCACACATCACAGCTTCACACACAAATCCACTGCCCTTGTTCTTCCCCCACACATCTCAGCCCTGTTCCTTCTCCACACATCACTGCTTCACACATCACAGCTTCACACACAAATCCACTGCCCTTGTTCCTTTCTCACACATCACAGCCCTGTTCCTTCTCCACACATCACAGCTTCACACATCACAGCTTCACACACAAATCCACTGCCCTTGTTCTTCCCCCACACATCACAGCCCTGTTCCTTCTCCACACATCACAGCTTCACACATTACAGCTCCACATATAAATCTACTGCCCTTGTTCCTTACCCACACATCACAGCTTTGCTCCTTCCCCACACATCACAGCTTCACACGCGCACACACCTGCCCTGTTACTTCCCCACACATCACAGCTCCACACACAAATCCACTGCCCTTGTTCCTTCCCCACACTTCACAGCCCTGTTCCTTCTACACATATCATAGCTTCACACACACCTGCCCTGTTACTTCCCCACACATCACAGCTCACACACACATCCACTGCCCTTGATGAGCTCAGGTTGACGTGTACAGCCTGGGCGTGTGTCTCAATGAGATGCTGACAGGCAAGCGCCCTTTTGCAAACACCTATGCAACAGTGATAAGCGTACGTGTGGGCGTGTTTGGTGCACGACCAGATCTGCCAGACCACACAGAGCAGCTTCCTGTGGGACTGATCCCTCTCATCCAAGCCTGCTGGTCAGATATGCCAGGTGTGTCATTTGCATCATTAGCTCGTCATTGTACGTACACACGATCAAACAGAGCAACTCCTTGTTGGACTTAATCCTCTCATCCAAGCCTGCTGGTCAGATATGCCAGGTGTGTCATTTGTTTGCATCATTAGCTCGTGACATTGTACATACACAAGATCAAACAGAGCAACTCCCTGTTGGACTTAATCCTCTCATCCAAGCCTGCTGGTCAGGAATACCAGGTGGGCCAAGTGCTACATTTTTAGCTCAAAACACATGAATGCATAAATGTAGCAGTTGTAATGAAAACTCAGTGCGGATATTTTGCCTCTCTGGTTGCTTGACCTGTATGCAGTTTTGTTACATGTTAAATTTACCTGCATCCATATTGACAGGCGTAGCGTGCATATGCACGCTAACCTGAACGTGTTGCTCATACCCATTGATCTTGCTTGCTCACACTGTGTTTGTATCCGTTCTCAACATCCCCTGCATGCAAGCATGCAAACTCACTCAAAACATCACTTTTTCTCGTTGACAATGCTTGTTCACACAAAAGTGCCTCCCACTTCACACCAAACATCACTTTTTCTCGTTGACAATGCTTGTTCACACAAAAGTGCCTCCCACTTCGAATGCTAATCTATCAGCCTACACTGACTAGATCCTACATCATTCATGTCTTCAAATCCTCCTCACCCAATCATACATCCCAGCCCAGCATCTTGCACACCGTTGGATTGCAACACACATCTTTAAAATACAAAGGCCTGTTGAGAGATGTTTGCGTCAGCTGTGGTTTTTTATTTGACATATTTTATTGAATGTCTTTCACCTTCTTATTACCAGTGCTTGCTGCGTCCATCACTGTTAGGCCCATCTGTGGTCTATACTTGCTTTACGTGCACACAGGGCGGCGGCATATCTAAACTTGTGGGAAAGTGTGAATAAATCAGTGCCATCCTCTCACAGCCACAGCGTGCATTCTATGCTCCCTCGTTTTCATATCAGACCTTACTCTGCAACAGAGTGGCAGATGACCAACCTCTTAAAATTCTCCAGATCAGTGGTAGATCTACCACTTCTTGAACTATTGGAACTTGTTTGCTTCACACTTACAGAGGACAGGCCTTCAGCGGCAGAAGTGATGGCGTCACTCGAAAGCATGCTGCAGGAAATGGCGGGGGCAGAAGCTGGAGAAGGAAAGGTAGACTAGGAGGCACAGATGGGAGGGTAAGTTTGTGACTTAGAGTGAGATGGATGATGCTTGTCATGGAGCTTGTGTGGTCTGAATCTCCTCACGAGGCCTTAATTGGAGGGTGAGTTTGTGACCTGGAGTGAGATTGATGATGCCTGTCATGGAGCTTGTGTGGTCTGAATCTCCTCACGAGGCCTTAAATGAATCATGGAGGGTGAGTTTGTGACCTGGAGTGAGATGGATGATGCCTGTCATGGAGCTTGTGTGGTCTGAATCTCCTCACGAGGCCTTAATTGAATCATGGAGGGTGAGTTTGTGACCTGGAGTGAGATGGATGATGCCTGTCATGGAGCTTGTGTGGTCCGAATCTCCTCACGAGGTCTTAAATGGAGGGTGAGTTTGTAACCTGGAGTGTATTTTTCTTTTATTATGCATGCACTTAGTCTGATGGTCAGAAGCACCTGGTGACAGCCCAATACAGGCGTCGTAGCCCTGACCATGGTAGTGGTGTTCACCCCCAAACAAAGTTGCCCCAAACCAATTTTTGACTTCATGGCTGTTTAAATGGGGCAAAATTGGTGTGCAAAACCGGTCTCAGTGTCTGGAGTGGTGCAGTGGTTGGGGAGATACAGGCGTTGTCGCCCTGACCATGGAACAAGATGTTTCGTCTAAGTATTCTTTTGGTCGTGCTGGGACGCGTCCTTTTTAGTACCCATGGAACAAGATGTTTCGTCTAAGTATTCTTTTGGTCGTGCTGGGACGCGTCCTTTTTAGTACCATCACCAGCTCTCACCAGGAGCCAGTTCTAGGCCAAGCCTGCTACTCTTCTGATCCTTATCAATATCTTTCTCTCTTCTTTGGTGTGGGAGTTCAACGGTACCCGGTACCAAAGTGGCCCCTTTTCCATTGTTTCTGTTGGGGAATTTTCATGTCCGCGTAGTTTTCTTTCATCTATGCTGGATGCAGATGTATAAGCACATCATTAGCTTGCACATTGATTGATGATAGAGGTGTCAGAGCGTTTTCTTGTTGAGATGCTTGAATACCTCTGACAGGTTAAAGGGTCTGATAATGCAATACGTCCTTCAATAATGAGAGCCTAGCATTAAAATTTGCGAAGAGCTGCTTATCTTGCTGCATCTGTCAGAACATGCTATGCAGGGTATAGCTAGAGAGAGGGCAGTGAAGTTTTAGAGTCTTAGGAAACTGCAAGGAGCTTTTATTTGCACATGGAGAGTGAAACACAAGGAGTCGGAGCAGGGTAAACATCAACAGCAGTTGAACACAGTTCATTGTCCTCTTGGGTCCAGATCACAGACAGTTGTTTTAGGTCACTCCGATGTATTTCTACCAAACCTTTTTATGCCTTAATGTCCATTTGCTAGCCACAACACAATTATTTCTTTTACAATCAAGGCGTACGTTTAGTACCTTCTTTCCATTTAAGAAAAGAGAGAACTACGCACTGCATGGCAGGCAGTGAAAATTACTGCCCACAATAATGAAGGAAAAGGAGCTGCTTTACTCCACGCTTGTTCAAGAAAAGTGCTGATGAGGCTTACCTCGTTCGAAGGAATGGTTACTAAAGCCAGGCATCAAGGCAGGTCCTGAGGAACTGAAAAAGCTGCAGCAAACAAAGAATAGGAGCCTCGACTTTTGCCAGGGAAACGGAGCAGCTGTAAGGACAAAGGGAAATTTAATGAAGCAGTAGGTACGATGTATGAGTGGGCTATTGTCTCTATTACAGTAGGTATGTTGCATTGCAGTGGGTATTTTTTAGTCCACTCCAAGGAGGAGAGTAAAAACCTGTGTGCTCACTGGCAGTAGAAGAAAACCAAGGGAAACCAATGATATTATTGCAAGGGCTGAAAATGCAAACTGCACAATACCTGGCAGCTTGCTGCAAAAGTACTCATGTCCTTGGAGGCGAGTGCAACCAAATGTCAGATGGAACTGTCTTGCCACAGCTTGCGCTGTGGGAGCCATCCTTTGTACTCCTGGCCTTTCGTCACGTTTAGGTTCAGTTTTCCCCTCTTCCTTGCCTCCAACCTCTGCTTCTTGCTGTCTTGGTTGGCAAGTACGGGTGCCAACGGCCCAGCTGCTGACTTCCTTGTTCTCTTCTAGGACCTCATGTTTTTAGCCAGTTCAGTGTCTCAGTTTTCATAGCGGCTTCTTCTCTCTTCACATTTATTTTGGTTGGCCACGTGTAAATCTCCCTCCAACATTCGGTGGAGCTGAGCTGGAACAGAACACTTGGATTACGGAAAACACATTGATGATTTAAGCAGCACAAATTCAGATAAGCTAGCCAAGTACCAGGAGCAGTGCAGGAGGGGTTTATCAAACCAGAAGTCAGGTAACAATGTGCGACATACACCAAACCTACCAGAAATAGCTGAACAGCATTTAGGGACAGCACAAAGATACCTGCACCTTTCTTCAAGAATGAGACTCAATTGCTCTTCTTCCACCACTCCATTTCGGATCTTCAAACATTGCATATTGAAGGAAAAGAAAAGACTACGCAGGCAGTGAAATCATTCCCCACATTAATTCAGGAAAAGGATCCACTTGGTATTGGGTACCGTAACCTCTACCAAAGAAAAAAGGAAAAAATCATTGGGGATCAGGAGGGTTGCAGTTTTGACCTGAAACCGTCTCCTAATGAGAGTTGATAATAATGCTGGAAAGGGCACGCCTGGGATGGACATGCTGAGGGTGGGGAGGCAGAGGGGGGAAGGTTGAGATGAGCCGCATGGGCTGAAATGGGGTCTTGGCCAGGTCCTGCTGCTGCTGCGCCACTGCTCAC
>Ga0307947_1002789_pt1 | contig 14041 bp, 14 predicted proteins | sample OrgLakmetagen232_FD_201840 | JGI IMG/M metagenome (GOLD analysis project Ga0307947, IMG submission 201840) | Saline water microbial communities from Organic Lake, Antarctica - #232 | ecosystem: Environmental > Aquatic > Non-marine Saline and Alkaline > Saline | place: Antarctica: Organic Lake...
AGGAGGGTTGGTGAGAGCGGTGTGACTATCTCAGGATATGAGGGAGGGGAGGCTAAGGGCGTCAATGCGGGAGTTGCGAGCGTCGGGAGGCTTAGTAGCGTTAGTCAACAAGAGTGGGAAGGAGTGGTGGAGGCTGGGGGGCTGATTCGTGGGGAAAGTGTTCCCCCCCTTGCTTGGTGAGTGACTGCGTGCTGCATGTCTAAGTTAGGTGTGTGTGTGTGTGTGTGTGTGTGTGTGTGCTTGCGTGTTTGTAGTGGGTTTTTGGTGGGTCTGGAGAGGCTGAAGGGCAGTTTTCAAGGGTAAGTGGTGCTTGCCTTGCTTGGTGAGTGACTGCGTGCTGCATGTCTAAGTTGGCAGAGAACGTGCGTGTTTGCAGTGGGTTTTGGTGGGTTTGGAGTGGCTGAAGGGCAGGCTTCAGGGGTGCGTGCCACGTGCCACGTGCCACGCTTGGTGAGTGGGTTGTTTGCGGTGGGTTTTTGTGGGTTTGGAGTGGCTGAAGGTCGGACTTTAAGGGTGCGTGGTGCGTGCCACGTGCCACGCTTGGTGAGTGGGTTGTTTGCGGTGGGATTTGGTGGGTTTGGAGTGGCTGAAGGGCAGACTTTAAGGGTGTGTGGTGCGTGCCACGTGCCACGCTTGGTGAGTGGGTTGTTTGCAGTGGGTTATTGTGGGTTTGGAGTGGCTGAAGGTCGGACTTCAAGGGTGCGTGGTGCGTGCCACGTGCCACGCTTGGTGAGTGGATGGTTTGCAGTGGGTTTTTGTGGGTTTGGAGTGGCTGAAGGGCAGACTTCAGAGGTGCGTGGTGCGTGCCATGTGCCTTGCTTGGTGAGTGGGTTGTTCGCAGTGGGTTTTGGTGGGTTTGGAGTGGGTGAAGGGCAGTCTTCACGGGTGCGTGGTGCGTGCCACGTGCCACGCTTGGTGAGTGGGTTGTTTGCAGTGGGTTTTGGTGGGTTTGGAGTGGCTGAAGGGCAGACTTCAAGGGTGCGTGGTGCGGGCCATGTGCCACGCTTTGTGAGTGGGTTGTTTGCGGTGGGTTTTTGTGGGTTTGGAGTGGCCGAAGGGCAGTCTTCAAGGGTGCGTGGTGCGTGCCACGTGCCACGCTTGGTGAGTGGGTTGTTTGCAGTGGGTTTTTGTGGGTTTGGAGTGGCTGACGGTCGGACTTTAAGGGTGCGTGGTGCGTGCCACGTGCCACGTGCCACGCTTGGTGAGTGGGTTGTTTGCAGTGGGTTTTTGTGGGTTTGGAGTGGCTGAAGGTCGGACTTTAAGGGTGCGTGGTGCGTGCCACGTGCCACGCTTGGTGAGTGGGTTGTTTGCAGTGGGTTTTTGTGGGTTTGGAGTGGCTGACGGTCGGACTTCAAGGGTGCGTGGTGCGTGCCATGTGCCTTGCTTGGTGAGTGGGTTGTTTGCGGTGGGATTCTGTGGGTTTGGAGTGGCTGAAGGGCAGACTTCAGAGATGCGTGCCACTTGCCTTGCTTGGTGAGTGATAGCAGCATGCAGTTGTTGGTGAATAATTTACCCTCTCAATCGGTACCACAAGGAGTGGTTCACCTTAAACATACACCACACTGTGGTACACCTTAAAAAGGTGAAAGAGGGGGGATCATCATGTGTGCAGCAGATTTTGGGCGCATTTTGGGCGCATTTGTAGGGTTGGTCGGGAACCGTATATGCCGTATATGACCGTATCTTTGGTGATTTCCCTGCCAAAAACACTGTATATACACCGTAAATATATGGTGCTGGCCAACCCTACGCATTTGATTTCGGGCGCGTTTTGGGTGCATAGAAGAAATGCCGCCCCTGGAGACACGTGAATTTCCAGGAGCCTCTGGCAGCAGCAGCTCAAATGTCTGCCAGTAGCCATCATGGTATAACTGTAGGGTTGGCCAGAACCGTACATGGGATTCCCATATACTGTATGTACGCCGTATAATAACTGAGTGTTGCAAAAAAAGCTGGACTTATGATCACAATGGTCACAACAGGGGGTCGTGACCTTCAGCCAGGTTGTTTGGCTGATCGGCTGCTGACTGATCTCGGCCAGCCACAGATGAATCCATAAGCTCAGAAACAAAGAGAGAAGGATCAGTGCAGGATCAGTGCAGGATCAGTGCAGGATCAGTGCAGGATTAGTGCAGGATCAGTGCAGGATTAGTGCAGGATCAGTGCAGGATCAGTGCGGGATCAGTGCAGGATCAGTGCAGGATCAGTGCAGGATCAGTGAAGGATCAGTGCAGGATCAGTGCAGGATCAGTGCAGGATCAGTGCAGGATCAGTGCAAGATCAGTGCAGGATCAGTGCAGGATCAGTGCAGGATCAGTGCAGGATCAGTGAAGGATCAGTGCAGGAGCAGTACAGGAGCAGTGCAGGATCAGTGCAGGATCAGTACAGGAGCAGTGCAGGATGGATCAGTGCAGGATCAGTGCAGGATCAGTGCAGGAGCAGTGCAGGATCAGTGCAGGATCAGTGCAGGATCAGTGCAGGATCAGTGCAGGATCAGTGCAGGATCAGTGCAAGATTAGTGCAGGATCAGTGCAGGATTAGTGCAGGATCTGTGCAGGATTAGTGCAGGATCAGTGCAGGATCAGTGCAGGATCAGTGCAGGATCAGTGCAGGATTAGTGCAGGATCAGTGCAGGATCAGTGCAGGATCAGTGCAGGATCAGTGCAGGATTAGTGCAGGACTTAAACTGCCGCATGTATATACTGGGTACCCTCCAAAAACATGGTTTCAAAAAAGCTACAAAAAAGCACCAGGGTTTATTTTCCAGGGTTTCGAAAGACCATCTTCCAGGAACATTTTTCTGCATCATGTCGAAATTGCTTTAGTTAAAAACCGCTGCCTGCGTTTGTTTTCCAGGAGCCTCTGGCAGCGGTTGCGTGCATGTCTGGCAGAGCGTGCGTACTGGTGGGAGTTTGGGCACGAGCACCTTCTGGTGAGTTGTGGGAACGTGTGTGCGTGCGTGTACGTGTGCGTGTGTGATGTGTGTGTGTTGTGTGTGTATGTACGTGTGTATGTATGTGTGTGTGTGTGTGCGCGCGCGTGCTGGTGGGAGTTTGGGCACGAGCACTTTCTGGTGAGTCGTGGGAACGTGTGTGTGTGTATGTGTGTGTGATGTGTGTGTGTATGCGTACTGGTGGGAGTTTGGGCACGAGCACCTTCTGGCAAGTCGTGGGAACGTGTGTGTGCGTGTGCGTGTGCGTGTGCGTGTGCGTGTGCGTGTGTATGATGTGTGTGCGTGTACGTGTGTGTGTATGTGTGTGTGCGTACTGGTAGGAAGCTGGGCACAAGCAACTTCTGCCGAGTTGTGGGAATGTGTGTGTGTGTGTGTGTGTGCGCGTGTATGTGTGTGGTGTGTGTGCGTGTGTGTTTATGCAATTAGTGTGTGTGTTTATGTGTGTGTGCGCATACTGGTGGGAGTTTGGGCACGAGCACCTTCTGATGAGTTGTGGGATCATGTGTGGGTGCGTGTACGTGTGTGTGTGTGTGTGTGATGTGTGTTTGTGTGTGTTTGTGTATGTGTGTGTATGTGCGATTTGTGTTTGTGTGTGTGTTTGTATGTGTGCAGGTGTGCAGTTGTGTGCGATTTGTCTGTGTGTTTGTTGTGTGTCACTGGCGAGTACGCGCACATTTCTTAATAGGCATGCAAATAATCAGCTTCACCATGGCTCTTGTTAACAAAAACGTGTAACGAAATGCGACAGAAAGGACCACTGTCACTCTTTTGTCCTTCTGTGCTGTGATGCTAAACGCTCATTGTGTCCACTTACAAGTCGTTAAAAAAATAGAAATCATGCGCTGATGCTAAACGCTTATATTGAGATCTTACAGGCTGACTTCAATGTACAAAATTAGAGAAAAAGTCCCCCGGAGTTTTTAAAGATGGGGCATTGCCATAGTGTATGTCACAATTGTATGTCTTTTGTCGGATTTTTGTTGTGTATGTCACAATTGTGTGTCTTTTGTCGTGCACTCAAGCAGGGCGCCCTCCAAGAGGTGGCAGAGGGTGTGGAGCAGCTGGTGGCAAATTATACATCCTGCCACATCATTGTTGCACCGAATCAAAGATGCCTGTGTCTCTTTTGTTTTCATACAGGGCGCTGGAGGTGGCGGAGGGTGTGCAGCAGCTGGTGGTACACAATCTAACTCGCCACATCATGTTGCACCAAATTGAAGACTCAGTTGTGTGTTTATCTTCTGTGCTCAGACAAGGTGCTGGAGGTGGCGGAGGGTGTGGAGCAGCTGGTGGCAAATCATACATCCTGCCACATCATTGTTGCACCAAATCAAAGATGCCTGTGTCTCTTTTGTTTTCATACAGGGCGCTGGAGGTGGCGGAGGTTGTGCAGCAGCTGGTGGTACACATTCTAACCCTCCACATCATGTTGCACCGAATTAAAGATGCCTGTGTGTTTACCTTTTGTGCTCTGACAAGGCGCTGGAGGTGGCGGAGGGTGTGGAGCAGCTGGTGGCAAATTATAAATCTTGCCACATCATTGTTGCACCGAATTAAAGATGCCTGTGTGTCTTTCTTTTGTTTTCATACAGGGTGCTGGAGGTGGCGGAGGGTGTGCAGCAGCTGGTGGCACATATTCTGACCTGCCACATTATTGTTGCATCAAATTGAAGACTCAGTTGTGTGTTTACCTTTTGTGCTCTGACAGGGCGCTGGAGGTGGCGGAGGGTGTGCAGCAGCTGGTGGCAAATTATATATCCTGTCACATCATTGTTGCACCAAATCAAAGATGCCTGTGTGTCTTCCTTTTGTTTTCATACAGGGCGCTGGAGTTGGCGGAGGGTGTGCAGCAGCTGGTGGCACATATTCTGACCTGCCACATTATTGTTGCATCAAATTGAAGACTCCGTTGTGTGTCCAACACTTGAATTGAAACAGGGCACTGGTGTGGCGGAGGGTGTGGAGCAGCTGGTGGCAAGCTTGCAGGTTTTAGAGGATGCAAAAGAGTGTCTCGCCAAGGAAGCAGCAGAGGGGGGAGAGGGGAGAGAGAATGAGGGAGGGAGAGAGAGGGAAGGGGAGGAGGAGGGAATGTCAGAGGGAGGAGGAATAGGACCAAGTCCACAACAGATTAAGCAAGAGCAAGGCAAAAACCAGCAGCAGCAACAGCAGCAGCAGCAAGAGCAAGGCCAAGAACTGCAGCAGCAGCAGCAGCAGCAAGAGCAAGGCCAAAAACAGCAACAGCAGCAGCAGCAGCAGCTGCAGTGGCAACAAGATGCCGCAGCGCAGGGCTGGTGTGCTCGCATAGCTGTGGCCGCTTACATGCTCGGCCCCCAGTCCTCTTTTGTGCGCAGGTGTGTGGGTCTGAGGAGCTTAACCCTGCTCCTGCCACTGCTTTTGAAAAGTGTCTGAGCAACTGTTATGAGTTGTTGAGGTTGGGGTTTGCATCACGCTATGCCTGAGGTTGGGGTTGCATCACGCTATGCCTGAGGTTCGGGTTTGCATCGCGCTATGCCTGAGGTTGGGGTTGCATCACGCTATGCCTGAGGTTGGGTTTGCATCACGCTATGCCTGAGGTTGGGGTTGCATCACGCTATGCCTGAGGTTGGGGTTGCATCACGCTATGCCTGAGGTTGGGGTTGCATCACGCTATGCCTGAGGCTCGGGTTTGCATCGCGCTATGCCTGAGGTTGGGGTTGCATCACGCTATGCTTGAGGTTGGGGTTGCATCACGCTATGCCTGAGGTTGGGGTTTGCATCACGCTATGCCTGAGGTTGGGGTTTGCATCACGCTATGCCTGAGGTTGGGGTTGCATCACGCTATGCCTGAGGTTGGGGTTGCATCACGCTATGCCTGAGGTTGGGGTTGGCATCACGCTATGCCTCACGCTTCTCCCGTCGGCCCGGTAGTCTCTAAAATAGCGTTTTGCGTGCGATCCCTAGTTGTGCGTGCAGTCCCTAGTTGTGCGTGCAGTCCCTAGTCAGGCAGTCCCTAGTTGTGCGTGCAGTCCCTAGTTTTGCGTGCAGATGTGAGTCCTCAGTCCCTAGTTGTGCGTGCAGATGTATGTCCTCAGTCCCTAGTATTGCGTGCAGTCCCTATATGAGTGTGCAGTCCCTAGTTTTGCGTGCAGATGTGAGTCCTCAGTCCCTAGTTGTGCGTGTAGTCCCTAGTTTTGCGTGCAGATGTTAGTCCTCAGTCCCTAGTTTTGCGTGCAGTCCCTGATTTAGCGTGCAGTCCCTAAATTTGCGTGCAGATGTATGTCCTCAGTCCCTAGTATTGCGTGCAGTCCCTGGTTTTGCGTGCAGATGTGAGTCCTCAGTCCCTAATATTGCGTGCAGATGCTAGTCCTGAGTCCCTAGTTGTGCATGTAGTCCCTAATTTTGCGTGCAGATGCAGATGTGAGTCCTCAGTCCCTAGTTTTGCGTGCAGTCCCTAGTTTTGCGTGCAGATGTGAGTCTCAGAAGATATTTTGAGTGATAACCTGTTGTTCGTCTTATTTCAAAGCAGCCCGTCACTGGTGATGTGCATTCAAGTTAGGCTCTGTTGCTTCTAATCCAAGTGCAGGTTTGGCCGAAATTGAAGAGCCCGTTCATTAGCACCATAGGTAGGGTTGGCCAGAACCATACATACAAAACCCGCGTATCGGGTGGTTTCCCTGCCAAAAATCTCGTATATATGTGCGTGTGGTTCTGGCCAACCCTAACCATATGTGTCTTGTAACTGTACTGTTCTGGCCAACCCTAACCATATGTGTCTTGTAATTTTACTGTTCTGGCCGACTTTAACCATATGTGTCTTGTAACTGTACTGTTCTGGCCAACCCTAACCATATGTGTCTTGTAATTTTACTGTTCTGGCCGACTTTAACCATATGTGTCTTGTAATTTTACTGTTCTGGCCAACTTTAACCATATGTCTTGTAACTGTACTGTTCTGGCCAACCCTAACCATATGTGTCTTGTAATTTTACTGTTCTGGCCAACCCTAACCATATGTGTCTTGTAATTTTACTGTTCTGGCCAACTTTAACCATATGTCTTGTAACTGTACTGTTCTGGCCAACCCTAACCATATGTGTCTTGTAACTGTACAGTTCTGACCAACTTTTCATTCTTGCACTCACCTTTGCAGCAACACGTATACTCGCACTCACACTCACACTTAAACATTCACACTCACATATATTCACACTCACACTCACAATTACACTCACGGTCATCCACACTCGCACTTACATTCACACTCACAGGTTTTCGCACTCATACTCACATTTACACTCACGGTCACTCACACTAGCACTAACATCTACACTCACGGTCATCCACACTCACACTAACATTTAAACTCACATATATTCACACTCACACTCACATTACACTCACAGTCATCCACACTCACACTTGCATGTACACTCACATTTATTCACACTTACACTCACATTCACACTTACATCCTTCCACACTCACACTTGCATGCACACTCCCAACTCCACTCACACCCACACATGCTCTTTTGCCACTTACATTTACACCTCCTGCTGCCTCACACTCTCATTCATTGCTGTGCTTAATGCAGCAGACGCAGATAGTGGAGAGGCTTCTCTCGTCCTAACATGCATGCCCAACATCATTCACCCCTTGTTCTCACGTCCTAACATGCCCCTTGTTCTCACGTCCTTGTACCCACCCCATGCATGCCCAACATCATTCGCCCCCTTGTTCTCTCGTCCTAACATGCATGCCCAACATCATTCACCCCTACACAGCTTCAGCCAAACACTGCACTGTCCACAATCCTTGCCTCATGCGCGCAGTGCTGTGCTCCATCTGGCGCAAATTATAGATCAGGAGGCATCCATGACACCGCATTGTCATCATACAAACTTAGCTCGAAATTGTGCTGCCATTGTGCTTTTTGTGCGCAGTGCTGTGCTCTGTCTGGCGCAAATTATAGACAGTGTTGTGCACCTGACGCTTGACGGCGTCAATGGTAAATGACGCTGACGGCGTGATTTATGTCAAATTGACGGTGAAAATAGTAAATCACGCCGTCAATCGTCAGAGTTTAGTGACGGTAACGCCGTTATTTACGAGCGTTATTTACGGTGCCATTTTTGAATGACGCACAACACTGATTATAGATCAGGAGGCATCCATGATACGGCATTGTAATCATACCAACCTAGCTCGAAATTGTGCTGCCATTGTGCTTTTTGTGCGCAGTGCCGTGCACCGGTTGACGCTGATTGTGGAGAAGGGGGCAGAGGTGGGGGGTGGGGGTGAAGGAGGAGGTGCAGGTGCACAGAAGAGGCAAATGCGAGGAGGAGAGCATGAAGGCGGTGAGCTGCAGGTGCGGAGTGCAGATGGAGCAGACATTGTTGAGTCGACCAGAACCGCGTGAATTTGTATTTTTATATTTCATATTTTAGGGTTTCATAGATGTATGAGTGTATGTAGGGTTGTCTGAAAATGGCTGAGGGCATGAAGGGGACGCAAGCTCATGTGTTGAAGGAGGAAGGGTAACTAGGTTGGCAGAGTCGTGTTCTAACGTAAATTAGCAAGAAATGGATGAGAGCATGAGATGGATGAGAGCATGAATCGTGTTGTAACGTAGGTTGGCAAGAAATGGATGAGGGCATGAGATGGATGAGCTTTACGGAAGGAGCAGGTATTATGCCACAATGGTAATATATATGTATGTACGTATGTATGTGCATTTAAAGTTGAACCTGCCGTACAATACTGGATGTACACTGTATACATATAGCACTTGGCATATAGTACACTGTATATATATAACATAATATCAAGTGCTTGTATACAGTGCACACTAAGTATGCATATAGTAAACTGCATGTATAATGTAAAATTGAATGCATGTATACCGTAGGGCACTTATATCACCTCGCAAACGTTTTTGCCCCCCTCGCGGTGTGTCGGGAGCAATTTAAATATTTAAGTTACAAGGGCCTCGCATTGTAACTATTTATTTAATTTTAGGCATGAATGGGGACAGGCCGGGAAAGCTGCCCCTGAAAGGGAAAAACAGCTAGCAAGGGAGGCCGGCCCTCTCCTGGGGACACCAAGAGGAAGGGTGTCTTCAATCCTTTCACATGCGCATGCACACACACGTACCCGCACGCACACACACACACACATAAGTACGTAATGCATGCACGCACAGACGTACGCGCACGCACACATACACACATACGCGCACGCACACAAACAAACACGCACGTAAGGGCACGCATGCACACATGCGCACGCACACGTACACGCGCACACACACGTACCCGCATGCACACACACGCACACAAACATACACACATGTATACATATGTATAAACACACACACACATGTACGTACACACGTACGCATATACACGTACGCACGCGTACACTTACACACACACATATACACACACATGCACACACACAAAACACACACACAAACCCACACACAAACACACACGCACGCACAAACAGACACGTACACACGTACACACGCATACACATACAGGAGCGACAGCGGCAGTTACGGAGGCAACGTCAAGCAAGGCAGTCAAGAGCAAGTGTGCGTGCCAGAATAGCGCATGGCTTACTGCATGAGGTGCGTGTGTGTGTATGTGTGTGTGCATGTGTGTGTGTGTGTGTGTGTGCTCATAGTGTTTCCTTGACTGCCTTCCATGCCGCTGCCTTTGCAACTGCAGCTGCCACTCCTGTCCGTGTGTGTGTGTGTGTGTGTGCGTGTGTGTGTTTCCATGTGTGTGCGTCATGGCACTTCTTTATGTGAGTGGTGTGTGTTGTATGCTTGACAGTGTATGCTTGACAGTGTTGTATGAGTGGTGTGTGTTGTATGCTTGACAGTGTATGCTTGACAGTGTTGTATGAGTGGTGTGTGTTGTATGCTTGACAGTGTTGTATGAGTGGTGCGTGTTGCATGCTTGACAGTGTGTGCTTGACATTGCAAGTGTATTTTTGGTGCTGTGTGTTTGATAGGGCGTGCGGTGGGCGTAACGACCACACCGCAAACTTCCTGACTAATTCCTAGTGACCACAAGCGCAGCGCCACAATTCGTTCTTGTTTTGTAAGGGGGCTGTGGGCAAATTTCGAGAGGGCCTCTGCCAGGGTTGACTTCTCACTCCGTGGGTATGTTTAGTACCCCGTGGGTATGTTTAGCACCCCTGGCTGAATCTGGAGAGGGTGTTGCTGGCTGGGTGTTGCTGGCTGAAGCTGGAGAGGGTGTTGCTGGCTGAAGCTGGAGAGGGTGTCTTAATGAAGCTGACGCTGCTGCTGCTGAGAGGCTGGCACGCTGGGATACGATGTTTGGATGATGCCCCCTATGTCACCATAAGTAGTTTTTGACTTTTGGAACCCAGTCTGGGCTCCGAGAATCATCTGACATTTCGTTTTTTTGCCCAATGTTGATTCAATATCTAAATATCCAATCGTGGACCTGCGGTGTACGGTATACATAAATAAATATCCGATCGTGGACCTGCGGTGTACGGTTTACGTAAATAAATATCCGATCGTGGACCTGCGGTGTACGGTATACGTAAATAAATATCCGATCGTGGACCTGCGGTGTACGGTATATGTAGGGTTGGCCAGAACCATATATATACGGTGTATATACGGTGTTCTTGGCAGGGAAATCACCCAATATACGGTCATATACGGTGCATATATACGGTTCTGGCCAACCCTAGGTATATGTAAACTGTAAATTCCCCTGCCTTACGCAAACCGCAATACAAACGCATGTAAGGTCCTGGTTGGCCCAAAGAGTGATGCATACACCTCTCACTTCATTGCAACTCTGTCACCAATTCATAATCGTGTGAGGGGAGTGTTTTCACCGCCTGCGAACCTTTCTTGCTTTTTTTTTTTAAGCTCAAGTGCACAACTCTGTCACCAATTCATAATCGTGGGGGGAGTGTTTTCACCGCCTGCGAACCTTTCTTGCTTTTTTCATTTCAAGCTCAAGTGCACAACTCTGTCACCAATTTATAATCGTGGGGGGAGTGTTTTCACCGCCTGCGAACCTTTGTTGCTTTTTTCTTCTCGAGCTCAAGTGCACAACCACATATCAGTAACCGTGTGCACAACCACGTATCAGTAACCGTGTATTCAACCACGTATCAGTAACCGTGTATTCAACCACGTATCAGTAACCGTGTATTCAAGTCACTTAAACGGCAAACCCCAAACTACGATGACCATTGTTTCGAATCCATTCGTACAGTTTCATATTTCATCCGGTCCTGTTCAGGTACACTACCAAGTGTATCAGTATCCATATAGGTATTCAAGTCACCTTTAAACGGCAGACCCCAAATAAAGATGGCCATTGTTCCAAGTCTAAGCACACAGGACCCTCTTTCTTATAAGTTATAACCATGTTCAAGCTGTCTCTCATGAATAGGGTTGGCCAGAGCCATACATGTATAGGTATATACGGTGTACATACAGTATTTTTAGCAGGGGAATCACCATACATACGGTCATATACGGTGTGTATACATGTTTCTGGCCAACCCTACCCATGACCCATACGTTCCACGCACACAGGGCCCTCTCTCACATTTGTTGTCCAGCATCCAGTGCCCTGCATCCATTGTTACAGGTTCACGCACACACAGGGCCCTCTCTCACATTTGTTGTCCAGCATAGCATCCAGTGCCCTGCATCCGTTGTTACAGGTCCACGCACACAGGGCCCTCTCTCACATTTGTTGTCCAGCATAGTATCCAGTGCCTTGCATCCATTGTTACAGGTCCACGCACACATAACCCTCTCACATTTTTTATCCAGCACAGTATCCAGTGCCCTGCATCCATTGTTACAGGTCCAAGCACACAGAACCCTCTCTCGCAGCGCAAAGTGCCTTGAGTATGCAGCCCTGCATCCGCCCCCCATCCCAACTCCCCGATCTGCAATACCTAACCCACCAACCCTTGCGCCCCAGCACCAGCACCAGCACCAGCACCAGCAGCAGCAGCAGCAACAGCAGCAGCAACAGCAGCAGCAGCAGCAGCAGCAGCAGCAGCCTCAGTCAAACGATCAGCAACAGCCACAGCAGCTACAGCAGCAAGAAGGTCCGCAGCAGCAACAGCAGCAGCAGCAACAGCAGCAGCAGCAACAGCAGCAGCAAAATTTACAGGTGGGACTATGTCTACATCGTTTCATTTCTTCAAATCGCACACGTGCATACAGCACACACAGACACTTACAAGCACATGCCAGGCGCACACAAGCACAAAGAGACACGTGAGTTCAAAAAGAAGGCAGAATAAAAGCCAGCAGACCGTGGAAAAAAGCTTTGCACATTATCAAGGAAAAGCGCAGGCTTTTTTTCCTTTTGATAAGAGGCTGCCCTTTTGATACCGGGTATCGTAAATCCTCCTCCACCAGAGAAGAATAAAAAGATCGACAATCACTACACTCCCTGTTTACACAATCTGTGTTTTTTCTTCTTTTCCAAACCTGCCTCAAACACAAAATTGCGTCGCTGCAGGAGCAGCAGAGGCAACAGCGGCTTCTGGCAGAAGCACATGCACACGCAGTGGTGCAAGGCTCTCCCAGCCCTTGGGACTTGCTGGCACCTCCGGGGTGGGCTAATGTATTTCCTAAGGGGATGGGGTTGAAGGAAAGAAAGCGAGAACGATGAATCTGGTATAAGTAGAGGTATTTTGTTTATTTGGTGTTGGTGATGCCTTCATTTTTTCGTTCTGGAGATGTTTTATCTTCTTTTCTGACAGATCAAGATGAAGATATCATGCCAAAGTAAATAAGTAATTGACATATGTTCATGAGTTCAACAAAAACAACCACCGGCCAGAGTGTTATTGTTGTGCTGTTAATGGGTGGGATATGGCTCATACTTGCGACAATACTAGTAACGTGTGGACTCCTCGGGCATATATATATGCTTTGGCCCGGTTGGCCCGGAAATATTCAAGCGAAGGTAGATAGGTAACACAGGCTTATGATATCTTTTTCTGTCATCCCACCAGCCAGGAGCAATCCCCAAAGGTATACCAAAATGTGTGTGATAAGTCCTCATAATTCTGCTGAAATGTGTCAATCTTTTAATCTTGATGGTAATCCAGACTAAGGTCTGCCAGAGGTTTGTCTGTATAGTCTTTGTAGATAGTCCCCATAGCTCCAACAAGGATCATGTGAAGCTTGACTTCTCTATATCCTTGTTCTCAGCCGTCACTTTCTTGCCTTCGCCTTTATGATCATGACTTTCTGGTCCAAATAATGCGTCATAACAGGAATAGAAGGCCTTATGAGCTCAGCATCTGTGACAAATGTGACTGGCACTCTGTTCATGATGAGGAACACATTTTGCTGGACTGTCCGCATGAACATATTGTTAGCATTCGCACACAGCACGGCAAGCTGGTCTTCCCACCTCAGTTTGAGGATAGCCCAACTCATTTGTTGAGGACTTATTTGAACCAACCAGATATTTGTGGTGTAGCCTCTTTTGTGGCTGAGTGCCTAGCCCTTTTCCCTTGATTTGTTCTGATATCTTTTATATCTTTTTGGTTTGGTTTAGTTTAGTTTAGTTTGGATTACAAAAGCATTCAACCTGGAATGACTGCTCAACCTATGAGAACGAGGTAAACCTCAAAACAAACCAAGTAAAAAAAGGGCTGTGACGCAACTGGAAAATCAACCTTAATAACACAAGAAGTAGGCAAAAACACATCAAAGTGTAGATGTTGGTTCACCAAATTAGACGCAAACTGAAAATAGTTAACTTTCAAAAGGTCAAAACCCGTAATCTGATATCTTTTTGGTTTGGTTTCAGGCCTTTTCCAAGCTTCCGCTTAGATGCCCCCCAGAAGCATATATAGCGATGTAACCTTACCTTACCTTGACTTCCCTATATCCTTGTCTGTTTAGGTTGGCAATAAGCATGCTGTGCTGTTCTTTTGCTTTTTGGAGGCCACCTTTGTGGGGTATCATGGCAAGCATAGAAGTAGACCTGACCACATCCTCATGACTCCCAACTTTTACCATAATTTGCTGAGCACTGATATTCAACCTTCCAACGAGCGAATCGCTGATCA
>Ga0307947_1002796_pt1 | contig 14034 bp, 18 predicted proteins | sample OrgLakmetagen232_FD_201840 | JGI IMG/M metagenome (GOLD analysis project Ga0307947, IMG submission 201840) | Saline water microbial communities from Organic Lake, Antarctica - #232 | ecosystem: Environmental > Aquatic > Non-marine Saline and Alkaline > Saline | place: Antarctica: Organic Lake...
GGAAGGTGGTACGTAGTGGTTAGGTGCTTTAGGATGTGTGGTCATTGGGAGGAATTGGATAAGGTAAGAAAGCAGGGGGGGGAAAGGGGTGGAGGGTGGTACGTAGTAATCTGGTGCTTCAGGATGTATGGTCATCGAAAGGAGAGCCGGGGGGAAAGGGGTGGAAGGTAGAGCGTAGTGATCTGGTGCTTTAGAATGTGTGGTCAGCGAAAGGAAATAGTCGGCGTAAAGGAGTGGGGGGGGTGGGGAGTTGCAGTTAGGTTGACCCTTGATCTCAGAGTTCCCCTATATCAGTTTACATGGACTAACGTGCTGAAGTGCTGAGGAGACACGGCTGGCGCACTGAGGAGACACGGCATGGTAGCGGGGTTGGCAAAAATCGTACGTGCACACCAAACATTCAGAAATACAAGTATGTAAACAATTCTATAATTGGATGGTTCCCTTCATTTTGCATCTGTAGATGCACAAGGGACGCATGGTTTTCGCCCATCCGGCTCGTTAGACAGTGACTAAGGTTGGCCAGAACCTTAAATATACACTGTGTATATAACCGCATATTTGGTAATTCCCCTGCCAAAAATACCGTATATAAACCGTGTATATTTATGGATTCGGCCAACCCTAACTATGACACATGCAGCTCCGGCCAGAGCTATGTCCACTCACCATACACAATCACCAGATATGTCAGTACGTAGGGAGATCGCCCTCTGCTAGAAATACCGTACGTACACTGTGTGCTTGTATACATGTATGAGTGGTTCTGGCCCACTCTAGACACACATGACACATGATTAAGGTTGGCCAGAACCATATATATATAAACAGTGTTTTTTGCAGAAGTTCCATCAAGATTTACGGTCGTATACGGTGTATAAATACGATTCTGGCCAACCCTGTACATGATGTATGTGGATGACCAGCCCAACTCTTCAGACAGCGACACATACGACTTTGGCAGCCCCACTGGTACATCAGTGATACACAGAGAACCAGAGACAATGCTGCTTCAAAAATGCATTCAGAAATGCACACAAAAGCCTGTGTATTGTCAGGTATTGTGCTTTTTGTATTGTGCAGGTATTGTGCATTAAATATCCACAAGTGGATGATATTCGTAAACGACGCAGACAGGCACACACACACGCACTCACACACACACACACGCACTCACACACACACCTCTTGCAGCTCCAGCTAGCGCGCCCTTCTGCCTCTGCTGCCATCGCCTCTGCTGCCTCAGGGGGTACCCAACCTAAGGTGCACACGTAACATGATGCATGTGTGTGTGTGCATGCGCAAATGCGTGTGCATGAGTACATGTGTGTCTGTATGTGTGTCTGTGTGTTGTGTGTGTGTAAGTGCATGTGTATACATGTGTGTCTGTGTGTGTAGCGTGTGTATGAGCGTGCCTTCAAGTTCACAACAAACACAAACGTCTCAAACACACCCAGACACACACAGCAATCGCACCTGGCCCTGCGTTGTTAGCTGCAGGGCTTGCAAGGTACTGGCGGTGTGCACGCAACAGCTCAGTGCGCTGCTCTGCGCCCGGACACAACGCAGCCAGCTCTGCCACCTGCACAAGCAAGGAGTGCGCTCACACAAAGAGCATTCCAGCGTTGTTGTGTGTGTGCAATGGCATTCTGCACAAACCCACATCCACACACACATACACACAAACAGCGGTGATATTTGTCACAAGAAAAAAACCTATCCTCACAAGTTACAACCGCCTGCACACCCTGCAGAAAATACCACCAAATTCCTGTCTCACTACTTTGACGCCTTGCAAAAAATAAGCACCAGATTCCTGATGCCCTGCAAAAAGCACCACCAAATTCCTGTCACACAAATTTGACACACTTCTAGAAGCCCAAGGAACACTTAAACACACACACTTCAACGCACATACTTGAACATGCCAATGCGCACTCACCACAGGCAGCAGCCCGAGGGAGATGTATAGATATACACACTCATTGCATCACACACAAACCTAGTAACACACACCTGTTAAGCACACAAAGATTTCCTTCTACACACATACCCTCTTACTATGTATACCACACACTTAAACACGCACACACGTTTCCTATTACACGCACTCACCACAGGCAGTAGCCCAAGGGAAACTATAGAGGCATGGTACTGCAATGGGGACAGCTCCCCACGCATGAACAGCCCGCTTTCGGCCTTGAAGCGTGCAAACTGGGAGCCGTCACCCCCTAGTTGCGTCCTGTACGAGCATGTGTGTGTGTGTATGTGTGTGATTAAGGTGTGTGTTTAATTGTTTGCGAGTGACACACAAACTGGGCACCGTCACCCCCTAGTTGCGTCCTGTACATGCGTGGTGTGTGTGTGTGTGTGTTTTAGGTGTGTGTTTGTTTGTTTGCCTGTGACACACATGCACACCAGCTGTGTCCTGTATGTGTGCACACAAACAAGTGTATACAGGAGGGCACACATAAACAAGTGTATACAGGAGGGCACACGTGAACAAGATCCGCCCTTTTTGCTGGCTAGCACTTTATTTATGGCATTCACGCTGAGCACGCGTATATCCCAACGTATTAACGCATACCGTACCTTAGAGAAAACACCCCGCATAAATATCGTTTTTGCCCTGCGGGGTGACTGAGGAATTTTAAAATAGATATTTATTTTTAACTTGCAAGGTTGTGCGGGGTTGGTTAAATTAACCCTTTCCGGGTCGCTGCCGGTCATGAGCAGTGAGAGGTACCCCCCGCTCCGCCCCCTATCCCACAGTACCAGGCAGCCTCAGCCTCAACCTCAGCAGCAGCCCCAGCCCCATCACCGGTTGCCCCCAAGGGGGAATTCTGGAAAGCAAGCCGCGGCGACAGCCAAGCAGCAGGGCAACCGTCCAAACCAGGAAGCATAAGCGGAACAGGCTGAGCGTTGAGGCGGAGGAGGCAGCCAACAAAAGGCTGATTGGCAGGCCAAAGAAAGATGCTACAATCTCACACTTTGGTTGTGGGTACACCTTAGGGGCACAGCTGTTATGCACAGAGGCATTGTCACGCATGAGGGGGAAGCTGTGTGGCAGAAGATGAATGAGAGGAAGGCGTTGGGGTTGAAGAGGACCAACGCTTGCGCATGCAGAGCAGGTTAGAGCAACCCAGCAGCTAAGAGATGAACAGGTGGGGCATACAAGGTCACTCATCAAGGCTGCCTGCACTCAAGCAACACCATCAGCACGCACGAGCGGAGCAGCAGTGATAGAGGAAGCAGAAGGCTAAGAGTAGTAGAACGAGAGCAACCTCACATGCGAACAGCATGTTGGAGGGAATTCTTTGCTCGTTTTGGTGCTCTCTTTCATTTACATTGTTTGTGAAGCCTATTGGTGCTGAACAGGGCTTAAGGCCCTGCGGGGATGATGTGGGAAGGGCAAAAACATTCTGGGGGTGCGGGAAGGTGCGGGATTCTACTAATTATTTCTGCAATTTGGGGTGCGGGATGAGTACGCTAAAGTACGGTATGCAGTTAACAAGCTGCCACGTTTTAGTGCATGCCCAGCCTACAAAAAACACACAACCACTCACATATATGCCTAGACCGAGACCAGGCTAATACACATGCACAAGCACAAACCACGGCAAAACACACAGAGCTGCCGCTCGCAGGCCAAGCAGCAGGCCAAGAAAACAGCCACACACACGCACACACACACGCACACACACACATACAGAGAACACACTCACACCCACCCACCCACCCACACCCACACACACCAGCAGCCGCACCTTATTTTGCTGATGAGCGCCTTGTTTGCAGCCTTCAAACTATCACTGACAGACCCCCCCACCCCTTGCTCAACCCCCTGGCTTGCTTCAGGAGATGCAACCGCAGCCCCCCCTGGACGTGGTGAGAGACAAAATGTTGTAAGCGGTGGCGAGCACTTCACAGTGGGAAAGCCATAACGATTGATAGCAGGTAATCCATCACTGATGGTGGTGGGAGAACATCCAGATTGGTGGAAGAACAAGGGGGCGTAAAGCCGTGTTGCACGCACAAGTTCATCGCCTGATGGAGCTGGGTTGGTCAAGTGATGAGAGGGTGATGGTGTGGTGTCAACGAGTGGTGCTGATGGTATAGTGTCAATGGAGTGGTGCTGATGGTATGGTGTCAATGAGTGGTGCTGATGGTGTGGTGTCGATCGAGCAATGGAGGGTTGACTAAGGGAGTTGATTAATTGGGGGGATTTTCTGATCCAGTGCTGTGGTGCAACGAGACAGGCAAGGCTGCTGCTTACTGTGCTGCCATCCCTTAATTCGTGTGGCATAGATGTAAGCGCATGAGTATGGGGTTGGCCAGAACCCTACATCTACATCGTGTACAACAAGATTTGCAGAGTGCCTGCTTGAATTTCTACATGCATATGTATGGTTCTGGCCAGCCCTAAGATGAACCCCAGGCTGATGTCCGAATGAGACACTGCTATGTGGTGAGCTTGTTCTGGTGCGTGCGCGCGAGCGTGCGTGCATGCGTGCGTTCATGTGTGTGTGTGTGTGTGTGTGTGTGTGTGTGTGTGTGTGTGCGTTCGTGCGTGTGTGAGCGTGTGTGTGCGTGCATGTGGAACTGGCACCGTGAGAAACAGCTCTGCATCGTCGAGGCTTCCTTCTCCCATGAGCTGTTGCCTGACACTTGCAATGGTGTTCTGCTAGCATGCGTTAAGCGACGAGCTGTTGAGAAACGCTTGCAATGGTGTTCTGCTAGCATGCGTTAAGCGACGAGCTGTTGAGAAACGCTTGCAATGGTGTTCTGCAGGCATGCGTTAAGGCGTTAAGCGATGAGCTGTCAAGAAACGTTTGCAATGGTGTTCTGCTAGCATGCGTTAAGCGATGAGCTGTTGCCTGACACTTGCCATGGTGTTCTGCTAGCATGCGTTAAGCGATGAGCTGTCGAGAAACGCGTGCAATGGTGTTCTGCTAGCACGCGTTAAGCGATGAGCTGTTGCCTGACACTTGCAATGGTGTTCTGCTAGCATGCATTAAGCGGTGCACCAAAAGCATCGTGACACCCGAGGCAGAGTGTTTGTGTGTTTGTACACACACCCCTACACGACGCACGCGCGCACACACACACACACCTGTAGCGAAGTGTGTGCACCACACAAACATGTACAGACACATATGCACACATCTGAGGCCCAGCCACTGACCAACATCACACCCACACCCACACCCATACCATCACTCCCACTCACACCTGAGGCACATACACACACATACACACATATGCATACACACGTACGCATACACATACACACATACGCATACACATACACATACGCATACACACGTACGCACATACGCATACACACGTACGCACATACACATACGCATACACACGCACCTGAGGCGGAGGGCTGTGACACGCTGGGACTTGCATTGGTAGACAAGGCAGCTGCTGCTTTCTTGCCTCCCTTCTTGCCGCCCTTCTGCTGCCACTGGCCAGCACTGCACCACGCACAGGAAAGCAGGAAAGAATATGTAAAGCGCACACACTGTAACCACATACAGATACACACACATACACATATACACAAGAGTGCAAAAGTGCTGCTTTCCTTCCTATCCCTTCTCTGACCACCCTTCTGCTGCCACTTGCAACCCCCCTTTTTCTGCTGCCACTTTCCAGCAACGTTTGACTCATGCACAGATCGTGTGGGTTCGCACACATACGGTGTGCTTTAAACACAAAAGGTAATAAAATGATCAGCGCACGATGCTTCCATCACCCCCATTCTTTGGCACATTATGAATTGCCGAGTCAACAGTGCTATGCAAGAAGCGTTGCGGGATGCATGGGGTGATGTCATCAAGCATAGAAATGTGCTTATCTTCTGCGTGTTTTTCCATTTTTCATTAAAACCCTATCAATCAGATATCTCAACTTGCGCCAACTCCAGCGTAATTGAATAAATCAGGGGAGCTGGTCAGGTCAGTAAGCAGTCTTCAGCAGTTGTTGCCAACTGTAAACTCCGTAGCATGCGATGTGTCTCACATCACCACCACGCCACTACCAAAAAAATATCCTGCACTGTACCACCACCACGCCACAAAGAAAGTACCTAACACACTTGTCGGGCACCTGGGCAATGCTTCCCACACCACACAACCACCACCGACACACCCACCTCAAATACCACATCGTCCAGACAACTTTGCACCACACAACACCCACCCCACCATCAGCACCACACAACCACACTCACCTCAGATACCACATCGTCCAGACAACTCAACACCTAACAACACCCATCCCACCATCAGTACCACACAACCACACCCACCTCATCGGCCTCAACACTGTGCCAGAACCGCGTCCCCCTCCCCCCAGCGAAGGAAAATCGTCCGGCCTGATAACAGGTCTCCCCCCACTGCTGCTACTCCCTTGCCCTTGAGCACCTCCCTCTTGTCCAGTAGAGCCGTTAGATTGCCCACTTGCTCTTCCTCCTAAGGAGGATGTGGTCATGGCCTCGTATTGCAAAGGTGCAGGCGGGGGGGGCAGGGAGCGGGGGCCCTTGCCACGTGCACTGGGCATTAAACTGTGTAGGGTAGGGGATATGTGTGTGTAAGTATGTAAGTGTGAGAGAGCGTGTGCGGGAGTATGTGTGTGTGTGTGAGTTTGTGAGTGTAGAGTTCCATGTGTGAATATATATATATATGTGTGTACATGTGTGTTTTATGTGTATGTGTATGTGTGTGTGTGTGTATGTGTGTGTGTGAATGTGTGTGTGTGTGCGCGTATGTGTGTGTGTGCACTTGCATTTGAGGGTATGCAGTTATGTGTATATGTGAGAGTGAGTGTTTACGAGTGCTGAGTTTCATGTGTGTGTACCTGAGCAACAAGGCACAAGCAAAGTGGAATGGGCATCAGAGAGACTATTGTGTGTGTGTGTATGTGTGTGTGTGCGCGCGTGTGTGTGTGTGTGTGTGTGTGTGTGTGCGTGTGTGTGTGTGTGTTTGTGTGTGTGTGCAGTGCGTGGATTGTCACGCGATGATTTTGTAACGAGGCTGACCATGGCATCATGCAAGGATGGAGGAGATAACACTTAAGCGCCAAATTACAATTTTCACAAAATTTTACAAATCACAACTACACACGCCTAGCTCCTCCTCCACGTGCATAGGCCCTGAAGATGACCCTCATGCCAAGGGGCATTAAATCACTTGTAAACAGAAAGAAAACAGAAAGTTTCTTGTAAGCAATCCCTTGTAAATGCAGCAAAATAAAATCTCATGCACCTAGGGAACTCCTCCTCCACATTCACAGGCACTGAAGAGGTCCCTTGCGCTGCCCTCGGGTGTGGCTGCTGTTGTAGCTGTTTCTGCTGCTCCTCCTCCTCCTCTTCCTCTTGCTCTGACACTGCACTGCTGCTGCCTGCGCAAGGAAAAGGAGTGATTCAGGCCTTGTGGCCATGGAATGCTCCGATTGTTTTATTTTTCCCCCTCCTCTTCTTCCTCTTGCTCTGACACTGCACTGCTGCTGCCTGCGCAAGGAAAAGGAGTGATTCAGGCCTTGTGGCCGTGGAGTACTCCGATTGTATTATTTTTTCTCCTCCTCCTCTTCCTCTTGCTCTGACACTGTACTGCTGCTGCCTGCGCAAGGAAAAGGAGTGATTCAGGCCTTGTGGCCGTAGAGTGCTCCGATGATTTCAATTTTTTCTCCTCCTCCTCTTCCTCTTGCTTTGACACTGCACTGCTGCTGCCTGGAACACATGAATTCCAGTTCTTATAGTGCAGTAAAAGTGATATGCTCTGTTATCACTCGTGCTGTTGCCCGTGTTTTTCTGTCGTTTCTCCATCTCTTCATCTCCTTGCTCCTCACAACTTGCTCTTCACTCATGCCTACTTTTACTATTCACTTACTTGTTTGTTTCCGTTTCTTCTCTTAGAGCAAGTTGTGGGGGCCTCTGAGCAGTTGCAAGTTTCCTTGATAATAAGCCCCCGCCTACCGCATCTCACAATGCAAATGAAAAAGAGCATTATGTACACTTACTAACTGGTGCTGACAAACTCCGGTGATAGTATATGAGTGCCACTAACCTCAAGCTTTGTAGATGTAAATCAGCCTTCAGCAGCCTGGCGCTTAATTCTAACTCGGCCAGCATTGTGTGCAATGCAGCTTTCATGGATTCACAGTTTATATCCAATAAACTATATTATTTAGTACACATTACACATTACCAATTACTTTGCAACAAAATCGGTGACTTGCAACGCACAGTATCCGGTCACGGAATTTGCACAGCACGGCCCCTCGTGTACCTTCTTCTGACTTGCCTGCATCTAGGTCTGGGGTGCGAGGAAGACGAGGCCGCCTGCCTGTGTTGTGCTGCTGCCACTGCTGCCGCTGGTCTCTCCTGGCCTGCGCGTGCGTGCACAAGGAGTGCTCATGTTTTGATTTCTGTTCCATCCCAAAAGGCTTTGAAAGGCAGCAGAGGACAAGGTCGCCTGCCTGCCTGCATTGTGCTGCTACCATTGCTGCTGCTGAACAGCAGCTTGGCACCTTGGAGCGCACATACAGTCTCTCACTCACTCACACACACACACACACACACAAGCCACGCTAGCGACCCACCTGCTGCTGCTCCAAGACATCTTGCTGCCAGACTAGCACACACAGAGTCACACACACACGCACACTCAAACACAAAAAAGCCAAGCTGGCGACCCACCTGCTGCTGCTCCAAGACATATTGCTGTCGGACTAGCACACACAGAGTCACACACACACACACACTCAAACACAAAAAAGCCAAGCTGGCGACCCACCTGCTGCTGCTCCAAGACATATTGCTGTCGGACTAGCACACACAGAGTCACACACACACACGCACACTCAAACACAAAAAAGCCAAGCTGGCGACCCACCTGCTGCTGCTCCAAGACATATTGCTGTCGGACTAGCACACACAGAGTCACACACACACATACAAACACACACACTCAAACACAAATAAAACCAAGCTGGTACCCACCTGCTGCTGCTCCAAGACATCCTGCTGCCGGACTAGCACACACAGAGTCACACACAGTCACACTCAAATGCAAAAAAAGCCAAGCTGGCGACCCACCTGCTGCTGCTCCAAGACATCCTGCTGCCGGACAGCGGCCTGGCCGCCAAGATGGCGAGGGCCCCTACTGCTGCTTGGGGCTGCTGCTGCTGACGTCGATGCTCCCAAGGGGGTGGGGGCGAGCTGCGTGTATTGAAAGCAGTGCGCAGTGCGCGCGTGTGTGTATGTGTGTGTGCGTTTGTGTGTGTGTATGTTTTTGTAAGCTTGTAGGTAGAGAATTGAGAGTGGGAACAGTCGTGCTTTGGTGGAACGTGTACGTGCCGTCATCTGCATGCGGGGTGAGGGTAAGCTGAGAGCGTCACACACTCGTACCTGTGGGAATGGGTCCTCAGAGGCTGAACCAAAGCCTTGGCTGCTGCTGCCCCCCGCAGCCGGCAAAGTGCGGTTGATGACGCGAACGGGCATGTTGGCACTGCGCAGCTGCGCGGCCAAGGGGGTCTGCATAGGGGCAGTGCAGTGGTGTGTATGTGAGCGTGAGCGTGTGCGGTTGATGACGCGAACGGGCATGTTGGCACTGCGCAGCTGGGCGGCCACGGGGGTCTGCATAGGGGCAGTGCAGGTGAGTGTGTGCGTGTGTGTGTGTGCGGTTGATGACGCGAACGGGCATGTTGGCTCTGCGCGCAGCTGGGCGGCCAGGGGGGTCTGCAAAGGGGCAGTGCAGCGGTGTGTGCATGTGTAAGCGTGTGCGTGAGTGTTATCATACAGGCATGTTGGCACTGCGCAGCTGGGCAACCAACAGAGGGTCTGCAAAGGGACAGTGCAGTGGTGTAGGTGTGTGCGTGTGTAAGCGTATGTGTGTGTTACCCTACGGGCATGTTGGCACTGCGCAGCTGGGCAATTAGCAGAGGGTCTGCAAAGGGACAGTGCAGTGGTGTAGGTGTGTGCGTGTGTAAGCGTATGTGTGTGTTACCCTACGGGCATGTTGGCACTGCGCAGCTGGGCGGTCAACAGGGTCTGCATTAAGACAGTGCAGTGGTGTGTGTTATGTCTGGGCATATAAGTGTGCGTGCTTGAGTGTGTGCTTGTGTGTGTGTTGGTGGCACACACGTACATGCTGGCCCTGCACAGTTTTGGAGGGCAGAGGGAGGTGCAGCGATTTTTGCCAGCCAGTCACACAGCAACACCAGTTATAAATCAACACCCCTTTTTCTAGGCAGCTTTGGACATGCCAGGCAGCTAGTTACATTGACATATTCTGCTGCACAGCACACGGCTCCTCACCTGCTGCCGTGCCTTTCTATTATGCAGCTGTGGACATGCCAGGCAGCTTATTCAAGAAACAAATTATAAAAGCAACTGCTGCTCAGCACACGGCTCCTCACCTGCTGCCGTGCCTTTTTCTTAGCAGCTTTGGACATGCCAGGCAACTCCGGGAATTCCTCCTGGCTCAGCCCAGCGGATGGGCCAGCGCCACCTCCCCCTGCATGTCAGGTCCCACGTAGGGTTGGCTGAAACCGTATACATACACCGTATATGACCGTACCTTTGGTGATTTCCCTGCCAAAAATACTGTACATACACCGTATATCTGTATAATTCTAGCCAACCCTATGCATAGGCAATGGTGTGTGTGTAAGATGGCGGCTGGATTAGTTCAATTCCTGGGCCGACAACATACCGCTTGTGCATGCAGTACATGGATATAGATGTGTGTGTGTGTGTTTGCGTGCGTGTGTGAGCGTTTGTGTGTGTGTGTGTGTGTGAATGCACTCGTATCTCACCTGCACCTTGTGTGTGTGCGTGCGTGCGTGTGTGTGTGTGTGCGTGCGTGTGCGTGTGCGTGTGCGTGTGTGTGTATGTGTGTGTGTGTGAACATGCACTCGTATCTCACCTGCACCTGACCACCTGCCAAAATGGCTGCCTGCCCCACCACTGGCGGTCCCAGACACAGCAGGAAAGTCACTTGCGTCAAACATGACACTGGATGGCCCTTGCTCAGTGCTGGCCTGCATGCGTGGAATAGGTTGCGTGGAATAGGTTGCGTGGAATAGGTTGCGTGGAATAGGTTGCGTGGAATAGGTTGCGTGGAATAGGTTGCGTGCTGGTGCATGCGTGGAATAGGTTGCGTGCTTGTGCATGCCTGCATGCGTGGAATAGGTTGTGTGTTTGTGCATGCATCATACCACTGGCCAGCTTTTCAGTGCATGCGTGGAGAATAGGTTGTAAGCTTGTGCATGCATCATTCCACTGGCCAGCTTTTCAGTGCTTGTCCGTACGATGCTTGTAATAGTGAGTCCTTGCATGTACGTTGGCAAAAAGTGTGCCCACGCCAAACAAGACACTTGACGACCAGACATATTATTGATACACAAACACTCTCGGAACGGTCATGGCGCATGCTCGCCACCAAGACAAAGGCCACATGAAGGCATAACATACGCAACCCATTTAGAGACCACCCGCTCAAGGCTTCTCCCCCCCCCAACGACCTACCTGTATTAGGCCCTCAGACTGGCTGTGTCTGAATCACCAATAAACACTGACACAATTACTGAACACCTTGACAACATGCTCTCCTGAACTTTGGTTCTCAGATTGGCTGTGTCCGACTTGCCAATACACACTGACACAACCACTGAAAACCTTGACAACACGCTCTCCTGAATTTTGGTTCTCATGTTGCTGTGTCCGACTTGCCAATACACACTAAAACAACCAATGAACACCTTGACGACATGCTCTCCTGAATTTCGGTTCTCATAATGGCTGTGTCCGACCCGCCAATACACACCGACACAATCACTGAACACCTTTACAACGTGATCTCCTGTACTAGGCCCCCAGACCGGCTGTGTCCGACTTGCCAATACACACTGACACAATCACTGAACACCTCAACAACACGATCTCCATGCACCTTCACCACCCCTGCGCACTCCTTACGCACACCCACCTGTATCTGGCCCTCAGAATGGCTGTGGTGCATGCCTGCTGCAGAGGAGGAGGACGAGGCTCCTCCACGCATGCCTGCACCCCCACCGCGCCTAGGGGGCGCAATGTTATAGCCCCCCCCTATGACCACGCCAGGACGCGACAGGGCCAATGTGGCAGCCTCCTCTTCTGTGTGTGTATGGTGTTGCGTATGTGCGTGTTTAGTGTAGTGCTGTGTATGTGTGCACGTGTGTGTGTGCGTGTGTGCGTGTGTGTGCGCATGTGTGTGTGCATGCTCATCTACTCCATTTTACATGACCTACTGCGTCCACTACAGCAGAATACATATAGTAGCACAATTAATTGAACGAGAAGGAATAAATGCTTTGAGCCCCTTAAAGCTCAGCCCCCACCTCTCCCTCACCCCACCACAGCCTCCATCCACCCTTCTCCCCCCCCCTCCCTCCACACACACATAACACACGCATAAACACACACACACATCCTTCACCCCAAACACCTCACCACTCACCCACCCACAGATTAGTCACACTTGCACACTTGCACACACACACACACACACACACAACTTGCACACACGCCGCCCTCACCTGCCCCACTTCTGTAGTGCAGGTTCACAGGAATGGACATTGCTTCCCGCCTCTGTGCGCGTGACATCTTAAGCTCGTCTCCGTGCTCGTTTGCCACGTGCCGCTTGAGCTCGTGCTCTGTTGGGAACACCACAAAGTGGCTCTCCATGCAGAGGGGGTGGGGACAGAGGAAGTGGTCCTTGCTGAAGTGGTCTGCATGTGTGTGTGTGTGTGTGTGAGAGAGTGTGTGTGTGTGTCAGTATGCATGTGCGCGTGCGTGTGTGCCCTTGGCGTGTGTGCGTGTTTGTGTGTGTGTGCCGTGGGGGCAAGTAGAAAGCACATTATTTGGCTGCACATCGAGGGGAATTTAAGGGAGAAGGGCTTGCGTGTGCACGCGCACGCTGGCATGTGCGCACAAATCTAACTACAGCATGCTAGCACAAAGGCAAGCGCACACCAGATGCTCACATCCCACGAGCCTTGGGGCGACTTGGGAAAACAGCAAGCAAGTGGCGATGGCACACCCCAAGCATGTGGGTTTAGTGACAGATGCTGCTGACAGACCGCAAAGTGCTGGCAAATTGAAATCCGCGACCATGAAGATGTCGAGGTACATATCGGAGGTCTTACGCACCATTGGCAAGCAAACGCGTTGTCTCCCTTGACTAGCCTCGTGTGGTACGGTTCATTTCTGCACGTTTTCACATCCTTCCTGTCTCCGATCTCTTCTTGGCACTCCTCTCACTCCATCACCACGCACGCTCATCCCACCCCCCCAGCCCCCCAGCTCCTTGCTTACACAATTGTCTCTGATCTTCTCCCAATTCTCTGTAATCCAAAACCACTCAAGACCCCCAACTTTCTGTAAACCAACGACTCCCATTTCTCTGTAATCCAATACCACACAAGACCTCCCACTTCTTGGCTCCTTGAAGTGCCATCAACTCTCAAAACACACACCCACTATTTACACTCTTCGCGCCTTCAATGCCCTCAACACCTCAATCCACACCCCCTCTTCCCCAACCCACTCCCTCACCTTCCAGCTCCTTGTAGTGCCGGTAGTACACGTGCTGGGAGGGGCGTTCCCTGCGACAGATGAAACAGTGCTCGTGCGAGCCCTCCATGTGTCGGTACAGGTCGTTGCTGTCGTAGAAGCGGGTGCGGCAGAAACGGCAGGCGGGGTGGCCCTGCAAGAGTCGTGACGCACACGCGAGTGAGGTGTTGCTTGGTTTGGGGGGTCGTTGCTGTCGTAGAAGCGGGTGCGGCAGAAACGGCAGGCGGGGTGGCCCTGCAAGAGTCGTGACGCACACGCGAGTGAGGTGTTGCTTGGTTTGGGGGGTCGTTGCTGTCGTAGAAGCGGGTGCGGCAGAAACGGCAGGCGGGGTGGCCCTGCAAGAGTCGTGACGCACACGCGAGTGAGGTGTTGCTTGGTTTGGGGGGTCGTTGCTGTCGTAGAAGCGGGTG
>Ga0307947_1002797_pt1 | contig 14033 bp, 13 predicted proteins | sample OrgLakmetagen232_FD_201840 | JGI IMG/M metagenome (GOLD analysis project Ga0307947, IMG submission 201840) | Saline water microbial communities from Organic Lake, Antarctica - #232 | ecosystem: Environmental > Aquatic > Non-marine Saline and Alkaline > Saline | place: Antarctica: Organic Lake...
TTGTCTCTTTTTCTGGTGTCTTGTTCAGTCTGGCCTCCTTCTCTTCTTGAAGCTGCCTTTTTTTTTTTGCTATAGCTCAACTGCCCTCGCTGGCGGATACAGCTGTGTAACCCTTACCCTTACCCTTACCCTAGATCACATTGATCTTTTATTTTTCTTTTTTGTTAATTAAGTTGAAATATGAACCAGACCATGTACAGTATTCCAGACCCTCTCATTGTGCATGTCCTCTCACATGAATTTTATGAATGACAATATTTGCCTCCCTCGTTTTTAGTATCCTTAGAGTCACAGATGCATGTTTTCTTGCGCCCAAAACACACAGACGGTGATTCTCCCTCTTTGATTATTGCAGTCAGTTGGTCCTGGCAGATACTTGAGTAATTTTACTGCGTTGTGCCTTTTTTCCCCTTCCAGTTTTTTTTGTAGGTGCTACAAGTCTGGTGCTACAACAACACTATCACAGTTTTAACATGTTTTATTTACGCAGCTTAGCAATCGCACGTTTTGACTGATGGCTTTATCTGTAAGTCCTGTAAATCCTGCAACCTCTCATCAGTGTCACAGTAGCGGATGGCTGTTTCTTGAGTGAGCACAAATGTTGCCCCACCCCTTGAAATTGAAATCGCTGACTGTTATCACTAGCCACCAGCAGACTTTCCTCTCCATCTATTCTTTACTCCAGTAGTGTGCAGGCTTCGACCTCCATCTAACCGCCTAATCTTCATCCCTCCTTTTAATTCTCCCAATTAATTTCCTTCCAGTTAGATGCTGCGTGGATCTCTACAATCGACGTGGGACGCAGGCATATATATATATATAATCGACGTCTACAATCGACGTGGGACGCAGTATATATATGCTTCAGTTTGTTACAACCACCACAAATTAGCAAGCAGATGTAGCTTCTCCTACTTGCAAAGAACATCCAAGCTACAAAGGTAATTCCTATATAAGTTGTTATGGGCACACCAAAAAGCTGGCTTCTTCAACATTTGCTCTGCTGTTTCGTGGCGCCGAATAAACAGCTTGCCTGTTCCCCTGCTCCACAGCCCCTCCTGGTGGCAAAACACCACCCTCAGCCCCCCCTGTACCTGTTGCTCTGTGACTGCTGCTTCCAGCACCCTGCTGGCTCAGCTGCTGCTGCTGCTGCTGATTTATCTTGTACTTTGCAGCGGCTAGGGCTGCATTGCGCGCTCGATTTGAGGGAGAATTCAACGAAGTGCCGTCTTTGCTGCTGCTATGGCTGCCCCCCAGCTGCACGTCTGCTACCCCTCCTGGCAGTAATGGCTGTAAACCCTTGCTGCTAACAGATGCACATCGCCTCTGGTCCGAACGATCCCCCTCCTCCCCACTCTCGGTCACCGCACCATTCTCACTTTGCGCCAAGAATTCTGGTTCAGGCCCCACCACCACAGGGGTCTCACCCACTGACACCTGAGGCGAAGCAGCCTGGGAGCTGTGACCTGTTAGTGCCTCACTGGGGCTGCCTCTAGAGGGAAAGCGTGTGAAGGGTTGGGAGGATGCTGATGGTTGATTGAGCCTTGGCGACATTGTTGCTGCAGTGCCCACATTAACAGGCAGGGGGCGGAGCTGCGTTGCAGCCAGCTGCTGTGCCTGAAGGCTGTAGGCTGAAGGCTGCCCTGACACTCCTAGGCTCCTATCTGTGGAGGGGAGCTCCTTGCTGGCACGTGAGGAAGCCGCCCCGCCGGCAGCTTGGTTTTTGCTGTTACGAGCTTTGTTTGCGCTGTATGTCTTAGTGCGCACCCACTGGCCAACGTAAAATGTGTCACAGGAAGAGGAAAAGTTCAAGTTAGGAAAGAATTGCAATGATCAAAAGCGAACGGCTTGGCATCTGGCACGTTCTGGGCAGGGCTTTAACGCAAAAAGAACGCCAAAGGTCTTAAGCAACTGGACTTCAACACGAAAAGAGTGTCCCACGTCTCAAGCTTTGGACTGACACATGCAGGGTGCTGCACGTTGACCAGATAGCCTTTGACCTGAAAGCATTGACCAGTTTGTTTTATATTCTATCTGAACACCAAAACACCCCAGCGCACCTGCTTTACAGAGTTTGGAACGACCTCAAGCTTTGAGAAGTTGCTGTTGCAGTTTGTTCCATCTGCAAACAATGGGGTTATGTAATGAGTAATAAGTACTTGAATACTTGTCAATCTGCCGTTCAGTACAGACCAAACAAGGAGCGTGCAAGAATGTAGGCTTGCTGTGCCATTTGATGTCATTCTTAGACTGCAGTTTAAATAGGCTATCCTAATGAAGAGGAGTCAATAAGGCTATCAAACAATATTAGCATGGTGGGTCAGAACTTTCCCAATATGGTTCACGCTCATGATTGCAAGCATTGGAAGTTCTGCAAAGCATCATGCCGCTCTTTGTTTACACATTTGACCATGCACCTGCTAGACACGGACAAACACCATGATGTGCGTCTGGAAAGGCAACATCACGATGTCTGTCACGATGTGAGTTTATGTCGCACATGCTTTCCTATTCCATTCATGTACTTTCTGCCGTGGGAACTGGTCGTCAATCTGGGGACTGTGATGTTTTACCGGATGACTGGTCAGCGCGTTCACATTTGATGGGTTATAATGCGAGTTAACTCAAAGGTATTCAAAGACGTATATTACGTTGGTTGATTGATATCACTGTTCCATTCAATGTGTGTTGTTCCATTTAGACGGTTTGCTAAAGAGACATGCTGCACGCACATTGGATACCTGATAAGCGAATAAGCTGCTCCTGTGAGTTGTTTACGGTACATTGTGTGATGTGAATGAGCGTACAAATAAAGTGGTCACCTGATGGTTTTCTGAAGTGTGAAGCTCCCGTGCCTCTGGCATTCCCCATCGAGTGCTCATCGACGACCTCTGTCACCTGTTAGAAAGACAGAAGCAAAGGCAAACCCTTGTGAACAAAGGCAGAATTTTGTATGACATCCTCAGCCTCTATGAGTTGTTTTGAATGCAGAACAAAGCAAGATCTGTCACCACCATAAACACATCAGGAGAAGCTGGCATACATTTGTCACCATGAATACTAAGGAGAAACAGTTGTGTAAGACCAGTGTAAGACAGTTATAAAGAAGGTGCAGCGGGCCTGAAGAGGGAGGCTGAAATAAGTGAAGGAATGAAGTTTAGACAAATGATGTACATGCCAGACGACTACTAACTCTGTTTCTTCGCTGCACCGCAACAGGTGAAGGTACTACTCACTGTACTTAGCAGTTACGCACGTACTGGGACATAAGAAATCCGCCTTTAATTGCACGAGTAAGTTCCGTTGATGCATCCTATTTTGCTTACTGTCACACTACAGGAGTATAAATTTGTTCAAATTTGCAAACAGTAGCCTGTGTTTACCTGAGTCCGTACGGCGGGCAGCTCATGCAGCAGCCTTTTTCGCATTGAGACCAGATCTGCTAGCTGCTCACGTGTCACACCTGTACCAGATCACACATATCACATTAGACAGAAGCTAAATCTGTTTATTGTGCTCCGCTTGCGCCAGATTCAACAAGAAGCCTGAGGTCATACAAAAGCCACGCTGCAGAGGTTGTGTAGTTATGCATGTAAAAAGAGTTGGAGTTTAAGTCATTGAGAGAGGTGAAAAGTCAACAAACACGTTGAAATTAACGAGTCAATTTTAACGGAAATGAAACACAATAAAATAAACAGTCCACACTGAAGCTTTGTGCCCAAGTTCATAGTGATTCCTTCTATAGCTGCAATTATATTTCCGATTGCATCCGCCGAAAACCTTTCCCACAGAGCACAAGGTACTACTCACACACTCACACACCAGAAGCACGCGCACTCTCTCTCTCTCTCTTTTTCTCTCTCTCTCTCTCTCTCTCTCTCTCTCTCTCTCTTTCTCTCTCTCTCTCTCTCTCTCTCTCTCTCTCTCTCTCTCTCTCTCTCTCTTTCTCTCTCTCTCTCTCTCTCTCTCTCTCTCTCTCTCTCTCTCTCTCTCTCTCACACACACACACACACACACACATATTACGCACACACACATGCACGAACGTCTGTACACCTTCACTCACCATTTAAGGAGCTAGCAGCCTCATCGTACTTGGCAATCCTAGCAGCAGTGCTGTAGGTCTGCAAGGAAACAAAGCACGCCTTATCAATGAATTGTTGCAGCTGTAATATACATACATGCTTACAGTTTCCAGCTATCAAGGCTGGGCAAGATTCCGTTTCTGAAGATCGCTAACACCTAGTTGCGACACACCTTAGCACTGCTCAAAACCAAAAAATAGAGAGTAGGAAATGCGCTTCAGCTACTATTGCTCTTCTTGCCTAGAGTATGGCTGCTGGCTGCTGACACTGTTTTACCGATACAAGTTTACGTCTCAAACAGGTGGTTCGGGGATTAAACAACTGTAGTATTCAAAGTGGATCTCACCAGCTTGGGAAAGTATGGGCCTGGTTAATTTGGCATGTAATTTACATATGACTGCAATGAGGGTCAGGGCTGCAATGAGAAGCCGCTGGCGCTACACGGTCACTTGCTCTGCTTAAGGCGATGAAGTGAAATAAGAACCCCAGGCCACAACGGACTTTACTTTTCTGTCTGAGTCAAAAGCCGTCCTCTGTACCTGCATTGAGCGGCTGCTGAGTTGGCGTGCGGCCTGAGTGGCTTGGACACCAAGGGACTTCTGCAAGCAGAAGTAATTACCACGTTTTATGCAAGGCCAGTCTAAACCAAGCAAAGTCAAGCAAAAGCTCCCAGTTTAATTAATGCCTAGTCTGGGAAAGGCAAGAGTCCAGGCGCTGTAAGTAAAGTAGTGCTATCACTTAGGGGACATGCACATGCATAAGTGCTTTCTCACAAAAAGGCAAAACATGCAAAAAGGCAAAACATGCATCACCTGCATGTCTCTATAGCACCTCAGAGCAGCAAAGTAATCACCACAGATTTCCTGTAATGCAAAAAGGTGGCAGGGAAACGGGTGCTCGGCGAAATGGGTGAGTTTAAACCCTATGTGGGAAAGGGACTTGTGCTAAGCCAACTACGTTAAGGGAGTTAACGTGACTTTTGTGAATGCATTTCAACCTTAACTGTGTGTGTGCGTGTATGTGTGTATCTGTGTGTGTGTGTGTGTACGTGTGTATACGTATGTGCGTGTATGTGTATGTTGTGTGTGTGTGTGTGTGTGTGTGTGTGTGTGTGTGTGTGTGTGTGGACGTGTGTGTATGTGTGTGTTTGAGTGTGTGTGTGTGTGTGTCTGTGTGTGTGTGTGTGTGTGTGTGTACGTGTGTATACGTATGTGCGTGTATGTGTATGTTGTGTGTGTGTGTGTGTGTGTGTGTGTGGACGTGTGTGTATGTGTGTGTTTGAGTGTGTGTGTGTGTGTGGTGTGTGTGTGTGTGTGTGTGTGTGTTTGTGTATCAGTCATTCGTGCTCACATCTAATTCTTCTTCCAACTTTTTGGGACTTTCTTGCCCAGGCACAGCACGGACTGTGCAGCCTGACCTCGCGGGCTTCAGGCTGAAAGGCTGCAAATTTGGCCGTGGGAAGCTTCCTGACACGCCCATAAGTTGGCCCTGATAAAACATGGTTTAATATTAATTTGTAGTAACTGGTATCTTACAACGCTCTGACGCAGGATCATCAATTGAAAAGTCAATTTCTTCGCACATTTATGCTAAAAATACAAGGAAAATATTTAGTCTACTTCTTCTCCCCAAAGCCCTCGTACGTGTGGACACTCCCCTCCAGCTTCTTCGCCTCTACCATCTTCCGTACAGCCTGTGTACAAAACAGAGGAGCCGCATAATTGTGAACAGTTAACCCGAGATGCTAGCCGTGTGGAGTTCCTAATACCTTTATTGCGCCTGATGTCGCAAGCATGCCTTAGCCCATCAGCAGAGATTAGAATGCAGCAAAACGACTGCTGCAAAGGTTATTCGTGCACGTGCGAGTCTTTTTTGGTCAGCATACCAACGGCAGGATAATTCATAAATAAGTACTATTATTTGGTGATAGAATTATGCCCGAATGTAAGCTGATCCTAAAAAGCTCCATAAATAGGTGATGGCCGTTTGGCAATTGGTGATTAGTATCACCATTTATATTGGATCAATACGGTAACACAGAGATAACAGAGATAACAGAGATAAAAGAACGTAACTACATGGGGCCAGAATGAAGTTGGTAGGAATGTTTCAAATGAACGCTAGTACCGTGTGAGATATCACGGTGCAACACTGTCATATTGCCAGGACATCCTACCAAACCAATAGTATTGCTTTGTGGTTGAAAGGCTGCATTGCAGCATTTCGAAAGTCATGGGTATTTCTTAAACACGCATCAGACTTGGACTCAGGGCGACAGAAAATTCACCAACTCTTATGACGCAGAGCTTTCTAGCCTTAAATAATTCCAAATTATTCATTAATGTTTCGCAGGCCAATTGGTAAGCTTATTTTTGTCATTTATCAAAATTGACTGAAACCTAGGATTAACTTAACCAATCCTGAAAACATACATCATTTTCAGGCAAGCACAGGAAGGACACATACCTTCATGAAGTCTTCTTGAACTGTGTAGTCTCGCTCATCACGGATTGCAAACATGCCTGCCTCAGTGCAGATATTCCGCAAGTCAGCCCCGTTGAAGTTCTCACCCAGCTGCACACATATACAAGCAAGGCAAAAGCCCGTGCAGATGTTTAAACGGACACCATTGGCCTTGAAGCATTGCGCGTGTAAAGAATGCAAGGACTGAGAATGATCAACAAGGCAGAAACCTGCAAAACCGACATGACTTGCGCACAGCTGACACAATCTTAAGACCCAATATACACACCTTGACAATGGCCTCGTAGTCGATGTCCCCGTGCTTGGCCAGGCTCTGGGCGTGGATCTTTAAAATCTCCATACGTGCTGCAGAGCGATTTTTTTGTGAACTCATTGTGCATAATGAACACATTAGCAATCATGCCTTTTACTGACAAGCTGTTTTAAGGTAGCAAAATAAATCGCTCACAAGCCAAGAAGCCAACAGCATACCTACCAACTATTAAAATATCGCGTCATAGAGGGCCAGAAGCCTCCTGTGCAATCACACTCACCATTTTCATTCGGCAATGGGATCTCAATCTTGCGATCCAACCGCCCTGGCCGCAGCAAGGCAGGATCTAACACGTCTGGCCGGTTGGTGGCCATGATCATTTTAACCTGCAGGCGCGTACAACCGTGGCGGGTAATACATTACATGCATACACTGCAAGCATGGGCATGTGTTCTGGGGAAAGTCGACGTAGCAGAGCTTTTAAGGTACGTTATTTACTCAGCAATTGTACTTGTGAGGAATTGCCTATTGCTCAATTGATCTGGGCAAATTCACCCTGTTTAATAAAGTACAGTATTCAAATTGCAACATACATCCTGTTAAACACTATACGACACGTGCCAAACAAGTCAGGCATTGACTTTTTCCTACGGTCTTGGACAATTCCACCCTGGCAATGACTTCACAACACAGCCCTAGCCGATTCATTGCTTCCCTCACAGAGCAAAGTACATTTCACCAAAACCAAGCTGGCTCAGCAGCTCTGTAAAGCTCGCATCCCAACACTTGCCTCACCTTGCCAACTACATCAAACCCGTCCAGCTGGCTCAGCAGTTCCATCAACGTGCGTTGAATTTCCCTGTCTGCACTGGTGCCTTCACTGAAGCGCCTGCCTCCAATGGCATCAATTTCATCCATAAAAATAACACACGGCTGGTGCTCCTTAGCATACCTGCAAAGCAAGCGAGCGTGTGTGTGTATGTGTGTGTGTTTAATTGTGTATGCATGCGTATGTGTGCGTTTATATGCCTGTCATATTTCTTAAAGAAGTGGGTAGGACAAGGCACATACAAATTCGCTTCATATGCAGGGTTGGTCAGAACTGTATATATACCTATATGACCGTATATTTGGTAATATCCCTGCCCAAATATGGTAAGTATACCGTATATGTATGGTTCTGGCCAAATTTATTCATATATTATCGCACAGCAGGCACTGTTATCATGACATAAATTGAGAGTGCAAGCTGAAACAGATATGCGATGCTTTCTGGCTACTCTAGACTGCCACGTGGCAAGGCTGCGATTGTAGCAGCGCAACAATTATAAAGTGACCTGCCTTATGATTTTGAGCATGTTCATCCAAATCTTACACAGCACAAAGGCTAAACGTACATTAATTCCAGTCATGAGGTAGCCCATAAAAGTTTGCTCAACTGGTAAAATAGAGATTTTATCTGGTATGATGTCTGGCTAAATCAATAATCTATTGAGAAGGTTTGCAAGAAATTAGTCTTGTTAAGCTCCATATTGTTCACACTTCACAGCAAAACCCAGCGGCAACTTTGCAACACAAAAGGTGGGCAATTCCAACGCACCCAAACATCTCCCTGATGATGCGTGCGCTCTCTCCAATGTACTTGTCCACTATGGCACTGGACACCACCTGAAAGGGTAGTGGTGAGCAGGGAGAGGAGTGGCATGGCACAGGGTGAGGTAAGGCGGCAAGAGTAAGAGACATCATGGGAGTAGCTAGGGTTGCAGCGAATGAAGAGGTCAAATCGTTGGCCTTCCACCCACAATGCATCAGATGCGAAAGCAATGCGAGCGCTAGACGCCAGGAGCAAATGCATGCACGGAACAAACCACCAGATAGGGCCCTGGCGAATTGCAGCAAGCTCTCCCCTTGCACCCTTGCTTGGCTTTTTGCCCAAAATGGTACCATCATATGTTATATGCCTAGTGACGCACCTTAAGAAAATTTGCTTCAATGTTGCAGGCAATGGCTTTAGCTAGTAAGGTCTTGCCAGTTCCAGGAGGGCCGTACAACAAGACACCTACGCCGGCAGAATGAAATAGTAAATCACGGCTCGCTCTGCACGGAATGGCTATCAGACACAAGACCCACACTAGCACGGATATTGAAGTTGCCTCCAGGCAAAAGACAGATACAAGACTGGTCAAACAGTTTGTTCAGCAAGAAGCTGCATCGGAATAAGTAGGATTGAGTGGATGAGATAGCACTCGGCACTGCTATGAGGCAAGTGCATAACACATCCTTACTACTTTCAGGCCCTGGGCAGTGCGTGTGACAGGTATATTTGTATGCATGCACATGTGAATATATGTGTGTCTGTGTGTGTATGTGCGTGTGTGTGTGTGTCTGTGTGTGTATGACTGTTCATGTGTGTGTGTGTGTGTGCGCGCGCACGATTGTGTGTGTGCATGTGTGTGTATGTGTGAGTGAGCGTGCACACACACACACACACACACACAAGTGCGTGGCATGAGTGTGAATGTATGGTTGTGTGCAAATTTGCGCGTCTCCTCACAAAGAAACGCAATGCCCTTTTGACTCACCTTTAGGTGGTTTTATGCCCACGCGCAGGAAGAGCTCAGGGTTCATCAGGGGCAGCTCTATGCTCTCTCGCAGCTCCCGAATCTGCTCTCCTAATCCACCAATGGAAGAGTAGTCCACTTTGCCTGGGTCTTCATTCACCATGTTGAACACCATGGGGTCGACCTGGAATAAAATGTTTACGCGTGTAAGGGTATGTACGTAAAGGTGTGTACACGATGTTGAGCAGAGCTGCGCTGTGAATCAATGGAACTACACCAATCAAAACCCCACTGATGGAGGAAGTGAGGCCTCTGCACATGTAAGCACCAACCACCAAGGAAGACAGTTTAGTTACACTTCCAAACTTGCATGTCAGTTTGAATTGTTCTTAGGCAAGTGCATGGGCACGTACTTCAGCCGGGCAACTTTGAGACAGGTGGCTAAATAACGCATGTACCGGTCTCTTCATAGAGGAGGGCAAACACATACACGTATTTTCCACACAGGCAAACGCATTTGTGCCTGGCATAGATAGCTTCCTTCTGCCTGGATCTAGTCTATAGCGTGCCAGGCATGCCTGAGGCCTAGCAGCTGTAAGGGATGAGGCAAAGCTACCTCCCTCTCCACAATACCTCTCTGGGGAGTGCCCTCATGATGGTGAGCGTCGTCATGTCGAGCGTGACACGCGTGTTGGTGACGAGCTTGGACTTGTCTACTCTGCTGCGGCATCCCACGACGTAGCGGGGGCCGCTGCTGGCCTTGACGATGACTGCGTTCGCGCGAGAGGAGACGGGGAGGGGAAGGGTTTATGTTTCGGGTATGTTTGGGAGGTCTAAATGCACACACCAGGACGATGCACATCTGTACCCACAGCGCTCATCATCCAGCTGCCTGAGCACTTCTCCAATTATCTGGCCCACGCTTTGCAAGGCCTGCAGGTCGCCCTCGGTCTTCTCAAACTCCTTCTTCAGCTCCTTCACTGATAAGCGCAGCGTCTTGACCTTGCCCTCCACCTCCTTGTGCCTCAACAACCGTTCTCTAAACTCGCGCAGTGTTTTTGCCTTGACTTCGTCGTGTTGGGGCTCCATGGTGCGCAATTAAATATGTTTATAATATCAACAATTGTGCTTGCCTTCGCGTGTGTTTCACGATCTGTGAAAACGTGCAGACACGTCTGAATTGTCTAAAGATGGATTCGTGATTCGTCATATTCCTTACTTCGTTGCAATTGGTCGTGCAAATTGCAGTTGGTCGTGAAAGTAGCATTCCAAAACACTTGAATTGTTGTGGCTTTCAAAATTGACTAACCACACGCCACTCATGTTAATCAGGCTTCCTCCGCTTAAACTTAGTCCCAGGGCTGTAAAACCCACAATCTACCGAACCGTCGATGAGTTCCAACGCAGATCCAATCCATTTGAGCCCTAGCTTGCGCCATCGCCGATACGCCTTGGGACAAAGCCAGCGGAACCCGATCAGGCATTTCCCGAGCGAGGTTTGGTTGACAGCTGCACCATTTAATTGCGCTTGGCTGAGCTCGTGCTCGAGGGCTGTAAGTAATTCAAGGCGTGGGAGGAGAATTAATGGAGGATCAATGCGATAGCCGCGCAGTGGATGTTCTGTCATTGGATGTTGTAAAAAAACAACATTATGGTGCAGCCATCTTGCAACGCTTTGCACAAGGTTGTTCTTCGTGGTGTTTGACAGTGCAACAACAACATCTTTTTAAGGACAGGCGCCATTTACTTTCTAGCACATGAGCCAACTTTCAGCTGAGCAATGGTTCTAACGAAATAGGTCAATTGGTATGAAGGAACTCTGCTTTAAAAAGCAAGTATGATACAGTGCAATTAGCGCAGCTCAATGATAGGGAAATCCAAATTATGTCCTGTCGTCATGTCCTGTTTGAAACAAAGGGGAAGGCATGCAGAGCAATGAGACTTCTTACACCAACACACAACGATTTCTTCCTTCCTTTTCAATAAAAAGGCTTTTTACAACACAGTCTCAGTCAATACATTACCTATTCCACACCGTACTTGTAGTACGCACCTGCAACAAGGGCTTGGGACCACTCAAGGCTAGGCTTTAGTCTGAGCGCAGCAACACTAGCAGCCAGGTTTTCCGAATATTTGTGGTGCATAGAAGGAAGGTGAGGCAAGCTGGCACCTGTGTGTGACGTGGGGATGAATTAATTGGTAGGTGGGTGGGGTCAATTTACTTGACAGGTCCTGAGCAGAATTAATGATATTACAAGCCATCATTAAGTAATAACGGCATGACACAAATCGGGAGGTTGAGGGAGGGGGTATAAATAGGAGTTTTGTGTCACATGTAAGCACACTTTCCCTCTCATATTGCAAAGGGCAAATCCACAACAAATAAGCTATCAACAATGGTGGAGCATTGAAGTGGGTTGTCCCAATTTTGCTCCCCATTTTTGTGGTAGAATTATAAAAGCGAACAAACACCTTTATCATGGACTGCTTTTGAGGTTGTTTCCAACTTCAAACATGGCACATGTCATGCAAGAACTTTCTCAAACATGTAGCACCCAACAAACACACATATACACACACGCACACATACAAACACATTGATTTACAACAGCAGAAGGACACACAAAAACCTACCCCAAAACACGTCCAGCCAATCATCAGGCGGTTGCACATGCAGGGTCGCCAGCCCAGAGAGCAGCCCCTCAAACACAACCCCACACTTGCGGCTCACGCGCAGGTCTGAGTGAGACACAACAGGCTTGCGTGTCTCAAGCGGTGGGTTTGCTACAGCATCATGAGGCTCGTGCACCGCAGACAACAAACGTGCTGCAGCGCTTGCATCTGCACAGCTGCTGCTGCTGCTGCTCAGCAGAGGGACGGCTTTGCACGAGCCTGCGTCTACTGATGCTGCATTATTAACAGCCAGGGTGGTGGTGCCAGCGGGTGGTGGTGCGCTGCTGGTGGCTGATCTGCCATAGCCTACTGGAGCTGCAGCTGCTGGATCTGTGCCTGCTGGCGCTGCATCTTTGGTTGCTGAACTGCCAGTGACTCCTGGAGCTTCACGTGCTGGGACTGCCCCTCGGTCAGCCGAGGTTGCTGGGTTGCCATCAGCCGCTGAAGTCATGCCAGCCAGATCTGTGCTGCTATTTGCAGAGTTGTCTGGCACAGGCGGAGGATTGGATGCGTGATCATCCACAGCAGGACCTTGCCAGTTGCGCATCAGAGGTCGAGTGGCCTCAAAGAAGGCTGCCATCCAGCGCTGTGCACAGACCAGCCAGATAATATTGCATGTGCTTGTATCAGGATGTAGCGCGTAAGCAATGTATACTTACAGCTCACCAAAGTCACAATTCATACCCCGTAAATGCTGAACAATCTTAGAAAACCTAACAACTCTGGCCAATTGTAGGTTTGTTACGACGTGCAAGACAGCACACGTGAAGTGCTTGTCCTGCACACATTTGCTGATGAGGAAAGCAAATTCCGTATAAACAGTATATCATTGCGTACCGTGAACGTTTCTGACCCCCTCGCGGAGTGTCAGGAGCAGTTTAAATAACGAGTTAAAAGGGCCTCGTGAAGCTCGCGTTAGGAAGAATAATCAATTATAAGCATGAACGATTACAGGCCGGGAAACCTCCCAAGCCGCCCCTCAAGGCCCCCAAGGGCGGCAGATAAAACTTGGGAGGCTAGCCCTTGGAGAGGAAGGACACCAAGAGGAAGAGTGTCTTCAATCCTTTCACATGTGCATGCACGCACACGTACGCACACACACATACGCGCACACACAAGTACACAATGCACGCACAAACACATACGTACACAACCGTATACACACGCACGCTCGTACACAAGCACGCACACACGTACGCGCACGCACACACACACGCGCACGTAGACACACGCACGCACACATGCGCACGCACGAACATGTACGCGTGTGCACACACACGTACCCGCACGCACACACGTACGTACACACGTACACGCACACACACACGTACCCGCACGAACAAGTACACAATGCACGCACACACGTACAAACACAACCGTACACACACGCACGCACGTACACAACGCACGGACACACGTGTGCGCATGCACACACACATACGTGCACGCACACACACGCGCACAAACACATATGCATGTACGCGCACGCACGCATACATGCGCACATGCGCATGCATATGCGTGCACGTGCAGCTCAGAGGGCCAAAGGCCCTTGCATCGGCCGCATTGGAGTAAATAATCAGATTGTATAGCTTGCATTGGAATTTTCAGAAATCGCATTGGTGTCGCGTCTGTATGATAATCATAAAAAATTACAAAATTGATGAAGTGCCTGCTAGTGTGAGCAGTTATGTCTTCTAAATCAAGTGAAACGCAAAGAGGGCTTCTGAGTTAGCTAATCGAGTTCATCTACAGAACATAATGAGTAAGCTTGCGCAATATAATGCTGCAGATGCCTGATTCAAAACCGTACCCCATGTCTGGGAAGTCTTCGTCTCTGGCTTAGTTAGCAATGGATGGATGTACAACACAAAACTCCCTAAATCCTCATGCATGCATGCAACACACATACATACATACATACATACATACATACATACATACATACATACATACATACATACATACATACATACT
>Ga0307947_1002801_pt1 | contig 14027 bp, 17 predicted proteins | sample OrgLakmetagen232_FD_201840 | JGI IMG/M metagenome (GOLD analysis project Ga0307947, IMG submission 201840) | Saline water microbial communities from Organic Lake, Antarctica - #232 | ecosystem: Environmental > Aquatic > Non-marine Saline and Alkaline > Saline | place: Antarctica: Organic Lake...
ACCATACCTTTCCGATATCACCCCGTATTAATATCGTTTTTTGCCCTGCGGGGTGAGTGCAGTAACGTTTTATATATATGTTTTAATCCTGCGGGGTTGACGCGGGATTGGTTTAAATAACGTTTTTGGTCGCTGCCAGTGATGAGCGAGACGCCCTTTAGACCTCCCCCCACCCTTCCCCCTCCCCAGCTTGTGTAAGCACAAGCAATGCACGCAACAGCAGCAGCAGCAGCGAGGAGAGCAAGTGCAGTGAGAACAGCACCAGCAACAGCGTTAGCGATAGCAATTAGAGGATAAGAGAGCAGCAGAGGAGAAGGGAGCAGAAAAGAGGGGGGGGGGAGCAAAGGGGTAGTAGAACAGAGAGGATTAATTGGAGATAGTAAACTGACATGCAAGTAAGCATGCAACTGACCGTTGATTTTGTTTCTAAGTTTTTGTGGCATTTAAACTGTCTGGTAAGCTAAACTGGGTCAGAAACCCTGCGAGGTTGATGCGGGGAGGGGACAAAATAATTATTCTTGGGGTGCGGGGAAGGTGAAGATTCTATAAAATATTGGAACCCTAGTACCTAGGGGACCTTACTGTGCGACCAAAACACATGCGTGTATTTTCGGCTTAGAAAAGTGGATGGTTTTTAACCACTGGATGATTCAACTTTATGACCAGACAGACCCCCTGGAATGGACCTGTGACACCTAAGTCCTGGAGCTCTGGAATATTGGAACCCTAGGACACGAAGTGTCTAGGGCTTATGGATTGCAAGAGAAACTGATAGTCTTATAGCTTAGAAAATATTGACTTTCTCCAAAAACTTTAATAGCCAAATCGAGTGAGAAGCTCATGCTGAGAAGGATGGTGCTTTCCAATTGTCGTACGATGCCCTGGTTGGAGAGAGGCACGTTGAACTCCTGGACATTAAAACTAGATAAATGGAAAGAAGACTCAATTTAAAGACATACTGGGCTTAACGCCTCAAATAACGATGCCGCAGAATGCAAACCCGTTTCTCGAGCGGAGTCATGTTTTTTCATGTTCACGATGAGTAGGAAGTTGAACTTAATAACGCTGGAGCACAATTGCATTCCGGTAACTTGTTATTGTGACGCGTTGCGCGGAGGGGGCACTCACTACCCGGGATTGAGAACGAGAACGGAGATTTAGAGTTGCAAAGTCTCAGCCCCGTAGAGCCGTCTCCACTCCAGGCAAGGGCGAGTTGCAACAGGCCTGCACCAGCCATCTTACATGCTTTGCACTTTCTTTGCATGCATGACAGTAGGCACACACATCAGGTCAAACACAGGATATTGAGGATCTTGAGGATGCAGGTATGCATTGAGCACCAGCATTGGGCAAACGCACAGCTCATGAGCTGTGCAGCAATCCATGCATTTGCACACGCAAGGCTAGCTGGGATGAGCAGGGAACTAGTTCCAGGAGAGTGCACACAACTCTGCTTAGGGCAATATTGCCAGGCGTAGGCACAGGAGGTTATGCCGTTTGGGAATTCGATGAAGGGCAAGAAAGCCCTTGCTCATCGCAGACCTTTGCAAAGGTGGCTGTCACGACGAGGTTATGGTACCAGCAGCTTAAGCATGGATTGCAAGTACTGGCTATGAATTCAAGGTCTCTGACCAGTTCCTAGAGACCTCTGGCACAGCGCCAGAGAAAGCTTTGTTAATTTGGACCCAGGGTTTCCCAAGCGCAGCGCCACTATTATTTTGGGGGGGGTGCGGGATGAGTACGGTAAGGTACGGTATATACAGTATTCTTAGCAGGGAAATCACCAAATATACGGTCATATACGGTGCATACATACGGTCCTGGCCAACCCTGAAAATAACTATAAATATTTTTGCCTGTAGTGGTATGTTGCAGTGCCTCACAGACCACTGCACTCACTAAGACCTGTGAGGTGGTCACCCAGGGCGTGCTTGGCAGTAGGGCAGACAGCGGTGGTGGTGAGGGCATAGGGCACAGGCCCTGTTAAGTATACACAGATACACAGTCAAGTCAGACAAAATGGTTCGCGTTATGCTACGCCCATCAGTACCTTGGGGTTTAGGCCGTACTTGGTAGCCCAGGCAGGTGGTGAATGACAGGGGCAGGCCCTGGTGGGCATACAGCTGAAGTCTGAAAAAAGGGGTTCACGCGACGCTACGCCTATCAGTACCTTAAGGTTAAGGCCGTACTTGGTAGCCCAGGCAGGTGGTGAATGACAGGGGCAGGCCCTGGTGGGCATACAGCTGAAGTCTGAAAAAAGGGGTTCACGCGACGCTACGCCCATCAGTGCCTTAAGGTTTAGGCCGTACTTGGTAGCCCAGGCAGGTGGTGAATGACAGGGGCAGGCCCTGGTGGGCATACAGCTGAAGTCTGAAAAAAGGGGTTCACGCGATGCTACGCCCATCAGTACCTTGGGGTTTAGGCCGTACTTGGTAGCCCAGGCAGGTGGTGAATGACAGGGGCAGGCCCTGGTGGGCATACAGCTGAAGTCTGAAAAAAGGGGTTCACGCGACGCTACGCCTATCAGTACCTTAAGGTTTAGGCCGTACTTGGTAGGCCAGGCAGGTGGTGAATGACAGGGGCAGGCCCTGGTAGGCATACAGCTGAGGTCTGACAAAAGGGTTGACATGGGGCTACGTCCATCCCTTCCTTATGGCCGTGCTTCAAGGCCATACTTGGTAGCCAAGGCAGATGGCAGTGGTGAGGGCACGGCATGGACCCTTGTGGGCAAGCAGGTGGGTTTGCTCAGTGGGGTTTGCACTGCAGTTGGCCTGGGCCGAGAGACAACTACTTGAAGTGGTTTCTATGACTGAGGTTGCAAATGCTAAGGCCAGCAAAGCATTTATGAGCAGGGAAAAGCACATCCATGGGCAGTTTCCTTGCCATATTGTAGGCAGAGCCTGTTTGGCTTTTTGAAAACGTCTTCAGGATCATTGCTCTTTTGTCGACCCCTGATCGTTTATGCTACGGGGATGTGACAAAAATCCTCAAATCAAACTGCTTGTGTGTAGGGTGCCAAAACCGTATATATACACCGTATATGACTGTATATTTGGTGATTTCCCTGCCAAAATGGCTGTATATACACCATATATACAGATGGTTCCAGCCAACCCTACCTGTGTGCACTGCTGAAACACGCAAGCTGCTGACCCTCGGTCACTGTCACATGATGTTGCAGCCGCTGTCATCGAATGAGAAGATGCCCGCGTACGGCATGGGCACGGGGGGACGGTTCAGCACTTACAAGACGATTTGGAAGCCTGAGTACAACGTGCCTGCTGCTCAAGACTGCAAGTGAGCTCGGCACCCATTTTCTTATTTTCTGTATGTATGAGTGGGGGGGGTATGTGAGTGTGTGTGTACAGGTGCGTGTGTGTGCATGTGTATGTGCACGTGTGTGTGTGTGTGCACGCGTGTGGGTGGGGGCAAGGGTGTGGGTAGGTGGGTGAGCAGGTAAGTGGGTCACCGGATGAGGGCTGGGGTGCAGCAGTACAGTGCAAAGGGCATGCAAGGCAGTGCAGGTGCAACCATCAAAATCGGCCTAAGGCACATTACCATGATGCTGCCATGCACGCATACCCCCGCAAACCAAAGCTGTGATGTAAACACATCATGACGTGTGGTTTGTCGTCCTCTCCTAATGCAAATGCACGGTACTTGCACTTCATAGCACACGCTCAGGCACAAACAGCATGTACGTTGCAGACACGCCCAAACGTACACACACAATTTAGGTCAGCCTTTTACACCACGTTTATCATTTGACATATCCGTACGATTCGTTTAAAAAACATTTGGCACCACGTCTAACATTTCGACATACGCACAATATAGGACCGCCTTTTGCACCACGTTCAGATTTCCTGACATACGTACAATTCAGAACCGCCTTTCACTTTGTTTTAACCTTCCGCAGGCCAACCAGTGGGTGGCTTGGGGATTCGCCCAAGTACTCCTTCCACGGCAAGGGGAGCAGGGCAGACATCAGCAAAGGCTTGCCAGGCCAAAAACCAACTAGGTGAATTGTCAAGTAACCCACACGTGCATGCATTAAACTTGTAAATAAACTGTATTCACATACACGTAGAGACATCATACATACGTACATGCACGCATGCGCACGCACAAACACGTGCATACACACACACATGCTCACACGCACGCACGCACACACGCATACACGCACACACGCACGCACACATATACATGCACACACACACAGCTTTGATGACCCCGGGCCCGGTTCGTACCAGGGCATGTCCTCCCTGGGCCGGCAGGTACGGCTTTGCAAAGACAACTCCACCTCCCCTCTCAAGACGTGACGCTCCGTTCATCGAAAGTTGCATTGCCGCACAACAGCATGCTCTACACGCAATGATCCAATCATCGACAGCTGCACTGCCACATAAAAGCATGCTCAAGACATGACGCTCCATTCATTGAAAGCTGCATTGCAGCACAACAGCATGCTCGTACCAGAAAGGCCCAATTAGTAAGAACGGCCAATCAGGGAACAGAACAGATAACACAGTGCTCAGAACGGTCGCAGGAACAGAACAGATAACACAGTGCTCAAAACGGTCACGGGACAGCCCACACTCAGCCTTGATGACGGGTGTAAACATCATTTGGTGTAAACATCATTTGTGTAAACATCATTTGGTGTTAACATCATTTGGTGTCAACATCATTTAGTGTGAAGAGAAAAGAGTCTGAGCAGGCAGTTGCGAGTCACAATGCCCTGTGGTGCATGCACTACAATTACAATGCCCTATACTGCATGCTCTATAATCAACATGCCCTGTGCTGCTTACGCTCTTATCGCAATGCCCTGTGCTGAAGGCATTCTAATCAGTATGCTCTGTGCTGAATGCACTCTAATCAATATGCCTTGTGCTGCACGCACCAATTCAAATGCCCTGTGCTGCATGCACTTTAATCGCAGTGTTCTGCGCTGAATGCACTCTAATCAATATGCCTTATGCTGCACGCACCTATTCAAATGCCCTGTGCTGCATGCACTTTAATCGCAGTGCCCTGTGCTGCATGCACTCTTATTGCAATGCCCTGTGCTGAATGCACTCTAATCAATATGCCTTGTGCTGCACGCACTTATTCAATGCCCTGTGCTGCATGCACTTCAATCGCAATGCCCTGTGCTGCATGCTCTCTAATCAAGCCCCTGCATTCACTACAATCACAATATCACAATGGCCAGTGCTGCAAATGCTCAGATTCTTGTTTTCAGAGGGGCAAGCGCACTTTTGCAAAGCTGCTTTTTTCGCAAACACATAGAGTTGGCCGTCTGTGTACTGCACAGTGTTTACCATACATAAAGGACACCACCGTGGTATCTTCAGAAATTTCTATATACACAATGGGCGTACACACATCTGGCTATCCCCACTCATTCCTGTTCCTGTTTGTTCCTGCACACTTGCACTTCCCTCAACCCTTAATATTTGATGAACCCTCTGTACAGCTGCTTTTGCGTATAAAACAATCCACGTTACAGTGCTGGCATTCCCTGCCATTTTGGTAGCCCTATCTGGTTTTCTTTTCAGCGGCATGCTTACCATACTCCATCGTTCCTACTAAAAGTGTGATGATTTTCCCTCCCTTCTCTCACTGTAAAAAGGCACACGTATGTTTGTGCACGTGCACATATACACACATGCACACACAAATATAAACGTTTACACACACACACACATGCACACACATGCGTACACACTCGCGTACATACACACACTACAGCCTGACTCGCACAAGGAGACTGCTGGGCGCACACACATGTGTACACACACGCACACACATGCGTACACACACGTACACACACACTACAGCCTGACTCGCGCAAGGAGACTGCTGGGCGCACCCGCATGGGCACGTCAGATCGCCACAACGTCACCAAAACGCAGTACCTGTCTAAAGGTCTAGAGTACTCGCTGTGTGGAAAGCACTCCCCCGCCCCCAACCTGTACAATACCAGCAAGAGCCTGACGCAGGTGAAAAGCCTGAGTTTGCTGTGCGATGATGCTGTATTTGTGTGCGTGTGTGTGTGCGTGTGTGTGCATGTTTCTTTCAAATCCTCCTCATGCCTCTCATCCGTACACCATCACACCCAGAATGTAACATGAGACATTGTGTGAATCAGGTATTGTGTATTGACGCTGTGCTCATTGTGTCAATTAGGAACTGTGTTTTTACATTGTGCTCACCTCCGCATTAATTACCGGTATTAAAAAGCAGGTGTTGCTCAGCTTCTTTTAATTGTTGCATTGTCCAAAGGAAGCTACACAGAGAAACTGTCCCCATAGTGTAGTTGTTGGGCTGTTGCTCTGTCGTATTAGTAGTCTTAGTGTACCCACTCTCTTCTCTGGCAAAATTTGCGTAAGCACGCTTATGTGCTTGTATGTGTGAATACTTGTGCCTGTGAACGTGCAAGCTTGCTTTTGCGCATTAACGCTCATATGCCTGCGATTCTGCTTGTATAAATATGCTTAAAGTTCATATGCCAGTGATCTGTTTGTATGAATATGCTTGTGCGCTTCTGCGCTATATGCCTGTAAACATGTATGCGCCCTACCCATCTGCCTTAACCGATCTCAGATTGAATTTAAATGGTCTCCTAAATAATTCTTACAATTTGCAGAGCTCGAGGGTTCCAAAGCCAGCAAGCTACCGCTTTGGTTCTGGGGACCGATTCTCTCAGATTAAACCACATGAGCAGAGCAAGAGACGACTCCCTGGCTTTTCAAACCCTGGACCAGGGGCATATGTGGTGTAATGAGCGTGTGGTGCAATGGCATGTTGGGTAAAGAATTACAATGGGGCTCGCGTTACGTAAGGGGAGTTCGCACTGTGTGAGGGGCGCATATGTTATGTGCATAAGCGCGCACGTGTAGTGCCGTGTGGATGAGAAACGGAGGATAGCATGTGTCAAAGACCTTCCAGAAATGTATTGGCTGCAGGTTGGCAAAAGAAGGAAGTGGCTGCGTCTGTGGGGGATGGGTTGTATGAAATGATTCATATTAGGAAAGACTTGAACAATTTCTCACCCTAGAGAGGCAGGCAGAGGCGCACACATTGCAGGCAGGCATTTGTTTATGGCATGTACTACTTGTAAACTTGGTAGCCAGGACAGACAGCATGCGGTAGCTGTTTACATTATTATTGTCAAGCTGGTTGCATTATGAAATATCGAATTAGGAGCAAAAATTGTCAATTCATCGTTATGAGCAGGCAAGAACTTGATTACAGTTCAGTTGATATATTGTTATAATCATCCTGGCTATTCTTTTATGGCATACTTGATGTGGTCAAACGTGGACCAGACTTGTAACAGACCACTTGTAGAGACCAAAACATCATTGGTGTTCAGCCTTGTGGATCCTAATTTCAATGACAAGCAAGCCATTCTTGCTCTAGCCAGTGTTTCACACGAACCTTAATTCCTCTGGTTGCTTGCTTTAGACAGCAGTAGAACCATGGCATAAAACTTCCAATATGAGTCAGGAAAGACCGGCTGGCTTTGGGATCCTTAGATGAGTCTGGCCAGGTCCAGGCAGGCACCTCTCTTTTGGGCAGCTACTGGCTCTAATCTGCCGCGCTGAAAAGACAAGTCCCCAGGCAAGACTGTAAGTCACTTTGATTTGAACGCGAAAAAGAAAGCTGCATGAAGAGGACGCAGATAGAGTGAACATCACCGGCATGGAGGAAGCCTCAAACCAAGTGATAATAAGAAGGGGGATTTAGTTACGTCGGAAGCAAGTAATCCGTCCTTGAATAGTCTTTTGATGGGGCACTCGCTGCAAAATTTTAAACTTTCCTTCTTGTAAGACACATTGTGGACTCTTACTCTTATTTGCACCTGCTTACTGCTCAGACCACTCCTCTTCTATATGCATGTCAATCAAGACAAGTGCAGCTTTTCCTTTCCTGCTCTTTCCTGAAGCGTGCCGTGCCACGCAAAATGAGTGGCAGCAATGGATGCATCGTATGATGATAAGTGAGAGTAGGTAAGGTGCTTAATTCAGAAAATGATTCGATCTGACAAGCAAGGTAGACAAACAAGTCTCAAGCACATTTTGACTGATGGCATTATCGGTAAACTTTGTAGACAAATAAGTCTCCTTCAAGAGCCAGGAGCCTGCTTATAACACTCCTTGTTTTATGAAACCCGTCCCCTGTACAGATAGACGGAACAAATAGACAGAGGAGAGGCTACACAGCAAAACCGGTCCCAACGTTGGCAAAAAGGAGGCCACTTGGGTACTGTTACGCCCGATTGGTGGTAGTGACGAGTCGTGTGACACACATTAAATGGTGTCAGTTGAGGCGTTTTAATAACCTTGTCCAGTAAGCTGGAGAAGCTAGTTTATTAAAGAATGAATTAAGCCAGGGTCGAGTCTCTCTCTGTTACTTGATGTGCCGAGTCATGTACTGTGCTGTGACAGTGTTTTGGTCTGACGAATCCGGCAAAACTTATCTACTGCCACAAGTTTAGAAGGAGAATACAATGGGGATCAGGGAGGCTGTAGGCTAGGCCTTATGTTGTTCGTTCTGTGCGCACCACCATGACCACTACCCCCCCCCCCACCTCTCCTCTGTTCTGTGCTGCTGCCCCCTCTGTGCGTGCTCTGTGCGTGCTTTGCTGCTGCTGCTGCTTGCCGCGTTGCTGCTACTACCACTGCAACCAGGCAGCAAAGTCGTGGACGGCCTCTTACTACCCCCGCCATTGCTGCTACCATACAGTGGCCTGGTAGTGCATTGACTTGGAGGGTCTATGGTAAGCACCCCCTGAACCGCACCCATGTCTATGTACATATCCGGCCTGCTAACATTCTCCGAGCTGTCTCCACCTCCCTCTGAACTGCCGCAGCCGCTGCTGCTGCCGCCGCCGCTGCTGCTGCGCTTCAAGGTCATGGACAGTGCTGAGGAGTGTGCATCCTCTTGCACTTGGCGCAGGCCGTCCGGGTCCTTTTTTTGCGCTGAGCTGTGCTTGCTCTGCCGCTGCTGTTGCCGTTGCCAGCTCTGCTGCTGCTGCAGCCCGATTCCTGACCCTAGGGCTGTGCGCCCTTGGCCCGTACTAGGAGCCATAGGGGGTGCGCTACTTTCTATTGTGGTTGTGCTACTTCTGCTGTCGTTGCTGCTAGCCCCAGCCCTGCCAATTCCACTGCTTCCAGCCATCACAGGTCTGCTGCTGCTCATCATCCTTCGCCGCCCGCGCACACTAGTGCAACCAGCAGCATCCAGTGACTCCCTACTCCCGCCACCTTCATCCCCACCACCCGCCTCAACATCTAGCACACTCGCTAAAGGATCCTGCGCCTGGTGTACCACACCCTGTGTGCCACACCCTGTTGGTCTGACACCCTGGTGTGCCACACCCTGTGTGCCACACCCTGTTGGTCTGACACCCTGGTGTGCCACACCCTGTGTGCCACACCCTGTTGGTCTGACACCCTGGTGTGCCACACCCTGGTGTACCACACCCTGTTGGTCTGATCCAGCAGCAGTTTGGCCATCCCGAGCAGCAGCGAGAACACCCCCATCAATGCTTTTACCTCCACCTCCACCACCACTACTTTCACCTGCACCACTTTTAGTAGCACCACTTTTAGTGGCACCATCTGTAGGACCAGCAGCAGCAGCAGCAGCAGCAGCAGCAGCAGCAGCAGCGCTGCCAACAGCTGCAAAGCCAGCAGCGCTGTGGACGGCGTTAGGAACAGCAGTGGCAGCCCCTTTCCTCGGGGGCACAGTTAACCTCCTGCTGCTGCCCCCACCGACACTCCTGCTGCCCCCTGCCCCTAAACTTCTTCCACCACTTCCTTCGATCACACCACTCCTGGGCGCCGCGTTGCTGCTGTCCACTGCACACGGCACGCATGTGTGTGTGTTGTCTATGTGTGTATATGTGTCATGTACCATGTGCACGAATGTGTATGTGTGTATGTGTCAGAAAGAGGGAGGAGAGAGAGAGAGAGAGAGAGAGAGAGAGAGAGAGAGAGAGAGAGGGAGAGAGAGAGAGAGAGAGATAGATAGAGAGAGAGAGAGACAGAGAGAGAGAGAGAGCCGTGACACAAAAATACCCCATCTCCACTTCACTTGCATACATGGTGGTGAGGCAATCACAGCAGACAGATGGGTTGTATGTGTTTGTGCGTGCGTGTGTGTGTTTGTGTGTGCGTGTATGTGTGTATGTGTGCATATGCATTTGCGTGTGTGTGCGTGTGTGTGTGTGTGTGTGTGTGTGTGTGTGCGCGCGCGTGCCTGAGAGGTTGAGACTGTCTGTATTTGCTCCCCTCCAGGTATGGAATCAAGAAAGGGCATGTCCTTGATAATCACAGACCCTCTCGATAATCACAGACCCTTGATAATCACAGGCTCTTTCGATAATCACAGGCCCTCTATAATCACAGCTTGCATCTTTTTCTCAGAGTGTGTGTCCTCACCTTTGGCAAGCCCTTGCGCCTGCTCAAAACTGATCTAAGAGAAACACGTCCACATAAGCACACACATGTACGCGCACACACGTACGCACACACACGCACGTGCACACACCTACACACACACACACACACATACACACACACACACACAAATTGTGGATTGCAACCAAATTTGCAAGCGCACCTGGAACTGTTTGAGTGCGGCCAAACGAAACAATGCGGCGCATTTGTGGCATCGGGCTTACGGCACCTGTGGGAGATGCAGGTGTAAAGTGCGCATGTAAAGTGCGTATGTGAAGTGCGCATGTAAAGTGCGCATGTAAAGTGCGCATGTAAAGTGCGCATGTAAAGTGCGCATGTGTAGTGCGCATGTAAAGTGCGCATGTAATTGCATATGTAAAGTGCGCATGTAAAGTGCATATGTTTACGAATTTGTGTGCACAGTGCAAATAAAGTCTACCTATTAGCCCCCTGAGTGAGTAACTGTGCACACATGCACACACATACGCGCACGCACCTCTAGCCCCCCGACTCCACCTTCTGCCATCCCAAGCTGTCAATCTCACACACACACATACACACAAGTGTACACACATTTGTACACACACATGTACACGTGCAACACACGTTCTCACCTCCCGCGCTCATCCTCCCCAAACGCACACACAACAGCAGCCTCCCCCTGCCCTCTCCTATTGACTATTCACAGCCCTGGCTGTCCATTTTACGCACGCATGCACATACATGCACACACACAAGCACAAACTCACCTCCCGCCCCCCACCCTGTTCTACCACCGGCCCCCACTACCCATTGAACTCCGCCTGCTGTGCTCCTGCTGCTGCTAAATGCCGGTGCGTGGGGTGCAGAGATCGACCAGCCTCCTGCGATGGTGTTTGAAAAATGGTGTGTATACATATGTGTGTGAATGCGTGCGTGTGTGCACGTGTGCGTTAGCGTGTGTGTGTTTGTGTGCACGTAACCAGCTCCCGTGCTCCTGCTGGTGCTAGATGCAGGTGCATGGGGAGCAGAGATCGACCACAGCCTCCTGTGTTGCATTTGGTAAAGTGCAGGTGAGCGAATCGTGGTGTGCCCATGCATATGTGTAGAGTTGGCCAGAACCATATATATACGGTGTATATATGGTATTTTTGGCAGGGAAATAACAAAATATACGGTAGTTTACGGTTTACGGTGCATGTACCTATACGGTTCTGGCCAACCCTACATTTGTTTGAGCACCTAAGTGCGGTTGTGTGTGTGTGTGTGTGTGTAAAAGTGCATGTTTGTGCGTGTGTGAGTTTGTTTGTGTGTGTGTGTGTGCGTGTGCATGCTTGTTTTGTGTGTATAATTTTCTTTCTTTCTTTGATGTGTGCGAGTGTGCAAGTGCGTTTTCTGTACTTAATGTAAGTGTGTTGACTGCGCGTGTGAGGGGCACAGTGTCGACTGCGCATGTGTGAGGGGCACAGTGTTGACTGCGCATGTGTGAGGGGCACAGTGTTGACTGCGCATGTGTGAGGGGCACAGTGTTGATTGCGCATGTGTGAGGGGCACAGTGTTGACTGCGCATGTGTGAAGGGCACAGTGTTGATTGCGCATGTGTGAGGGGCACAGTGTTGAATGCGCATGTGTGAGGGGCACAGTGTCGACTGCATGTGTGAGGGGCACAGAGAGCAGGATTCAACTGAAAGGAGGAGTTCAGCCCCATATCGTTACGATCACTATCGTTATGATAACATATGATCATTATGCCTGTAAGTGGCTGGGCGGTCATGAGCATGAGCACACTGGCACAGAGGGGCACACCTTCTAAGCGTTATGATGCCTGTAAGCGAGCGGTTGTGAGCATCAGCATGCTAGCACAGAGCGGCACACCATCCAAGCATGCTAGCACAGCGTGGCACACTTTCTTAGCGTTATGATGCCTGTAAGTGGGCGGTCATGAGCTTCAGCATGCTAACACAGAGCGGCACACCATCCAAGCATGCTAGCACAGAGGGGCACACCTTCCAAGCGTTATGATGCCTGTAAGCGGGCGGTCATGAGCATAAGCATGCTAGCACAGAGCGGCACACCATCCTAGACACAGACGAGAATTGCGGTTGAGAGCCTCTGACAAAGCTTGCAAGTGCACAGGGCTGGCCAGAACCGCTCATATAAACCGTATAGGACCAGGACATTGGTGATTTTCTCTGATTCCCAACTTTCCGTATATACACCGTACACCATATATATATGTGGTTCTGCCAACCCTACAAGGATAAAGCTTGCACAACCACACACCTAAACATACACCTAAACTCAGGTCAGCCATTCCTGTGAGAGTTCTTGCCCCTAAGCTCCCACCCAATTCTGAGTATGCAGGACCTCAAGCTGGACCCTTAATTGAGCACCCCTAATTGAGCACCCCTGCATACTCAGTTTGTGGCGGGAGGTGCCCAGGTGGGCAGGGTGGAAATCCCTGCCAGAAAATGGATTTTCAAAAGCTCCCCTCTGGTGCCAACAACTTACCAGGGGTGTTTGCAATAATATTGCGGACACTTTGGTGAAGGTCCGGGGTTCTGGGGTCAAGGTCCGATTTTGGACCCCCTTTTGGCAGGGAAAAGTGCCATTTACAATCAGGCATCCACTGACCCCAAGGGATCGCGATTGTTTTGCTGGGCGCATGTAAGTGTATAAACAATGTTCAATCACTCAAATATTGTCTACATCCTGGGTTTGAAAGAAACGACGAAAATCGACAGCTGACAGTCGAATCAGTTTGTGCTCAGAGGGGCTGAAGATCTCAGCTGTTGCTGCCCACCACGACCCAGCCCCAGCATTCCAGACCATAAAACTTGACAGGGTATGCCTTGGGAGCATACTGAAGGGTTCTTGACACTTAGGTGATGGCCAGAAAGCGTGTTTCCGGGGTTTCCAGAAATGCACCATTTTTGCCCAGCAAACAGGTCCACGCACTAAGTCCTTTAGGGGCAAATTTCCACCCCCCTTTTTTTGCTTTGATAGGTATGGTTTGACCCTAAACCTATCTGGGAACAAAGAATTGGTGAAATTTGGACCAAAACCCGCATTTCTACACCCATACCACCTTTCTGGCAGGGAAATGGCACAAACCCAGCCCCCCACCCTCTCCCTTGACCCCAAACTCATACATTTCTATGCAGAAGTGTTACATTTATGTATAGAAACCATTGGGTGACCTCAGATGTGCAATTCAGGAAAGGGGCATCAATTCCCCCTTTTTGGGTGGGGAATGGCTATCCTGACCTACACTGTCCTTTTCTGCAGCTGAGCCCCCTTGGCAAAGCAAGTAGTCAAGCGCTTGCTGATTAACTACCTCTGACAGGGCAGGCAAGTGCTGCTTACCCACCCAGAAAATCACACACACACACAAATACACACGCACACACCTACACTGCCCTTCTCTGCAGCTGAGCCCCCTAGGCAAAGCAAGTAGTCAAGCGCTTGCTGATTAACTACCTCTGACAGGGCAGGCAAGTGCTGCTTACCCACCCAGAAAATCACACACACACACAAATACACACGCACACACCTACACTGCCCTTCTCT
>Ga0307947_1002802_pt1 | contig 14027 bp, 18 predicted proteins | sample OrgLakmetagen232_FD_201840 | JGI IMG/M metagenome (GOLD analysis project Ga0307947, IMG submission 201840) | Saline water microbial communities from Organic Lake, Antarctica - #232 | ecosystem: Environmental > Aquatic > Non-marine Saline and Alkaline > Saline | place: Antarctica: Organic Lake...
GTCGAGGGCGATATTTACTGATTTCCAGTTTTTAGGACCCCCCCTCCAAAATTTTATCGGGGCATTTCCACGGAATTGTAAATAGCCTCGTCAAATAGCACCCTTTTGGGGTGCATTGGGTTCAGGGAGGGGTCTGTGGACATGTCCAAAATTCAGAGGCACACGCGCTCGGGTGCAGACCGTGGAGTGAGTCAAGCCAATGAAGCAGTAATTTACCCCAAACTTACAGGATTGTGCCAGCATGAGATAGTCAGTGAAATTCAGGAAAAATGGCAGAAATGTGGGACGGTGCAAGCCAGTAATGGGTGCCTGGTAGGTCGTCACGTGTGTATGGGCGTCTGTATCTCAGTTATGGGCGTCTGTATCTCAGTTTTTGACCCGTAACCCTGCAACATTTCAATTTCAGGTCAAGATGGGTATGCAGATGGATGCCTATTTTTTAAAAGGGGCAGATTGGTACCCTTTTTGTCCATGTAGGGACACTGCAAAGGGGGTCTAGGGGTGGGTGGGTGGGTCAGGGGTGTCCTGGCCAGTTTTTTAGGCACTCCCCCTGCCTCCTGGAAAAGGTAATATATTATTGCTATTCCTACTTTTTGCAAGACGTTCAAATAAACTTTATGTATTTGCAAGGCGAACAAACAAGTATCCTCCCTTTAGCACCCCTTTTAATTTTTACAGAACTTCCTGTTGCCCTACACAATACACAATACACAATCGCATTGCTTGCCTTTCCAAAAGGAAGATATAAAATGCGCAGGCAATAGCAACCACTCCCTACTTTAGATACAGGGGGAAATACCTGGATCGCAGGGTGACAAAATATACTCCTCTACCACAAGGAGGCGAACAAATATAATTCGATGGGGACCACAAGGGTTGCAGGCTCGGCCTAATTCGGCTCTTGACAAGAAGCGGCGAAATGACTGGAAAGGGCAAAGGGACTGGTGTGGACAAGTGTATCTGCATAGTTTACACATTGGACATGGAGCTTGGAGGCACACACTCCAGACGGCAATGAAACAAAGCAGCACACCTCCCAATAAACCGACAGCTGAAGGTCAGTCATCTGGGGTGCAGACTCTTGCTGCTGCTGCTGCTGCTGCTGCTGCTGCTGTGGGTCGTAGCTATTGCCTGGCTGCTGGCCAAAAATGTCGTCTGCACCGAGCATGTCTTGAAAATCATCATCCATGTAACCCCCTGAGCACCAAATCGGGAAGAAAGTCAATTCTTTTGCGAGTTTTGAGGTGACACCAGATTTGAGGAGACGTGCTCAGTTAACCTCAAGTATTTAAGTACTTATTAATTAGAGTGTAGGAAGGTGAGGTGGCTCCAATTTTTGGGGTTGTGGGACTTGGAGCAGGGAGCAGGGATGCAACGCTTGCTTACAAGATTCATTCCACTCAGGACGACTAAGGGTGAGAAGCAACAGAGTGACTGCATGCTTACAAAGCTGCATTTCACAAAGGAGAAGACTAGATTAGATGCATACATTCTTGCCAGTTGCTGCTTGTGGATGTTGGTAAGGAGGCAGATGATGAGGAGGACAGGGCTGTCTCCTTCTCCGGCACTTTAATGAGACCAATGTCGGCCTGAGGGCAGGTCGTTTTTTGGGGGGGTTAGCTGAAACGCACGGAGGATTTGTATCATTTGTACATGAGCAGCATTTGTTGCGGTGTAGGCGTGCCAAGATGAAGCAAGTAGAAAGATCATGACGCACCAGTAGCTCTGCCAGCTGTGTGCTAACGACACAAATATCCTGTATGCTCCGCATGTCCAAGTAGTTATCAGAACACCACAGAGAGGCTTGCAACTTGCCTGGGTGGCATGTGGAGTATAAGAGGAGGTCAATGGAGCAGCAAGGAACCTAATACTTTGCAATGACATTTCAAAAAGCCTACACACAGCTTGTCCCCCAAATATCTAACTCTACAGCAATGTGTCAACTGCGCTGCTAAACTTGTCCATGCCAGACGTGCACTCTCCAGTACCGGCACCAACTCAGAAGCCAGTTCCAAGCCAGGCCTGTACCCTCTGGATCCCAGCTGACTTTTCCTATCTTTCTGTGATGAGAATTTTGTTGTACTTGGTACCAAAAAGGACCCTTCTCAACAACTAACTTGGAGTAATTGTTCACTGCTTGCGTAGTTCAATCTTGTTCTTTTTCTGTTGGAAAAAGGAAAGCATTGCCAATTGCGAGAGAGGAGCAATCAAGGGCATTTGCACTCCACCATATGCCTGTTGTGAAAGTACGGCTCTACGACTGGGGAAGCTTTGATCTTTGATTTTAATGGGTATACAGCTCCTAATATGCCAAAAGATGAAACAAGGCCCTTAAATTACGTAGAGGAGAGGCAATCAATCATGGTAGAAATGTACTAGCCTCCATCAATCCAGTTGCTTCAAGTTTAGAGAAGACGAGATTACTTAAAAATGCACTACGTTTTGACGCACACACAATCTCAGCACATACGTATGTAGCCTTCGCATTAATTGCAAACACAAGAAGTCACTAACCTTCAACAGCCATCTGTGCGCGGAACATGTTTACTGCAGTGGACAAAGCAAGATGGTCGCTCCTCAAGTCACCCGCTTGTGCAGCAAGCTTGGAGCGTTGGCTCATGGCTCCCTGTGAAAGGGTTACAAAAGTTTGTTGCTGCTAGCTTTTCGACGAGACGCCTACGTGACGTGTAGCCTTGTCGCCCTCTGTTATAAAGGGTTGAAACTGGAATCTAAATCAATCGTACCATCACAAAACTCATTGCTGTCACCCATTTGGTGTAAAAATGCCTTGTAATTTTTGAAACCTGTTTATCACTTTGGAAGTATGGCTTGGGAGCAATTATACCACACAGTGATCTCCCTCGAGGTTCTAGCACCCATCCAACTACCATGACGTCCTGCATGCACACTTGCATCATCCTAGAAAACTCAGAAATGCCAACTATTGGTCAATCTGCTGTGCATGCTACCAGTTTACTTAATTTCAATGGCACTTCCATCGGAGCCACTAGCAACGCAACCTTGAAATTCTCTTATGCCTTTGTTAAGACTGTTTAATATAATCAACAAGTGTATTACCGTGAAATATACAACTGTAACAAGGAGGTGTCAAAGATCATAACTGTTTGGTGTCACGTGTCAATTTAATATACATATTCGGAATCCTGACGTCGAGAGCTATCAATTGGTTTAAAAATCAATCGATTCTGAGGGGTCGGTTGGTGGGTGGTGGTTTGGACGGGTCGGGAAATTTTCGGGAAGGTCTCCAGAATCTCCCTGGGCCACTTCCAGCAAAAAGTAGATATATTTTTGGGTTCCTCAGCTTGAGCCCGTACGATTGGCACCCTTGTTGGGTGATTTGAAGAAAGGGGGGGTCTGGGTGCATGGTCATAAAAATGCACGAAATGCCCCCAAGTAGGCCGCGGGGGTGTGTTCAGGCAAATTACCAGCATTTGATTCCAACTTGCAATTCATGCATTGCATTATGTACAAGTCGCATGAATGAAATCAAAAAGTGCTTTGACGCGGTTTTTGGCTGGATTTGTGCACTAAACAGGTGGTCAGTGCAAGAGCATGCACAGACCAGTTTTTGCCCTGTAACTCCTCAGGCATTTAATTAATTGACATGATAACTGTGAAGGCAGATAGCTGCGAAATTTCTGAGCAGATTGACACCCTTTCTATTAGTGTGGGGGGTCAGGGAGGGAAGTTTGGGGGGGGCATTTTGGGCCGGAGGCCCAAAATTCACTCGTGACTGTCAGGAAATATTGTTTAACGTCTCCTGACTGTAACCTGTATACCTAATTATAGGATGCGGTATGTTTCAAATCTGTGACGTCAATTTTCACTCTATGCTTATAATCAGAAAGGGCTCTGCACACCCTCTCTGAATGCCAACACGAGCAATTAAATAGTATAACAGCTCAGTGTAAGAAGTATACCTATGCTTGCACGACCATATGATCCCTTAGAAAGACAGGCTACCTAGATCATGCTTTGTTTCATTAAATGTAGGCGACAAAAAATGGCTGGCTATGCAAAGTATCATGGCATCATGGCTAATCTCTCATGCTTACTGAAGCAACAATCACAGGATTGAAACCCTCACACCAAAAAACACACTTTTCTCCAGCTGTCAGATACGCTTCTAGCTGCCCCATATGCACAAAACACGGAAACAATAAACTGTTGAAGGGGAATTTAAGTTATTTGGGGTGACAGTAAATGAAAGCATCTCCGCATCACTGTCAGCCACCAGCAGAACTACCAGCCCAAGACAGCGCCGATCAGAAGATCTGAAAACTTCCGAGGTAACATCAGCCCAATTTTTCTAAATTTTCTTAGATCTAGAACTCAGTATCAGCTGAACAACAATAAAAAGATATATAACACAAAGATGCCTACACAGACCTTCAAGGGGATCCATTACTCCCCACATCACCCTCTTTTATTTAGGTGAGAATGGTACATATACATTTTTCACGCTTTGAAGGAATTGGATCATGGTTCTCAAAGAGTTAAGAAGCTTGCCTCCAAATCCCGTACGCATTCTGTCAATTGCAGCACTGAACTTGACCCGACCAGACGTCCCCTTTCCAAAACTGGCACCAAACCTCCTCATCAGGAAATGCCCAAGGCCACGTCCAACCCTATTCCTGGCTTATTGCATGGTAGTATGCCCGCCAATATGTCGTTAGCACAATCTGCCACCAAATAAAGTTGTGCAAACATTTTCCAACCTCCACCTCGATTTATAAGAATACATGTGCCAGATCCAATGACACACCTTTCAACCTATTAGCCTATTAGTAATATCAGTGCTTGCATGTCTTTTGGTTCCTTTTCCTTGATGACAGGGGATGTTTACTGTGTAGTTTATCTTTACGTTTCTTTAAATTTGCATATAACAAGCTTATGATAAATATCATTTTAATTTGCAGTTTCACCTCAGTGGTTTTTTTTTGAAGCGGCCCAGAAGTAGCCTTCCACTGTTCGCACCACACTCACCGAATTGTTGGCAGAATGCGTCTTTAGCTTTTCATAAGGGCTGCGCCCAGCAGATGACACAGCAGCCACGGTCAGGACCGGATGCAAGCACCTGTGTGAATGATCAAGCACATCGCGTTAAACGCGTACCTTGGCGCACGCTCACCTCGCAAACTAGCTATCTGCTTTGTGCAAGCCAAAATAGGTGTGTTATTGGCGTCATAAAGAGCAACACCATGCACAAACACACTCATACACATACTTCCATGCGCACACACACACACACATACACACACACACACACACACTCACACACACACACACACACAAACACACACACACACACACGCACACACACACACAAACACACACCCAAGCAATGCCCCTAGCACAAGCATCTTGCCCATCCTTGGTTCGACAGGAAGCTGTGCTAGGAAGACTCCCAAACTCGTAAGTTGCCAGATGTTTTCTCCAGATTCTGTGGCTTTCTTGATAGCACCAAGCTCAACCTGCAGTACAAAAAAAAGCGACAGCAAAGCCCATCTTCACAAGCAAGTTACCAATGATCCAAATACTGCGTGAATGAATGGCCCTTGCACATGTCTTTATTGTGCTTACAGCATCACAGCCTCATCAGGCACACTGTAGCAAATGCAACCAGGTAGGCGTTGAAAATTCCATCAGCTCCATGAAGCAATTGCTAAAGTAGAAGGTTGTTGGTGTTTCTTACGCCTTTAAACATTTGTCGGCCTGACCACTCATCCCACGTGTCTCCCAACATTAATAAAAAGCTCCAAACATATTCCATTAAATTTGTATTGAAGTGCATGCTCAAAGTCCACAGGCACCAACCAGCAGGTCCATAGCGTTCAGTACAGCAAGCGGACTAGGGGATGACATTGCTCGAGCCAGGAATTTGGGGGGATCGCCACCTGACACAGAGACAATCCAGGCTGTTTGCTTGTAGGACTGGCAACAGGGGTTTGGACAATTAAGTGACGAGTAGGCACTGGCAGGAAAAAAAATTTTACAACTGGAAGTGCAACCAGCATCTAATCTCCAACAATCGTGGAAAGTGGCTTCATTACCTATTACCTAGTACCTAGTACCTATTACCTATAACCTATTACCTACGTAGTTTATCACATTTATATCACCTTCAGGTACACAACAGAAGTACCTCACCGGGCTTCACCCACTGTGAGCTTCTACCCAGCTATGATACCCATGCTCATTTATGCCGGGCAAGACTGTTGAGAAATAATACTGTTACATTGGACTTTCCATGGCCATATGCCATATGTGTTGGATACCTGCCAGAAGATAAACCATTTTGCCCCGGAAACTCAATCGGCGCCCCTTTGACCCCAATTGTTCGATGTACCCATCTAGTTTATTAAAGAAATGCTTGTGGTGGAAACAGAAGGAGCACTGCAAAGCTCGCTCCATCACGCCACGCCCCTTCACAGCAATATGAAAGAAACCACACGCCTGACACTTCCCAAGCTGAAATTTGCCTGAAAGTCGAAGGCGAGCATGCACACACCTCCAAGTCCAAGGGCCACGATCTGCAAGCACAGCTCCTCAAGCGGAATGCGCTGCAGCTCTGGCACATCGTGCTTCTGTGAGAGTTGCGAGCAAGATGCAAGTGAAGTTCTGACAACACATAGCAGTTCACGAGTTAGACCCAATCACCAATTAGATTAAGCATCATGCTCAGATCACTAGCTACCATTGTGTTTTGTACTCGCATGTGTACGCTTGCACCACACTCTCAATTGATCGCCTCTAAACCAAGCATCATACACAAGTAGTAAGAAAGGATCCTTGAGTAAGGATATTTTGTAGGAATAGGGCCAAAAAGGAGTACGAACAATGACAGTTTTGGAAAGAGGTGGATTCAGTTCCTGTTTGTGCTTGCATGACAAGCATCAATTAGACACAGGGATCATCAGTGTCACCTCCATGTGGCGCTCCATGAAAGGTTGGGGGTACAGGCGGAAGCACTCGCCAGGACGCACACGTCCAGATCGACCTCTGCATGAATAACGGAAGAGCGGAGTTATGAATGACTAGGACGCACACGTCCAGGGTCAACCTCTGCAGGAACAATGGGCAGCAGAAGAGCGGTGTTATGATCATTAGGATGCACACGTCCAGAACGACCTCTCCAAGAACAATGTACAAACGAAGAGCAGTGTTATGATTCTCTAGGGCGCACACGGCACTCGACCAGCACGACTTCTGCGGGAACAATGTGCAATGGAATAAGCATGTTATATAACGCTTATTTTGAAATTAACTTGGAGCAGCTCATGAAAAAAGCAGCAATTACCAGTCACGCCCGTGACACACCTTCTCTACTCTGCTGAGGCTCGGCAGATCCACGTTCCTTGCAGCGTGGAGAGCTTGTTGATGGGGTCATAGGACCTCTGATTGGCGCTGCAAACATAAGCAGCACAATGACGCTTATTAAGGTGACACTTCAATAAAATGTCAGTGGCACACCGCCACGTGCCTCTGTTAAAGAGGTGACAATTCACGTAGGCACGAGTACACAAATACATGCCAGTGGCACAGTTTGTTATAAGGCACATATCAAAGCACATGCCTCAACGGTGCAGTTCTGCCAGATCAGGAGCATTTCCGCTGTTATGAAAAGCTATGCTGGGACATGTACTAATCGTATTATGAGCATAGTTAAAGTATCACGTGTGTACTTATTTCATGACATGTGGCTGAATGGGTGTGGTAACAGCTTCAATGGATGCTTTTTACCTATGGCCTATGGGGCCTGCCATTGTCTGTGATCAAGCTTAGGATGCAGCAGTTTTAGCTTCAAATACAGTGACCCACCGTCCAGGGTCGACCACATATACAACATCTGGGATTGTCACAGCTGATTCGGCGATATTGGTGGCCAGGACAATCTTTCTTGCACCTGGTATGGTGCAAGTAGTGCAGCCAGCTTGCATATTATATATTATAATTAGCACACGGCAACATAGATGCATACCTTGCCTAACACATCCTGCCGGTTTCTCATGAATGTCTCAATGCACAATGAAAGGATGCTTGCAGCTTTGTGGGTCTTGGCAGGCTTCCACGTGACAGCCCTGGTCCAGTAAGCTTGCTACTTGCAATTTTTTGTTTGGTTCAGAAATTTGCTTGTAGGTGTGAAAGGGTCCTTAGATTGTGTTATCAAAAGGTTTGCAAAGCGGCATTCACCTTCCGGAGCAGGCCAGAATGCCATCTTCTGCTCGTCTAGCTTCAACGCCGAGTGCATAGGCACAACCCACATGCCTTCCACCAAGTTGGGGTCAGTGGTGTCTGCTGCCTTCTCATCAGTGTCTGCTACCTCCTTGGCGCTTATAGAAAAACACCACCTAAGGAATGTGTGTGTGTGTGTTGCAGATAAACCACCATGTGCATGTTGCCGAGGTGGCACTCTAGGTTGGCACAAACACACAAATTATGAATACCTAACTGCATGTCAAGCATCCTGCTTGTACTATAGGTGTGCATACACTTTGGGAGGGAAGGAGGGAATGACACCGAGAAAAATAGTTTTGCCTTGTCAAGTCTACCTTCCCTGTTGACTCACTTTCCGAGGTGCTTTTTTCTTGCGGCAGGGTAATTTTAGGGGACTGGGTCTCTGTGCTGTCAAGAATGCTGCTGCTGCTGTTGCTGTTGCTGTTGCTGTTGCCATTATTGCTGCTGTTACTGTTGCTACCATCATACCATTTGCTTGGATTGTCGTCGTCAGAGGTCTGTACAACAGAAAATTGAAGACCAAAAAAAGGCGTTGCGCTCGAGGTCATGAAACACAGCTTCAGGGCGGAAACAACAGGCGTGAACTTGTGTACATACACTCTTACCAGAGTTGGTGGTTTTATTATAGGGTTGGCCAGAGCCGTACACATTTACCGTATATGACCGTATATTTAGTGATTTCCCTGCCAAATATACCGTATATACACCGTATATGTATATTTCCGGCCAACCCTAAGCATTTGACATCTCACCTCATCTTGGCCATCCTTCTTAGCCTGAGAAGCAACTGGTTGTTTGGAGCGTAGGTGTGTGCCTTTTTTCCCCTGCATTCCCAGGTTCTTGCAGTGGTCCGGCCCTAACATACAATTCAGTGTGAGGGACCTGTTTTAGTTGAGGCTGAACTAGAGCAACAGTGACCACACCTACTTTCTTGATCAAAATGCACAGCAATGTCAAACGGATGTAACATTCCCACCGGATACGTACCGCAAGTCAGCAAAGCTTGTATGTCGCTGATTTCTCCCCAGCCCTGCAGAGAAAATTATGAAGCAAGTGGCTGTCAAGTATTGAACTGCGTACATGCACTTTACATTTGGCTATCAACATTTTATTTGGCCTATCAATATTGCATTTGGCCTTTCTGGATAGCAAGCTGCAGGGCACTTTGCGCCTTGATCTCCTTAACCATTGCTTTGCTTGGCCTGCTTTAAAGGAAACGAGGCCACAGACCTACCCACCGGAAGAATGACCAGTATACACCCATCAAGGGGCCTTGTGGCATGGATGTGCCGCACCGTCGCAGCCACTAAATAGCAGTCCACCTGTGTAGAAGGAGGAGGTAGAAAGGAGTCACAAATAAACCATCAAGGGAACACCACGTGGCTGCTCCATGCATTAACACCGCCATTTGCCTGCTCAAAAAGTGGTGCTCCTTGTGGGGACGAGCGCACAGAAACAACACCTCATGGCTTACTTTACAAAGCACAGCCTGGTCAGGGAATTGAAACCGCATTCAAGCACACATCCCCACTCCTAAATCCGACACCTTGGGACACAAATAGGATTGATGGCGTCAACAAGTGAAAGTTGCCTTACTAAAAGTTGTGCATGCCCACCTTGTCACTTGTGTGGCTCATCCAATTACTCATGCTCAGCATCACGTCTCTCGAGGCGCCTGGGAAATCCTCATCGTTGAGAGTATAACCTTGGAAGGACAGCACAAAGTAGTGAAATTCCCCTTTGCATGCACGCCGGTTTCCTAGCAAAACATGAAGTTTGAACATGCACACACACATACACACACGCATACACACACGCACATACACAACTACACACACGCACACACACGCACACACACACGCACGCACACACACACACACACACGCACACACACCTCTGTGCCATTCCTGTGCCTCGTAGCCGTCATCGTACTTGACTGTGCTCTCCACTGCATTCTTTGTCTTTATTTGTGACAAACTGGTGCGCTTGGCTGTGGGAAGCCTTGCAGAACCAGAGGGAGAGGAAACTCCAGCCTGGGTTGAAGGCAGAGAAAGCTTCAACGATGGATTCCCTTCTAAATCGATATCCAGATTCATAATTTGCAATCACTTCATTTTCATAGGAAATCTAGATGTTTGTTTGCAAATGAAGCTTTACCTTCTGGAATTCTTTTTGATCCGTCTCCTGCTCCGCTTCTTTCTGGGAAATTAAATCTCTTAGCCGCATGGCAGCAGTTTTGCGTTCTTTCCCTGTGTTTGCATGAAAGTGAAAAACAGTAATGGCATTTAGTTGTTAGTCTGGACTGACATCCCAGATGGAGTCTTGGAATTTGCAAGTCTGGACTGAATCCAGATTGAGTCTTGTGAGGCCTAGTACCCTCACAGCGATTGAGCAAGCGGCCCAGAATTTTGTTTCCTTGCATTCAAGGTGGCGTCCACACATTACCACTTCATCAACTTGAAACGAATTTAGAAATCAAAAAGCCAATGCTTTAGCTACCAGAGTAAGTGCTTGGCACCTTGCTTAAAGCTTGAGGACTACACGCACATGTCAGACACCTACCCCCTATTCTTCTGTTAATGATAAATCACACAAATCTGGTTCAGATCATGTTCATCCCTCCATTTCTTTCACAATTATCATTAATTTCCCGAATTGCATGACACCAAAAATCATTGTCTTGGTGCTCTGGCTGGTCAAGAACAGCACAGGCACTTTGCAATCGGAGTTTACTGCACGGCTGGTCACACAACGTTGGGAATTCACCCATTGTGGGAGGAAAAAACGAGAAATTTGTAACAAGCGAGTCCAGTTTGCGCCTCAGGTGACCCCTTAAGAAGGCGACACCTACTCTTCCTGTTTTACAGGTTCATTAGAATGCTGGCTAAACCGGCATGACCTACAACAATACTGAGGAAAACAAGACAGGCACGGTACTTGGGTGAATGGCACGAGCGACCAGAGAATAGAAAAAGAATTCCAAGGTCTGCCCCAATTAACGAATGAATCCCTATCACTTATTCATACAAAAATACTTTTAAATGCCTGTCCAAAAAAACCTGTCAAACCCATTCCCTGATGGTCGGCAAACAGGATGTACTATTTACCTGTGTGAACACGCCAGTTGCTTGCTGCCAAAATATCTGGCAGGTAATAGTCTTGCACCTGTGCATTGATTGGGGGAAAACACACGAAAAAACTGAAATGAGGCTTTGTATGCCAAACACAAATGCTAAACAACACAGTATATCTGACGTGCGACATCTCTACTTGTGCAATGAGCAATGCACGGTGTCTCCTCCAGGCATCTTACCGGGTAGCACCTGCCCTTCAGGCTAATGTGTGGACAGCCACCAAAGTAATCCGAGAAGGCTTCTGCATTGATGGTGGCGCTCATCAACACAACTTTCAAACTTGATCTCCTGTGTGCATTTACGTGTGTTTGTGTGCTTGTGTGCGTGCGCGTATGCATGAGTCCAGGTACTGGAGCTTGTGTTTCTCTAGTACTGGACATAAGTGCGAACGACAGAATGCTCTGCCGCTTCTTGCAGCCAGACGTGGAAAAACAGAAGGAGAGAGAGCTGCGGGCGCAACGCATTTCAGCGGACTTTTATGATGCGGGCGTTTTATGTTCTTTTTTCCCCTTTCTCTTTCACTTTTTATGCTTACCTGCTTGTTAAAGAGCGATTATCTTTGATGCCTTGTTTAGAGCTTGATGCTATTAGGCCCTTGCCAGTACACTAGCACCTTGCTCACACACAAGGAAGCACGCATACACACACACACAAACACACACACACACACCTTTTGAGCAAGTCCCGCAGTGCCACCAGGAGAAAGTCTGTGTTAACAGCACGCTCATGCACTTCATCAAGGACCTGAGGCAGCAATTGGCGTGAGGTAACATGGCATTACGATGGTAGGAAGGACCAAACACAACAAAGACAATGAAAGCCTCAGACGCAAACGCAGATGCATCAGCAAGCAACTCCGAGAATACAAGAGAGATGTGTGCTCCCACAGTGCTTCAAACAGTAAAGCAAAGGCTGAGGGAACAAACACATGCACAACAGGCAATGCAACGTCATGTGTGCGTCACACTCTCACGATGACCAAAATCCAAGTCATACCACGTGCGTCACACTCTCCAGATCAGGGTCCACCAGCAGCCGCCTGTGTGCATGATACAAATAGGAGCAAGTTAGGTCTTTGGGTGCATGACGCACGAATAGCAGCATGTTGGATGTATTACACACGACTGGGTTGGAAGTGGCCAGGTCACGAAACACATGCATTTTTACACCTTTTGGAGCACAGATATCACGGGTGTGTATTCAACAGTCGAACCAAGCTGTCATACCAGCATGATAGCAGCTGACAAGGACAAGGACAAGGACAAGGACAAGGACAGGGACAGGGACAGGGACAGGGACAGGGACAGGGACAGGGACAGGGACAGGGACAGGGACAGGGACAGGGACAGGGACAGGACAAGGACAAGGACAAGGACAAGGACAAGGACAAGGACAAGGACAAGGACAAGGACAAGGACAAGGACAAGGACAAGGACAAGGACAAGGACAAGGGCAAGGACAAGAGCCACCAACCTCAAGGCAATCCCTGATGTGCAGAACAGGAGGCGCGTACGATGGCTGGTGCTCCACTCCAGGCGCACCTACAAGCACATAGTGATGCCAATAAAGACATGCAGCTCAAGAATAAGTTACTCGGTGATAAGTGCTAGTCAACAAAAAGATAGTATAACAAAGCCGATGACCAGGGACAGTCATTACAAGATTACAAGACGCTGGTCGTAAACCCGCCAGGGCGTCACCAGCGACGGACCCCAACGGTACAGCCCTTATTTTAGGTTAAAATAACGCGCAGCTCACTGGTGATATCTCTAAATTCAGCATCATGTTCAGCAATTCCGCTTAGACAGGTCTGGCGGAACAACTAAAATTCCGGGGCTCCTCAGCTCATCTCAGATCCGCTACGGCGCAAAGCAAGACACAAACCGGCCCATGTCACGATCCTTAATTCCTCAGGAGTACGTCTGCCACGGCGCGGAACCCAACATGCAGCGTGCAGACCACCATTCACCGTTCACACGTGGAGGACGCGCTGAGAAGTGCCCAGATGTCATAGTTTGTTGCATGGACGCATTGCTGACGATTGCTACGTATGATTCCGTCACTCAAACCCAAGAGAACGTGACCTTGGGCTTGCGGGGTGAAGTCACAGATTCGCTTTGCGATTTGCTGAGCTCCATACTTCTTTTGCTTCACATTTATATATGTCCAAAGCGCATCCGCTCCTCTCCGGCCAGATTGAGCTTGCACGCCTCTGCCCGCCAGCAATTGACAACTACACACGGCATAAATCTTCAGGGTATAAAACACTACCATAGCTGAGCTTATCCGCCACTCCAGCTTGGAAATCGGCATGCTTGCTCGGCACGCATAATAATGAAAGCACAATGACGGTCTGGTTCTCTTCTGTGGTTCTCTCGTTTGGTTCTCTTGTTTGATAATTTTGCGTAACTTGCTTACGCTGCCCCCCCCTCTTCGCTCTGCCTAAAAATGCTCAGCAGCATACACATTATGTCTTGCTTGCTTGCCCTACCCCACCCGCCCTTCACCCTGCAAAAACTCAGCAGCGCATAGTATAGACACATATACACATTTTGTCCCTCCCATAGCACAGCTTGTCAGCTACCAAAACATTATATCTTGCTTGCTTGCCCTGCCCCACCTGCCCTTCACCCT